>Ga0247727_10012867_pt1 | contig 14244 bp, 12 predicted proteins | sample WisWelCaveWW1625_FD_202498 | JGI IMG/M metagenome (GOLD analysis project Ga0247727, IMG submission 202498) | Biofilm microbial communities from Wishing Well Cave, Virginia, United States - WW16-25 | ecosystem: Environmental > Aquatic > Deep subsurface > Groundwater > Cave microbial mat | place... | reverse complement strand
GGTAGCGTGGATATCGTCCTCAATGGCGTGATTCCCGGCAATGGTTTTTTCCTTTTGGAACGCGCCCGCGATCTGACGGTCAGCGACGCGGCCGCCAACCAGATTTACACCGGCGCGCTTGCGGATTCCAATGATTCGTTGACGTTGAGCATGTCCGACGGCACAATCAGCGATACAGCCAACAACAACGGCGGCGCGTGGCCCGCCGGGACGGGCTCGCCAAACTTCAACAGCATGGAACGCGTGGTAACGGGCGGCGTTCCCGCGCTTGACATTGACTCAGGTTGGGTGAGCAACACCGATCCCGGCATGTGGACCAAACACGACGCGGCGAATAATATCATCCGCGGCACGCCGGCCGGGAATAACTGGGGGTTTACCGTCACCGCCACTGCCACGCCCACAGTCACGCTGACGCCAACGCGTACTCCCACTCCAACGCGCACAAATACCCCGACGCGCACGAACACTCCCATCCCGTGCAGCCCCGGCTTGCAGCCTCCCTCCATCCTTATCAATGAAGTTGCCTGGGCTGGCACCGCCGCGTCTTTTGCCGATGAATGGATCGAACTTTATAACCCAAGGCCGAATCCGATCAATTTGAATGGGTGGACTTTGAGGTCGGCAGGCGGTCTCATTATTGCGCTAAATAACTTTGCCCTGCCAGCGGGACAGTATTACCTGCTCGAGCGTACGGATAATACGACCGTTTCAGATGTTCCCGCCGACCAGATTTTTTCAGGCGATATCGGGAACTTCAATGAAGTTTTGCGGCTTTACAATGCATCCGGAGTATGCGTGGATACGGCAAACTCCAATAGCGGAGCGTGGCCCGCAGGGAGTTCCACGACATACGGGACGATGGAGCGTCGCGGGGTTATTCCTGACAGCGATACTGCATGGATTACCAATACCGGCGTCGTTGCCAACGGCAAGGATGCAAACGGGAATTCGCTAAAAGGCACGCCCAAAAATATAAACTGGGCGTACTCCGTCACCCCCACTCCGCCGCCCACCCTAACGCCCACCCGTCGTCCCACCGCCACGCGCACGCTCCCGCCTCCGCCTCCGCCGCCGCTTATCGCCATCAACGAATTTGTGCCGCGCCCCGGCCGCGACTGGAACAACGACGGCTTGATCAATTCCGGCGACGAATACATCGAGCTCATCAACCATGGCGTGATAGACGTGAACCTCGGCAGTTACACCCTCGACGATGAAGTGAATGTCGGTTCCACGCCGTTCCGCCTCCCGTCTGTGACGCTCAAACCCGGCGAGCGGATGGTCTTCTACGGCAAGCAAACCGGACTGCTATTGAGCGACGGCGGCGACGGCGTGCGCCTGCTCAAGCCCAACGGTCAACTCGGGGACGCGTATAACTACGCCGTCGTGAAGTATACCGATCAATCCTATTGCCGCCTGCCCGATAACGGCGGCCTTGACGACTGGAACGAGAATTGTTCCCCGACCCCGGGCTTGCGTAACATGCCCGGCAGTTCAGCCAACCAGCCGACCAGCGAGGGCGGCGATGCGTTATGTCCCATCGCGGATACGCTCCCCAGGGATTTTGTGCTGGCGGAGTGCCCGTCGTTTGGGAATATCTGGAGCCGCTTCTATTGGGACGCGACAGGCTGGTTGGGGGAGATACTCATTCCGAATGTAAACAGCCAGTGGGATGTGTACGCGGATTAAATGACGAGACGGCTCCGAAAGGAGCCGTCCTGATTCTGATACAAGACTATAAACCCAGAAACTCAAGCGTCTGTTGACGATAATACATCCAATCCCCTTTCGATGTTTCGAGCGCCAGTTTCCGAATGGCGTATTCGTCGAAAAGTTTGTCGGTCAATGCTTGTATGTCCCGCCAAAGCGCGGTTACGCCGTCCAGACCTTTCAGGTCTCCACGTTTGAGATAGGGGAAACGTTCCATGTTTGCCAGCAGTTCATGTTCGAAATCCCGCCCGCGTATGGCGCATATTTTTCGCAACGCGCCGGCCGCGTCGCCTTGACGGAAGTAGATCAGAATGGGATCGAGATCGCGCGCGATCCGCTGGACTTCGCGCGCGTACTCGGAGAGACGAACTGGCGCGGCGCCGCCCATTAAAAACGTTCCCACAGCGTTTTGAAAAAAGATCGATTCAGCGACATAACGCCGGTTTGATTCTTTCAGCGACGCGGCAAAATCCTTCCATTTGACAAGGCTTGTTTCGATGAAAGTCTCAATGGGGATGTTGTCAAAATCCGGCGGATGATACTCCATGCCGTCCCAATAGTCATACCACCAGAGCGGATGCGCCGTATCGGATTCAGGGAGGAATTGCACCGCGACCCCGCGTTGTTGTAGTTGTCGGGTCAGCCATTCGGCGGCGGTTGTTTTGCCCGAACCGGGCAGTCCGTCTATGACGATCAATTTTGTGTCGGGCATTGATCGAGAATGGCGCGTCAATCGTCCGCCGAGGCGCGGGCGACCTCCTCCGCCTCGAAGACGACCTCCTCTTTCCCCATCAATTTATCCTGCACCTTTGCGATGATCAACTTCAAGTGGCCGGAATGTGAGACGTAATCCAGATCGTCGGCGGGGACGGCAAGCACGGGGCAGAGCGTGAAGTTTTCGATCCATTGTTCGTAGAGGTTGTTCAGTCCGATCAGGTAATCGGGTGTGATCGTGCGTTCGTAGTCGCGGCCGCGGCGGGCGATGCGTTTTACTAAAGTGGGGATCGAAGCCCGGAGATAAATGACCAGGTCCGGGGGCGGCAGGAAGCGCATGGTCGTCTCATAGAGGTCGCGGTACGTTTGATAATCCCTGCGCGGGATGTGTCCCTGCAGGTATAAATTCTGGGCGAAGATTTCCGCGTCCTCGTACACGCTGCGATCCTGCACCACCGAGGTGGGATGTTGTCCCAGGCGGTAATGCGAGCGTAAACGATGCGCGAGGAAGAACACCTGCGAATGGAACGACCAGGCGTCCATGTCCCTGTAAAAATCCGAGAGATAGGGGTTTTCAGTGACGGGTTCGTAAAAAGGTTCCCAGCCGAGTCGCACACATAACAATTCGACCAGCGTGGATTTACCCACGCCGATATTGCCTGCCACTGCCACGTATTTTTTCATTGTGGAATCTCTCCCGCGAGCTCTTTGTCTATGATTTGCGTGAACACTTCCAACGGTTGCGCGCCCACAATCGCGAGCCCGTTGATGAAGAAGGTCGGCGTCGAGCGTATGCCCAGGTTCACGGCGAAATCGCTGTCCGATTGAACGTTGTCCTTGTATTTTCCCTCGTTGATGCAGGCTTCGAACGAGGTCATATTCAAATTCAAATCCTGCGCGTATTGTAGATAAACGCCGTTGCCCAATAACTCACTGCTGAACAACTTGTCGTGATACTCCCAGTAAACGTCCTGTTCGCCCGCGCATAGCGCGGCTTCGGCGGCGGAGAACGCGTCGGGATGGATCGAAGTCAGCGGCAGGTTGCGGTAGACGAGTCGGATCTGATTCGGGTATGCCGCCATCAGGTTGTCGTACACTTCATCGTGCCATCTTTTGCAGAACGGACATTGATAATCGCTGAACTCCACGATCGTGATCGGCGCGTTTGCCGGACCGATGGAAGGGAAGCCGTCGGTCGGGACGTCGTAACGGATGTATTGCGGCTCGGGCGTGACCGGCGCCTCCACTACCGGACCTTCAACCTGCGCGGCAGTATTGGAGTTTGATCCCAGCCTTGAAATTAAACCCGTGCCCCAGATCGCATACCCCGCGAGGATGCCCGCAAAAAATGTCAACACGCTCAATGCGAAATAGAAGTGACTGCGTTTGAAAGTGATGGTGTCTTCTTCATCGGCAAAGGGGATTTCCGCCTCTTCAAAATTTTCGAGTTCGTCTTCTTCCACCGGCTCGATGACCGGTTCGATTGTCTTTTTTGTTCTTGTCGCCATAAGCGGCATTATAACACCGCGCCATGCGAGGCTTCCCTGCTACTTTTATTACAGGTTGGCGTATATTTGCCTAGTCGGCGTTCTCTTACGCCAACGGACGCGTTAGACGCTTTCAGCGCGCGTTCTACGCATATAAACTCGGAGGCAGAAATGACAACACACGCAAAACATCACATCCCCTGGTATCTGTGGCCCTTCGCCGCGATCTGGAAACTGCTGGCGGTCATCGTCGAATTGACCGGCAGACTCGTCGCGATGATCCTCGGCATCGTCTTTATGATCGTCGGCGTCCTCGTCAGCCTGACGATTGTCGGCGCCATCATCGGCGTCCCGCTGGCGATTGTAGGATTGCTGTTGTTCTTGAAGGGGATTTTCTAAAGCCAGGCGTTTTGATAACGCGCGTAGATGGCGTTCTCTAACGCCAGATTTGCGCTACGTAGATTTTCCGCGGCTCAACGCCGTCAACCCGATCCCGCCCAGGATCATGATTCCAGCAAGCAATAGCCGCGCAGGCACATCCTCGGAAAGAAACACGACTCCGCCCCATGCCGCGATCACAGGCGCGGAAAGTTGAACGATTGCGGCGCGCGTGGAAGTGAGTCCGCGTAACGCCGCGTACCAGATCACATATCCCAAACCCGAAGCCAGCGCGCCTGAAAGCGTTGCCAGCAAAATCCCGTTACTTGAAATGTGAACGTTATTCAATGGGATCAGCCGGATCAATACAATCATCGGAGCGGCATAAACGAAGTTCCCGGCGGTGTCTGCCAGCGGATTTGACGATCCGCGCCCGCGTATCGAATAGACTCCCCAGGCGATTCCAGCCAGCGTCATTAATCCCGATCCAAGCGGCGAGGGCGCGGTAAGCCCCGGAAAAACCAGATAGACCAGACCGCCCAACGCAAGGAATAACCCGATCCATTCCCAAACATGCGGACGTTCCCCCTTTTTCAACGCGATCAGAATCATCGTGACCTGAACGCTGCCGAAGAGGATCAACGCGCCCGTCCCCGCGCTCAGGCTGAGATAGGCAAATGAAAAGGCGATTGCATAGAGAAACAGCATCGCGGCAGAGAGCCAACTGCCGCGCAGGGTCTTTTCCCCGTTTTTCTTTTGCATACCGGCAATCACGAACAACATGACCGCGCCGGAGGTCAGCCGTACCGTCGTATAACTGATCGCGTCAATCGCGCCTTGTCCCAACGCCAGGCGGTTCAAGATGGAGTTGGACGCGAAGGCGATCATCGCGCAGGTTGTGAGTAAAGTAGTCTGTATGCCGGACTGCTTCATTTAGGATTTGCGCGCCTCCAAACAAACCACCCCCTGCGCGCCGACCACTGCGTCGTGGACTATCTCCGCAGGGAGGTCGAGTCTATCGCCGGGGTTCAACGTAAGTTGTTTTCCCAGTTCAGGCAGACCAAACGTGATCGAGCCGCGCACGACGTAGATGACTTTATCGTATGCGTGGGAATGTGCGGCGTAGACATCGTGCGGTCCGTTCGACCATGGATAGGGACTTAACCCTTCGTCCGCGCACAGTCGCCGAAGCGTGGATTCGGTTGGCGAAGGTTGGTCAGCCCAGGGGGTGACGCGAGGAGTGTCCATGGTTTATCCGTATTCTACCGTTTCTCCATCAACTCGATCCGATTCCCAAACGGATCGAAGACATGCGCGCGTTTGTAACCGTCCAATGGCGGCTGGGACGTGTCGGTCTCGTATCCCGCGTTTTGAACTTTCGCAATGAGCGCATCGAGATCATCCACAATGAAGGCGGGATGCGCCTTGCGCGCGGGACGAAAATCATGTTCAACGCCGATATGCAGTCGGACATTCTCTGATTCAAACCATGCGCCGCCGCGCTTTGCCAGTTCGGCGGGTTTGGGAATTTCGACGAAGCCCAATATGTTGATATAAAATGCGCGCGCTTTTTCCTCCTCGTTGGGAGGCATTGCAATCTGAACGTGATCAATAGAGATGATTTTCATTGTTGTATATATGTCATTGCGAGCGTTCTTTGCGAAGCAATCCCCAAATTTGCGAGGAGATTGCTTCGCTGTCGCTCGCAATGACATGCTTCATGGCTCCACCGGATACCCCGCCTCCACCCACGCTTCAAAACCGCCGAGGACGGGTGTGGCATTGGTATATCCGTTATGCAAAAGGGTGAACGCCGCACGGGCGCTCGTGTGTTCGTTTTGTCAGGTACAGTAGGTGATGATCCACTGTCCTTTATCGAGGTCCAAACCGGTCGGGTTGGTTTCGATCTCTACGAGCGGGATACTGATCGCCCCGGCGATATGGCTGATGGCGTATGATTGTTCGCTTCGCACATCCACGAAGACTGCCGCGCCGGCTGCGTAGGCGGTCAACGCTTGTTCCAGCGATACGCGCGGAACTTCATCTTCCGTTGCGGGAAGATCAGGCGATTGTAACGGAGATGTCGGCTCGATGATCGCGGTGATGGCAGGCGGCGACTCGACGATTGCAGTCATCGCGGGCGTCGGCTCGACGGCTCGCTGTAACGCGGCGCAGGCCAGGACTGTGATTGTCAGAATGGAGATGGCGAAGAGTTTTGCTTTTTGCATGGTTACCTCAGGATGGGCGAACGAGTAGACAAGGATACATGTGGACAAGTCCGCATGTACACAAGGAAATGTCGCCACGCGACGCACGTGTCTACTTGTTTACATGTTTACGTGTCTACGTGTTTACTTGTGTACCTATCCCAACTCACAATACCTCTCCACCCTCTTCCCGATAATCGCGAGGCTATCCTCCCAGAATTTGCGCTTCGTGATGTCGATGCCGAAGCGTTTGGCGAGATCGGCGGCGTTGGCTTCGCCGGTGGAGGCGAGCAGGTTTTTGTAATCATCCACAAAGTCCGCGCCGCGTTGTTGGTAGATGGCATATAAGCCCGTCGCGAACAATAGACCGAACGTATAGGGATAGTTGTAGAAGGATGTGTCGTTTCGATAATAATGCGGTTTCCATGTCCACATGAACTTTTGCATATAGCGTTCATCGAGACCTTCGCCGTACACGGCTTTCTGGGCGCGTTCCATGATCTCGTTAAATTCGTCCGATGAGAGTTCGGCTTTTTCGCGGCGCTCGAAGACTTCCTTCTCGAACAGGTAACGCGAATAAATATCCACGACCACCTGCGAGGCGTTGTTCAATTGCGCTTCCAACACGGCGAGGATTTCCTGCGCGTCGGTCGTTTGAGCAAGCGCCGCCTCCGTCACAATCGTCTCGCACATGATGGAAGCGGTCTCGGCGAGGGTCATCGGCGTGGATTTTTGTATGGGAGTCTTGTTCGCGTTATAGGCGCACTCGTTATGGAACGCGTGACCCAATTCATGCGCCAATGTGCTGACCTGATCGAACGAGCCGTCGAAGTTGGCAAGGATGCGGCTCTCCTTCACGCCCGCCACGCCCATGCAGAACGCGCCGCCGCGTTTGCCTTCGCGTTGTTCGGCGTCAATCCAGTTGTTGTCGCAGGCGCGGCGGGCGAACGCGCCGAGTTCTGGCGAGAATGTGTTGAAGTTTTCCACAATGAAGTCGCGCGCTTCGTCGAAGGAATAGACCTTGTCGGTTTTGCCCAGCGGCGCGAAGAAATCCCACCAGGCGAGTTTGTCCTTGCCGAGGCGTCCGGCTTTGTTGAGGAAATATTTGCGGAACATGGGGAAGGACGCTTCCATCGCGCCGAGCATCGCCTTCAGCGTGGAGCGGTCCATGCGCGCCGAATCAATGGATTCGTGGAGGTCGTCTTCGCGTCCGCGTTTTTTATAGAGCGCGATCGCCTCGCCCTTGACCCCGTTCATGCACGCCGCCAACGTTTCCTTGACTCCCTCCCAGGCTTTGTTCTCCGCTTCATACGCGCGGCGACGCGTCGCTTCGTCAGGATGGGCCCGCAGATTGATCAGCGCGGGCATCGGCATTTTTTTCACTTCGCCGTCCATCTGGAAGTCAACCGTCAGCTGCGAAGTGACCGTGCCTTGCAGTTTCCCGAACGCGTTCCCGCCGCTCAAGGTTAACTCCGCGGCGAGCGTCTCCTCCGCTTCGCTCATCAAATAGACGGATTGTTCGGCGGTCTCGTTGAGCGCGAACGCGTGCGCCTGCGCGGAGACGTTCGTCTTGATCGCCTTCTTCAACGCGGCTTTTCCCAGTTTGCCAACCCACGCCTGGAATTTTGTATTCAACACGCTTGCCTTCACCGACATTTGCTCGAATTCCGAAAGCGCGCGCATGGCGTCTCTGTTGCGCGAATCGATGGTGACGAATGAATATATATATGGGCTGATTGTCCCGGTGAGTAGATAGAGCGCATTGAAGCGGTCTGTTGATTCGCCGAGCAGTCTGCCCAGTTTCTTTGAGTCGGTTTTGGCGCCGGCCTTGACGACCTTGTTATCAATGAACGTTTCCAGTTCGTCGAGCGTCTGCTTGTATTTTTTGACGGCGTTTTTGAACTCTTTGGAATCAAGCGCAGGGTAGATGTTGGTCAAATCCCAGCGCGGGACGGATAGGGTCATAAGAGGCTCCTTGTGAAAGTGACGAAGTATGGCAAGTATATCAAAACGAAATAAACCACTTACATCAAAGCAAAGCCCGTCGGTAGAAAGCCTCTTGATGGCAGTATCGTTTTCTGATATTATTGTGTCGTGGATAGCAAGCAACGTAAAATTCTGGAAGCCATTTTCGAGAAGCCTGAGCGAGCCAATATCGCCTGGCGGGATGTCGAAGCCTTGTTTATCGCTTTGGGCGCTGAAATCTCGGAAAGCAATGGCTCACGAGTCCGGGTTGCGCTGAAAGATGTTCGGGCTGTGTTTCACCGTCCGCATCCGCGCAAAGAAACCAATAAGGGAGCAGTCAAGTCTGTTCGCAGGTTTCTTGAAGCGGCAGGAGTAAAGCCATGATGGAGTATAAAGGTTATATCGGTAAAGTTGAAATTGACGAGGAAGCGGGCATTTTATATGGGGAAGTTATCAATGTCCGTGATGTGATAACTTTTGAAGGCGAAAGCGTCGAGGAAATTCAAAAGGCATTTCGGGAATCGGTTGACGATTATCTCGAATTTTGCGCGCAACGCGGCGAGTCTCCTGAAAAGCCGTTTTCGGGAAAGTTCGTCGTTCGCCTGCCTGCCGAGTTGCATCGCCAGGCATACATCCAGGCAAAACTGAAAGATAAGAGCCTGAACGGTTGGGTGACGGAAGTTTTACAAACCGCGCTTAAAAACCAGTGATGCCATAAAAGCGTTTTGAAACTCAGACCCTGAAGGCTTCCCTCTTCGAAGGCTTCGCAAAGCCTTTAGGGTCTTTTTGTTTCCAACTCCCTCAACCACTCCAGCGGACTCTCCCAGCGCTTGCGCGGATGAATCATGAAGAACTTATCGGGTCTGCGCCATTTCGGTCCGGGCGGACCGGACTCGTCGGCAAGCAAACTTTTCACGCCCCATAAGCCTTGATATTGAATCCAATCCGGTTCGGGGGATAGAAGGATTTGCTCCCACGCGCGCGACTTTGGATGCGCCGTCTCGCGGTCGGACATGACGCGCTTGAGATAACGCGTTGATTTGCCAACTTCCTCGCGCTGGCGATTGCCGTCCACGCCGATACGGAAACCGTCGCCGGTCGCCATCTCCATTGGCAGGCTCACAACGTAAGCATCCTTTTCATCGCGCAGGTTGGCGAAGGTTTCCTCGGTCAACGCGGTGGCGGGATGAGTCGCCAGTTCGTGCAACGCGATCTGACGGTCTCTTTGGCTGGGGTTGAAGAGCAGGAAGAGGAAGTGGATCAAGCCGTCGGTCCAGTACAGGAAGCGTTGGACGAATCCCTTGTTGACCAGATGAGGCATACGGATCACTTCCGGTCTGCTGTAATTGGCGTGCGATCCCAGCGCGGCATACGCCAGCGGATGCGTCGTCTCATTCCCGTCTTTATCTTTTACGCGACGCACGTCCTTCCAGCGTTCCATCGCGCCCGAACCATGTTGCGAAAACAACATCGCGTAGGGCGCGTCGTTCTTCAAATAGATCGCCGTCATCTCCCAATCGCCCTCGTGATGGTTGATGCCGTTCGCCGCCAGCCGCCAGTCGTTGAAGGCGTAAAAGAAATGATATTGCAAAACTTTCCAGTCGTTGCCCTCGGCATCCCGTTCGCGGACGACGCGCCCATAATAAACCGGCTGGCGTTCCGCTTCGGTCATCGCGGCATATTGACGATACGATTTGCGCGCCACCGTCTCCGTCGCCTGCGAAAGCATGTCCATGATCACGCCGGGAACTTCGGAGACAATATGATCGAAAATAAATTTCATCGTCCGCACCGAAAGATAAAACAACGCGAACAGGTAAATTGGGAACAGCACCAGATATTCCACCTGGACGCTGATGAACGGATGCGGCGTAAGAAAAAACCATATTGGCGCCGCGCCGAGCGCGAAGAAAATCAGCGAAGCAAAGAGCGCGGGAAAGATCCGCAAACGGATCGGCGACGCCTGAATAAAGATGACGAACGCCGCAATCAACGACAGGGCGATCACGCCTCCCGCGCCGCCCCAGCCTGCTTCATACCACCCCAAACCCAGCGCGGCGGCTGACAGGATTCCCCACCACACCCAGATATCCGAATCGACCAGCGGGTCGTTGACGAAGCGCAGGAAATATTCCCCGCTGAACAGTTTGCCCAGGCGCGCGGTCAACGGTTCGTTAAAATAGAATAACAATCCCGCCACGCCCTGCGGTCCGCTGGGCAGGATCGAGCAGCGTTCAAGATACGGCTCCACCGCCATCGGGAAGAAGCGCTCGCTCTTCGCGAAACGCAGGACAGGTTCGTATTGCCTGAGCAGTTCGCTATCGTCCATGGATTGAATTATATAACCGATGTTGCGCGGTTGCGCTCCCGCAGGGTCTCAGGCTCTGCGGAGCATGACGGATAAAACAACGACAATCATCCTCATTCCCTTAATCCATCCTAACCTTTTCCTAGACAAAACCATACCGGCATGGGAAAATCCGCCCCGCATATATTTCTGTTTGGAGGAGTCAGCATGAAAGAAGAGAAGAGAAATAAGCGCCAGGATCGGCGCGACCGGGCGCAACAACAGGCAAGGAAAAACCGCCTGATCACGATGGGCGTCATCCTATTAATAGCGGCGGCGCTCGTGGGGCTGACGATTTGGAATCAAGCCAGACCCATCCTGGACATCGTGTCCGTGGAATCAGGTCCGCGTCCCAACGCCGAGGGCGCGTCCATGGGCGACCCGAACGCGCCGATCCAGATCGTGGAGTATGGTGATTTTCAATGTCCCCACTGCAAAAATTTTGCCACAGACACCGAACCGTTGCTTAGAGAATATTTCGCAAAGACCGGCAAGATTCGCTTCACGTATCGCTCGGCTGGCAACTGGGTCAGCAGTAGCGCTCAAGCGCCCAACGCTGAATCACAAGCCGCGGCCGAGGCCGCCTATTGCGCGGGCGACCAGAATAAATTCTGGGAGATGCACGATTCCCTGTTTGCCAACACCCGCGATGTGGAAAACCAGGGTTCCTTCTCCGATAAGCGTCTCGCCGCCATGGCCGAAAGCGTGGGACTGGATATGACCGCCTTCAACGATTGCTACAAAAACGGCAACGGCAAATACGCGGATCGAGTGCAGAAGGATTTCGACGAGGGAACCGCCGTAGGGCTCAACGGCACGCCTTTCTTCGTCATAACCTACAAAGTGAACGGCGAGACCCAGACCGAAACCCTCGAGGGCGCGCGCTCCATCAATGAATTCCAGCAAAAGATCGAAGCCGCGTTGTTGATCGCGGATAAGAGCGAGTAACGGGCAATCCTCAAAAAGGACGCGGCGCGCCGCGTCCTTTTGATTCATATCATTGGCTTACTGCAAGCGCAATTAACAAGTGTATAATGAATTCGGATTATTCTTTTTCCATTCGAGGGCATTATGACGAAGAACCGTTTCGCGCTCACTCTTAACTGTTTCCTGCTCCTCAGCCTGATCCTCGCTTCATGTTCCGGCGCGCCGACGATTACGATCCCCAACCTCATTGCCCCATCCGCCACAGCCCCCGCGCCGACAAACGCCGCGCCGCAACAAGTCTACCCTCCCGCGCTGATCGAAACCGACCCGCCGCTCAACACGGTCATCGGGCATCAATCCCCAATTACCATGTACTTTAATCAGGCGCTGAACAAAGCCTCGGTGGAATCCGCGTTTAGCGGACTCCCACAAGGAACCTTCACCTGGAACGACGAAGCGACGCTGGTCTTCACTCCCGCGCAACCGTATCAACCGGACGCGCCGTTGAATATCACGCTGGCGAATACGATTCAATCCGCGACGGGATTCGGAATCTCGGAGCCGATTCAACTTTCGTTCGCCGTCGCCGATTTTTTGCGCGCTGTAAACGTTTTACCGAAAGCCAACGCGCTGGATGTAAACGTGGATTCCGCGATCCTCGCGTCGTTCAATCAACCGATTGTGCCATTGGGCGCGGACTCTGATTCATTACCCGCCGCGTTTACGTTGGTGCCGTCCGCGCAAGGCCGGGGCGAATGGATCAACACCAGCACGTATATTTTTTACCCGCAGCCGTCGCTATCCGGCGGGACGGAATACGCCGTCAGTTTGAATCAGGCTTTGAAGTCGGTAACAGGCGTGGGTTACGCGGGAAGCGAGGGCAATGCGTGGAAGTTTGTCACCGCGACGCCGCAAGTCGTATCGTTGAGTCCGCCCGCCAATCAGCTCATCGCGCCCGACGCGCAAATCAAATTGACGTTCAACCAGCCGATGGATGCGAAAAGCGTCGAAGCGAATTTTCGACTCAGCGACGCGGAAGGCGCGGTAACCGGGAAGTTTACGTGGAACGACGCCGCCGCCGAGTTGACGTTTACGCCCGATGCTTTGCTGGCGCGCAACGTCGGTCATATTTTGAATGTGGGCGCGGGAGCGAGGTCGAAGGGCGGCATGGCGTTGGGTTCGGAATACGGCGCGGTCTTGAGGGTGTACGATAACCTTGTCGTGACTGCGACTGAACCGGTGTCGGACGGGATCCGTCTGACCTTCAGCGCGCCGCTTGCAGAGGGCGATTACGATGAGGCAATAAAAATAACTCCCGCTGTGGATATTTTTCGAGTTGAAACGGCATTCAGTTTTGATACAGACACCGTCTACCTCCTCCTTGTGCATGGCGATTTTCTGCCGGGCATCAATTACAGGATTGAGTTGTCAGACCGGATTAGCGACCAATGGGGACAAACGCTTGGGGAACCGTTCGTTTTCGAGTTCCAAACGCCGCCGCTCCCCCCAAACTTGAATGTGCGTACGTCTGTTTTCTCAAATATATTTGTGCGCCCCGATGAGCCTGTATTATTTGCGGGGGCGGTGAATATCACCCAGGCGGATGTGACCGTCGCGCCGCTGTCCCTTCAGGATTTCCTGCTCCTCGAAAGTTCGCATGACGCCCTGGAGGCATACACTCCAGCCGAGCCTTCCACATATTCGCAAACGTTCGATCTGCCATCGGGTCAGGCGCAGGATGTGGAATTGAAACTTACGCAGGATAACAACCAGCTTGTACCGGGCTTGTATTACGTCAACGTGTTTTCGCCGCAGGTGGAGAGATTCGCGAAGCGGACGTACCTGGTCTCTTCGAGCCAGGTGAACCTGACGTTCAAACTCGGCGCGACGGAAGCGCTCGTCTGGGCGGTGGACCTGCCGTCGCAGACGCCGGTCGCGAACGCGCCGATCGCCCTGTACGATTTTTCAGGCAACATCGTAGCCTCGGGCGTCACGGATGAGAATGGGTTGTGGCGGGGCGCAATTGACGAACGCGGTTTCTACAGGCTGGCGGCAATCCTTGGCGCGCCCGGCGCTGAAAACTTCGCGCTCGCCATAAACGACTGGCAGGGAAGTTCGGCGGCATGGGACTTTGGTTATTATCAGCAAATCCAACCGCCTCACACCGAAATTTACATGTACACAGACCGCCCCATCTACCGCCCCGGGCAGACGGTGTATTTCCGCGGCGTCGCGCGCGAGGCGTTCAACGGTCGCTATCAATTGCCGACGGTGAATACGATCCCCGTCACGCTCACCGACGCGAACGGCGTAAAACTTTCGGACTTCAACCTGCTGCTCTCGCCGTACGGCTCGTTCAACGGTCAGTTTGAACTGCCCGCCGAGGCGGCGACGGGCTATTACTCTTTCACGAATCAGGTCTTGAATTTATACTTTTCGTTTCAAGTGGCGGAATATCGCAAACCCGAAATTGATCTGGGCGTGGAGTTTACCTCGCAGGAAATTC
>Ga0247727_10012866_pt1 | contig 14244 bp, 7 predicted proteins | sample WisWelCaveWW1625_FD_202498 | JGI IMG/M metagenome (GOLD analysis project Ga0247727, IMG submission 202498) | Biofilm microbial communities from Wishing Well Cave, Virginia, United States - WW16-25 | ecosystem: Environmental > Aquatic > Deep subsurface > Groundwater > Cave microbial mat | place... | reverse complement strand
ACGTGTCCTTGACTTGGGGAGGGAGGGGATGGTAGAAGAACCCTTCGCGTTTTTGTGGATCGTCTCGTGTCTTTCTCTGGCGTGTCTGTCTTGCTTGGCGCTTCGTGCTTGGGCGCTTCGTGGGTGCGGGCGGTCTATTATGATGTTTTTAAGTAGGGTGTTTTTTAGTCCGACCGGAGCGACGGCAGCGTCGTAGCCATTTACACCTCGACTCATTTCAAAAACCCTTGTCAAAAGCCCTTGGCCCTCAAAGCCAAGGACCCGGGTCTTTTGGCCTGGGTGTCTGGACCGGGGGTTCCTGGCGTACTAGGGAGGGATGCTTATCTCCGTCACCCGTGGGGATGGGGTTGGCCCATACGCCGTAGCCCCCTTTCTCCACCAGGAGCGTAAAGAGCGTACGAAAGGCGGGGCATGAAGAGACAAGAAAAGCAGCAGGTGGCGGATGCGTTGCGTCAGAAGTTCGTCCGCTCCAATCTGGCGGTGGTGGCGGAATTCTCAGGCATGAGCGTACCGGAACTGCAAGAGGTGAAGCGCAGGCTTCGGATGGCAGGCGGAGAATTTAAGGTCGTCAAGAAGACACTTGCCATCCGCGCCGCCGATGGCACGTGCGTCTCGCCGATTCGTGCCCATTTCAAAGGACAAACCGCCGTGGCGCTCGGTTACGGCGATCCCGCCGAGTCGGCCAAGGCGCTCAAGCAGCTGACCGAGACGCAAAAGAAACTCAAGATCAGGGCGGGTGTGATGGAGGGTCGGGTGATTGGTCTGGCGGATCTGGTGCAGATCGCCGATCTTCCCTCCCGTCCAGTCCTGTATGCCCATCTGATCGGTCGGATGCGGTCCCCGATCGTTCATTTCGCCAGCGGCCTCCAAGGGCTGCTTGGCAAGTGGGTCCGCGCCCTCTCGGCGGTCCACGAGAAGCGAAGCGCCTCTTCGTAAGGGGCGCCACCCCTCGGGGGTGACGCTTCGTCCGTCTCTGCGGGCGGCAATAGGCCGGGCTCGAAACAGCGGCGTTCATCAAACATAACCCCCAAATCGTAGAGGAGAATAAAAACATGTCCAGTGCAGTGGCGGAAACGCAAATGAGTAACGATCAGATTCTGACGGCGGTCGAGAACATGCCGGTCATTCAGCTGGCTGAGCTGATTAAACAAATGGAGTCACGCTTTGGCGTGAGCGCAGCGGCGGTGGCGGTCGCGGCCGCGCCGTCAGGGGGCGGAACCAGCAAGGCCGAGGCCGTGGTGGAAGAGAAGACGGCCTTTGACGTGATTTTGGCGGGCGTGGGAGATAAGAAAATTCAGGTCATCAAGGTGGTGCGGGAATTGACCAGCCTGGGCCTCAAGGAGGCGAAAGACTTGGTCGAAGGCGCCCCGAAGCCTGTGAAAACGGGCGTCAGCAAAGAAGAGGCCGAAACCGCGAAGAAGAAACTGGAAGAGTCCGGGGCGACGGTCGAAATCAAATAGCCTATTGACCGCGAGGCGCCCGCGCGTGGGGAGTCCGCCCGTTGCGGCCTTTCTTTAAAGGGCGGTTTTTCTTAAAGGGCGGTCGGGCGGTTGCAAGGACGGCCTTGTAGCGGCGCCGCGAGGCAGGGCTGTTTTGCGTCTTCATTATTCTGGGGGAATGCATGGTGTCCGGTGGTGAAGCAGGAGGCGGGGCCCGAGTTCGGAAGAATTTCTCGAAGACCGATGTCAAAATCGGCATCCCGAATTTGATCGAGGTGCAAAAGCAGTCCCACGAACGTTTCTTGCAGCGCGACATCCCCCCGGAGCAGCGGGAGGAGGTGGGTTTGCAGTCGGCCTTGCTCGGTGTTTTCCCGATTGCCGATTACAACGACGCCGCGATGTTGGAGTTCACAGACTACTCGATCGGCGTTCCAAAGTACGACGTGCACGAGTGCCTAGAACGTGGCATGACCTACGCGGCGCCGCTGAAAATCCGCGTTCGACTGGTGGTTTGGGAGAAGGGGGCAAAGGGGGAAGCGCGGAAAATACGGGACGTCCGAGAGCAGGAGGTCTACATGGGCGAACTGCCCGTGATGACCGAGAACGGCTCTTTCCTCATCAACGGTACCGAGCGGGTGGTGGTCAGCCAGCTTCAGCGTTCTCCGGGCGCCTCATTTGCGCATGATAAGGGCAAAACCCATCCCAGCGGCAAGGTGCTCTACTCCGCGCGTATTATTCCCTATCGGGGTTCATGGCTCGATTTTGAGTTTGACATCCAGGATGCCCTCTACGTTCGGATTGACCGGAAACGGAAGATGTCCGTCACGACCTTCCTCAAGGCGTTTATTCGGGAGGAGGGCACCGGGGCGGGCAAAAAATACTTCATCTCCGACAGCAAGGGTAAGGTGGAGGGCGCCACCACCGACGAGGTTATCCTCAGGCTGTTCTACCCGGTGGAGGAGGTTGCCATTGAGGCGGGTGCATTTCGTCGTAAACTCGATCCAGATATTCACGGTGGTCTCAAAGTCTCCGTGGACGCCTTCGATAAAAAGGGCCGAGAGTTGCTCTCGAAGGAGGGGGGACGTCTGACCCGCGCCACCATCAAGAAGATGCAGGCGGAAGGGGTCAAAAACATGGGGTACCCGCGCGAAGACCTAAGCGGGAAGGCCGTGATCCTGGACGTGATCCATCCGCAAACAGGTGAGGTGTTGATCGAGGCCCATCACGCCCTGACCGACGAATCTCTCCAGGCCATCATGGACGCAGGGGTTCGGGAGATCAAAGTCCTTTACGTTGACCCCGACGGTGTCCTGCCCATCATCCGTGATACGCTGGGGCTTGAAAACGTGGCCTCTCCAGAGGAGGCGATGGTGCATATCTTCCGCCGCGTTCGCCCGGGGGAGGCGCCGACCCTTGGTATGGCCAAGTCTATCTTCGATGGTCTTTTCTTTCAGACCAAGCGCTACGACCTCTCTCCGGTGGGTCGCCTCAAGATCAACAAGACGCTCGGGGTGTCTTGTCCGATGGAGCAGCGAACGCTCACTGCGGCGGACGTGATTGCCGTGGTGCGCCGTCTGATCGAACTGCGTTCTACCCACGGAGAGGTGGGGGACATTGACCATTTGGGCAATCGGCGTATTCGGTCGGTTGGCGAGCTGCTGGAGAATCAATTTCGCATTGGTCTGTCTCGGATGGAACGCACGATCAAGGAGCGGATGAATCTGCTCGATTTTGATACGGTGCTGCCGCACGATCTGATTAACGCCAAACCGGTGATGTCGGTGATCAAGGAGTTCTTTGCCGGCAGCCAGCTTTCGCAGTTCATGGATCAAACCAATCCCTTGGCTGAGGTGACGCACAAACGCCGTCTCTCCGCGCTGGGGCCTGGGGGGCTGACACGGGAGCGCGCGGGGTTTGAGGTGCGCGACGTCCACGTTAGCCACTACGGGCGGATCTGCCCCATCGAAACGCCCGAAGGTCCGAACATTGGATTGATTACGTCGCTGGCCACCTACGCGCGGGTCAACGAATATGGCTTTATCGAGTCGCCCTATCGCACGGTGACCGGGGGCAGGGTGTCGGACCAGATCGAGTTCCTCTCCGCCATTGACGGAGATCGGTATGTGATTGCCCAAGCCAATACCGCCCTTGACGCGCGCGGCCAGATTGCCGTGGAGCATGTCTCCGCACGGTCGGGGGGCGAGTTTATTACCGTGCCGCCCGATCGGGTCGAATGTATGGACGTCTCGCCCAAGCAAATCGTGAGCGTCGCCACCGCGCTGATCCCGTTCTTAGAGCACGACGACGCCAACCGTGCCCTAATGGGGTCAAACATGCAACGCCAGGCCGTGCCGCTCATCAAACCGGAGGCGCCATGGATTGGCACCGGAATGGAGTCGGTGGTGGCGCGGGATTCTGGCTATGTGGTGTTGGCCCGGCGTGATGGCGTGGTGGAGAGCGTGGACGCGGGTCGGATTGCCGTCCGGGTTGAGACGCCTCGCAAAAAGAAGGGCGCGAAATCTGCGGAGGAAGGCGACGCAGGACAGGGAACCGACGTCACGCTGGACGTCTACCGGCTCAGTAAGTTCCAGCGGTCCAACCAGACGACCTGCATCAATCAGCGGCCCGTCGTGTGTGTGGGACAGCGCGTGAATGCGGGCGATCTTTTGGCCGATGGCCCCGCGATTGACTACGGCGATCTCGCGCTGGGGCGGAACGTTTTTGTCGCCTTCATGCCGTGGGGGGGCTACAATTTCGAGGACGCCATCATCATTTCGGAGAGGCTGACACGCGAAGATGTCTTCACCTCCATCCATATTGAGGAATATGTCTTAGAGGCCCGCGACACCAAGCTGGGCAAGGAGGAAATCACGCGCGACATCCCCAACGTCCAGGAAGACCTTCTGTCCAATCTGGACGAGTCCGGCATCGTATGGGTGGGCGCGGAGGTAAGGCCCGGCGATATTCTGGTGGGCAAGGTGACGCCGAAGGGCGAAACCCAACTCACCCCGGAAGAGAAACTCTTGCGCGCCATCTTTGGCGAGAAGGCCGGCGACGTGAAGGACGCATCGCTCCACGTGCCGCCGGGTGTCGAGGGCGTGGTGATTGATGTGAAGATTTTCTCCCGCAAGGCCGTCGAGAAAGACGAGCGATCGGTGCGAATCGAAAACGAAGACATTATCCGTTTGCACCGGGATCACCAAGACGAACTGGAGATCATGGAGCAGGAGAAGTACAAAAAAATCCGAAAAATTCTGCTCGACAGCCTAGTGGGCTCCGACCTGGTTGATCCACAGTCTGGAGAGATCCTCCTCAAGAAGAAAAAGAAGATCACGAAAGAGATTCTTGACGTTCTGCCCAATGAGGCCGTCCGAAACATTGTGCTCAACGATCCGCAGGAGCAGGAGAAAATTGACCGGATTGACGCCTTCATCAAGGACCAGGTTGACATTCTACAGACTTCTTACGACAAAAGGGTCGGGCGGCTGAAGCGCGGCGACGAGTTGCCCCCGGGCGTGATCAAGATGGTCAAGGTCTTCGTCGCGATGAAGCGCAAGCTGCAGGTGGGTGATAAGATGGCCGGGCGTCACGGCAATAAGGGGGTGGTGTCGGTGATCCTGCCGGACGAGGAGATGCCGTATCTTGAGGACGGGACGCCGGTGGACATCGTCCTTAATCCCCTGGGCGTTCCATCCCGGATGAATGTGGGTCAAATCTTGGAGACCCATCTGGGATGGGCGGCGCATACCCTCGGCGTGCATATGGCGACGCCGGTTTTTGACGGCGCCACCGAGGATAAGATCAAAGAAATGCTGATCGAAGCGGGGCTTCCGTCCAGCGGACAGACGATGTTGCGCGATGGCAAGACCGGAGAGCCCTTCGATCGTCCGGTGACCGTGGGTTCCATGTACATGATGAAACTGCACCATCTGGTGGACGACAAACTCCACGCCCGCTCGATCGGCCCTTATTCGCTGGTTACGCAGCAACCGCTGGGTGGCAAGGCCCAGTTTGGGGGACAGCGGTTGGGCGAGATGGAGGTCTGGGCGCTCCAGGCCTACGGCGCGGCGTCCATTCTGCAAGAGTTTTTAACGGTCAAGTCCGACGATGTACCGGGGCGGTCCCGTATCTATGAGGCGATCGTCAAAGGCGAGTGCTTTTTGGAGCCGGGCCTTCCGGAATCCTTTAACGTCCTGATCAAGGAACTCCAGAGCCTGGCGCTTGATGTCGAGTTGATCAAGGAACGGAATTATGCGTAGCGTTATCAATCTATCGCGCGATGCGAATACCGAGTTGGGCGCTACTCAAGGCTCCTCGCCCAGGGATAAGTAGGCTCTGGGCCTTGCGCTTGCGTTCGCCTGGCCTGCGCACCGCTCGTCACGATTTCTGACGTCATCTGCACGGAGGTGGAGGTCTGATGGAAACGGCAACGGCGGCAAAAACAGAAACGGCTCACGCCCTTTTTGAGAAGCCCAAGGACATGACTTCGTTCGATTCCATCCGCATTCGGCTGGCGTCTCCAGAGAAGGTCCGTTCGTGGTCCTATGGCGAGGTCAAGAAGCCTGAGACCATCAATTACAGATCGTTTAAGCCAGAGCGTGATGGACTGTTTTGCGCGCGCATCTTTGGCCCGACGAAGGACTGGGAGTGCAACTGCGGCAAATACAAACGCATGAAGCATCGCGGCATCGTCTGCGATAAGTGCGGCGTGGAGGTGATTCAGGCCAAGGTGCGACGTGAACGGATGGGGCATATTGATCTTGCGGCCCCGGTCGCGCACATCTGGTTTCTCAAGGGGGTACCCAGCCGCATCGGCGCCTTTTTGGATATGACCATCCGCCAGATGGAGCGGGTGCTTTATTTTGAAGATTACGTGGTCCTCGATCCCAAAGGGACGCCTCTTAAAGAGAAGGAACTGCTGTCTGAAGAGCGCTACCGTGCCCTGGTGAAGGAGCATGGTCCCGACGCCTTCTCCGCCGGCATGGGGGCGGAGGCCTTGCGGACGCTGCTTCAAAAAATTGACCTGGACGCCGCTTGGAACGAGCTTCACCAGAAAATTTCCGAATCCCATTCCGTGGCCGCGAAGAAAAAAATGACCAAGCGGCTCCGCGTGGTGGAGATGTTTCGCAAGTCCGGAAACCATCCCGAGTGGATGGTGATGGACGTGATCCCCGTTCTTCCACCCGAGTTGCGTCCCCTGGTGCCACTGGACGGCGGGCGCTTCGCTACATCCGACTTAAATGATCTGTATCGCCGGGTGATTAACCGGAACAACCGTCTAAAGCGCTTGATGGAGCTCAACACCCCCTCTGTGATCATCCGCAACGAGAATCGGATGCTCCAAGAGGCTGTTGACGCCCTTTTTGATAACGGACGACGGGGCCGGGCCATCCGCGGGACGAACAAGCGGCCCCTGAAGTCGCTCTCGGACATGCTCAAAGGAAAGCAAGGGCGCTTCCGGCAAAACCTGCTCGGCAAACGGGTGGACTACTCCGGCCGTTCTGTCATTGTCGTCGGCCCAGAGCTCAAACTGCACCAGTGCGGCCTTCCCAAGAAGATGGCCCTCGAGCTGTTCAAGCCGTTTATCTTCCAAAAGCTCGAAGAGCGGGGTTTCGCGGTTACCGTAAAGAGCGCGAAAAAACTCGTGGAGAAAGAAAGTCCGGAGGTGTGGGATATTTTAGACGAGGTGGTGCGGGAGCATCCGGTGCTGCTCAACCGCGCCCCGACGTTGCACCGCTTGGGCATTCAGGCCTTCGATCCCATTTTGGTCGAGGGGAAGGCCATCCGGCTCCATCCACTTGTTTGCTCCGTTTTTAATGCCGACTTTGACGGCGATCAGATGGCCGTCCACGTGCCGATCTCCGTCGAGGCCCAGATCGAGGCGCGGGTCTTGATGATGTCCATCAACAATATCCTCTCGCCTGCCAATGGCAGGCCCGTGATGGTGCCCTCCCAGGACATCGTTTTGGGCTGTTACTGGTTGACCAAAGAGCGCGTGGGAGGGCGCGGGGAGGGGCGCATTTTCTCGGATGTCCAAGAGGTGCGGATTGCCTACGACCTACGGGAGGCGGAGGCGCATGCCCGTATCAAGGTGCGCATCGCTGACCAGCGCGTGGACACCACGGTCGGACGGGTACTCCTGAGCGAGATTCTGCCGCCCAGTGTTCCTTTTGCCGCGGTCAATCAGGTGATGAACAAAAAAGAACTCGGCAAACTGGTTGAGCGGGTCTATCGTCAGGCCGGGGCGAAGGAGACGATCCTGCTGCTGGATCGCATTAAAGAAGTGGGGTACCACTACGCCACGCGGGCGGGCATTTCGATCTGCGTGGATGACATGCGCATCCCCGCGCGCAAGGAAGACCTCATCAAAAAGGCAAAACGGGAGGTGACGGATATCGAGGGGCAATACGCGGACGGCCTGATTACCAACGGCGAGCGCTACAACAAGGTCGTGGATATTTGGGCGCACCTGGGCGAGCAGGTGGCGGGCGAGATGATGAAGGAGCTGGCCCAGGAAGAGGAGAGCGCGAAGCAGGGCGGCGTAAAGGGTGGAGGCAGTAAGTTTAACTCGATCTTCATGATGGCCGACTCGGGCGCGCGAGGCAGCGCACAGCAGATTCGGCAGCTGGGTGGCATGCGAGGCCTGATGGCCAAGCCGTCCGGGGAGATCATCGAGACGCCGATTACCGCCAATTTCCGCGAGGGGCTGACCGTGGTGCAGTATTTCATCTCCACGCACGGGGCGCGCAAGGGCCTGGCCGACACGGCGCTGAAGACCGCCAATTCCGGCTATTTGACGCGCCGGCTCGTGGACGTCTCCCAGGACGTGATTATCACCGAGGTGGATTGCGGCACACCCGACGGCGTCACGCTGACGCCTCTGGTCGAAGGCGGAGAGGTGGTTCAGCCGCTGGAGGAACGCATTCTGGGGCGGGTGTCCGCCGAAGACCTCCACGATCCGATTACGGGGGCCATCGTCTGCGCGGCGGACGAAGAGCTGACCGAACAAAAGACACAGGCCATCGTAGAGGCGGGTATTGACAAGGTGAAGATTCGGTCCGCGCTGACCTGTCAGGCCAAGCGGGGGGTGTGTGTGAAGTGCTACGGACGCGATCTGTCTCGCGGTAAGACCATTGAGATTGGCGAGGCGGTGGGCGTGATTGCCGCGCAATCCATCGGCGAGCCTGGAACGCAGCTGACCATGCGGACATTTCATATCGGCGGGACGGCCAGTAAGGTGATCGAGCAGACGGTTTTGGAGGCCAAAAACGGCGGACAGATCAAATATCTTCAGCTCAACACGATCAAGAACAAAGACGGCGACCTCGTCGTGATGAACCGCAACGGCCGCATCGCCGTTTACGACGACGTCGGGCGCGAAAAGGAACGTTACCCGGTTATCTACGGCGCCAAGGTCAAGGTGAAAGACGGCGCGCGGGTCGAGTCCGGTCAGAAACTGGTGGAATGGGACCCCTACTCCATCGCCATCCTAACGGAGGTGGGCGGCAAGGTGGCCTTCGGCGACATGGTTGAGGGACAGACGTTGCGCGAAGAGGTGGACGAAGTGACGGGGCTTTCGCGTAAGGTGATCGTGGACCATGCCGGGGCGACGCTGCGCCCGCGCATCTCGATCAAGGACGAAGCGGGGAAGACCGCGAAGATCGGTGCGTCGGCGACCGTGGCGCGTTATATGCTTCCGGCGGGCGCCCACATTCTGGTGGAGAAGGGGGCGATGGTGTACCCGGGCGACGTGCTGGCCAAACTCCCGCGCGAGACCACGAAGACAAAGGACATCACGGGGGGACTTCCGCGCGTGGCCGAGTTGCTCGAGGCCAGAAAACCCAAGGAGCAGGCGGTCATCTCCGAGATTGACGGTACGGTGGAGTATGGCGGGTTCGTCAAGGGCATGCGGAAGGTCATGGTGAAAAGCGAGGTCGGCGACGCCCGTGAATACCTGATCCCAAAGGGCAAACATATCAACGTCCACGAGGGCGACTGGGTATATGCAGGCGAGCCGCTGATGGACGGTTCGGCCAATCCACACGACATCCTGGACATTCTGGGCCCGAACGCGCTGCAAAAATATCTCGTGGACGAGGTGCAGCAGGTCTATCGGCTCCAGGGCGTCTCGATCAACGACAAACACATCGAGGTGATCGTCAGACAGATGCTTAAAAAAGTGAAGATCGAAGATCCGGGCGACACCGACTTCCTCATCGGGGCCCAAATTGACAAATTGCTTTTCGCGCGGGAGAACGACGCGGTGCTGGCTCGGGGCGGACGACCCGCTGTCGCGAAGCCGATCCTGCTTGGCATCACCAAGGCGGCGCTCTCCACCGATAGCTTCATCTCTGCCGCGTCGTTCCAAGAGACAACCCGCGTCTTGACCGAGGCGGCCATCAGCGGCAGGGCGGACTACCTCCTAGGCCTCAAGGAGAACGTCATCGTGGGACGCCTGATTCCAGCTGGAAGCGGCCTGGGGTATTACCGCGATGTTTACGTGAAGCCACCCGAGCGCGTGCAGGCGCAGGTTTCTGAGGAAGCGGCGCCCTCTCCATCCCCCTCGGACGCCTAGTGTCGTGCGTCCAGAAGGACTGTGGCCCGTCCGCGCGCATCGCACCTCGGCGGGGCCGCAGGTCTGCGGTACACAATCAGTTGCCCCAGCGGAAGATGAAAGTCGCTTATTTCGATTGCTTCTCCGGCGTTAGCGGCGACATGATCCTGGGGGCCATGCTCGATGCGGGGCTTGATCCGAGTCACCTCCGGCGTGCCATCGCCCAACTCCATCTTCCCGGCTGCGCCCTAAAAATCTCCTCCGTCCGCAGGCAGGGACTGGCCGCAACCCACGTGGAGGTCCGCAACCCGCGTCGCCATGCCCCACTCGCCAACCTGAGCCGTATCCGCGCCCATCTTCGCCAAAGCGGGCTTCCCCACGCCGTTCAAACGCAGTCCCTTCGGATTTTCACCCGCCTCGCCCAGGCGGAGGCGCAGGCGCACGGCGTAAAGACGGGCCGCGCGCATTTCCACGAGGTTGGGGAGGTAGACACGTTGGTGGACGTGGTGGGCGCCGTCGTTGGGCTGTCGCTTTTGAAAATAGACCGCGTGGTGGCCTCGCCCATCCATGTGGGCAGCGGCACGGTTCAAACGGCGCACGGGACGCTGCCGATCCCCCCGCCTGCGACCGCTTGCCTTCTGAAAGGCTGCCCCATTTACGCCACGGGCGTTGCCGGCGAGTTGACGACGCCGACCGGGGCGGCGATCCTCTCCACACTGGCGGAATCGTTCGCCCCGCTGCCCATGATGACAATCGCCGCCGTGGGCCACGGCGCGGGGCGCGCCGAGCGGGAGATTCCCAATCTGCTACGGCTTTGGATTGGAACCACGCCAAAGGATGCCACGTCGGACGAGGTGGCGCAGATCGAAACCCAGATTGACGACATGAACCCGCAGATTTACGAACACGTCTTTGAGCGCCTCTTTGAGGCCGGGGCGCTGGACGTTTTTTTAACTCAGATTATTATGAAGCGCGGCAGACCCGGCATTCTGCTGACTGTCCTGGCCGCGCCCGCGCTACAGGAGAAGATGACCCAGGTTCTTTTTGCGGAAACGACGACGTTGGGGGTGCGCGTGCAGCGACTCGCGCGGCGAATCTTAACGCGGAAGATCAGGGTCTCAAACACCCCAGAGGGTCCCGTGCGGATCAAGACGGCCTACCAAGATGGGCGCATCTTGCGCGCACGTCCCGAATTTAGAGACGTGAAGAAAATCGCCGAGGTCACGGCGCGTCCCCTCCGATCGCTCCTGGATCAGAAAAGGCGGAGGCCATGAGTCCAATGCCGCCCACGCCGCCATCCCTCCCCCTGTCGGGATGGGTACTCTTTATCGTTGTGGTTCTTACCCTACTTGCAATTGATCTGGCCCGCGCCGCGCGCCAGCCGCAGGCCCCCTCTGTCAAAAGCGCACTGGGCGGATGCGCCTTCTGGGTGGCGCTGGCCTTGGCCTTTAACGCCTTTGTCTATGTCTGGCGCGGCCCGGAGGCGGCGTGGCAATTCTTTGCGGGCTATCTGATCGAGGAGTCGCTCAGCGTGGACAACCTGTTTGTCTTCGTGATGATCTTCTCCTATTTTCGGGTGCCGCCCGACTGTCAACGTCGGGTGCTCTTCCTGGGCATCCTCGGCGCGATCTTCATGCGCATGATCTTCATCGTCGTGGGCGTCGCGCTGGTCGCGCGGTTTCACTGGATTATCTACCTGTTCGGCGTTTTCTTGGTTTACACCGGCTATAAAATGGCGACCGAGCAAGACAAAGAGATCGAACCCGATAAAAATCCCGTCCTCAAACTCGTCCGAAAATGGATACCGGTCACCACGCAATACGAGGGCGGAAGGTTCTTCGTCCGTCAAAACGGGCGCTGGCATGCCACGCCGCTGTTCGTGGTTTTAGTGGCGGTGGAGACGACCGACGTGATTTTTGCCGTGGACTCCATTCCGGCGGTCATGGCCATTTCTTCGGACGCCTTTATTATTTTCACCTCCAACGTCTTCGCCGTGCTGGGTCTGCGCGCGCTCTACTTTGCCCTCTCGGGCATGATGGGACTGTTTCATCATCTTCACTACGGCCTGGCGGTCATCCTCGCCTTTGTCGGCATCAAGATGCTGCTCTCCGGCATCTATCCCATTCCGATTGCCATCACGCTGGGTGTCGTGGTTGCAACCCTCGCCCTTTCGATCCTCGCCTCGCTGTGGCGTCCCGCGCATGGGCAAAAACCTCCGACGCCGCCCGTCTAAGTCCGATCTCGACGAGGATCCTCGGCGCCCTTGCCCCTTGGGTAAATCTGCCGCGCCCGTCCGCACTCCCGCCGCACCTGCTGTTGATAGAGAACGCGAAGTCGGCGCGTGATCGGCCCGATGCCGCCATCTCCAACGGGCCTGCCATTGAGGCAGATCAACGGCAGAACGCCCACGCCGCTGTGGGTGAGAAAGGCCTCGTCGGCCTGCGCGAGCGCGGCGGGACGATACCGGCCCGTGCGGACGGGAATGCCGGCACGTAACGCAATCTGCGTGACGACCGCACGTGTGATGCCGGGAAGCAATCCCACGGCCTCCGAGGGCGTGACCAGCGCACCGCGCCGCACCCAGAAGAGGTTGCTTGTTGTCCCTTCGGCGAGGTAGCCGTTTGCGCTCAGAAATAGGCCCTCGTGCGCGCCGTGCCGCGCGGCCTCGATCCGACCCAAGACGTTATTGATAAAACTCGTGGACTTGACCATCGCGCCGGGTATTTGCGGCGGATGCCGCGGGAGGGTCAGGATGACCGCGGAGATGCCGGCTTGTGCGTGATCGGCATCGAAGGCGCGGGGCGTGATAAACCACGTCGCACTCCGACAGGAAAGCGGGTCCGTCCACCCGGACCCCACGCCGCGCGTCACAGTCAAACGCAGGAGGGCATCGCGCAGGTCGTTCTTCGCGAGCGTCGCGTAGAGGCGCTCCGTCAGAACCGCCGTGGGGGGCAGTGGCATGGCGAGCAAGGCCGCGGCGCGCTTCAAGCGCGTGAGGTGCGCGGCCAATCGGAAGATGACGCCGTCATAGGCACGGAGCGTTTCAAACAGTCCATCGCCATACATCAAGCCCCGATCGAACACGGAGACGGTGGCCTCGCGCGCCAAGACCAGGCGGCCGTTGAGGTCTACCCAGGTACGTGCCCCAAACGGCGACCGCGCCTGCGTGTCCTCGTCGTCCCCGGCGATTTTGTGTCGCGGTTCGATGTCCATGCGATGCGTCTTTTGGATGCGTTTTGGGGATGCGTCTGGGCGCGATGCGTCCTGCCCGCGCGGCGCCCGTGGCGCTATTGTAGCGCGGCGATGAGCGCTGCCGCCTTCTGGAGTGTTTCCTGGTATTCGGCCGCGGGGTCAGAATCGGCCACGATGCCGCCCCCCACTTGCGTGGTCCATTCGTTGCGGTATCGTACCCAGGTGCGAATGGCGATATTCAAATCCATCTGCCCGTCAAAGCCGATATAACCGATTGCGCCGGTGTAGATACCGCGTGCCCGCACCTCCAACTCCGCGATGATCTCCATGCAGCGAATCTTCGGCACGCCAGTGATCGTCCCCCCAGGGAAAAGGGCCCGCAACACGGAAAGCGGCGGTGTTCCCGGCGTGACCTCCCCGCAAACGCGCGAGACCAGATGGATCACGTGGGAGTATTTTTCGATGCCCATCAGCGACGTCACGTCCACGGAGCCAAAGCGGCAAACACGGCCCAGATCGTTGCGCGCAAGGTCCACCAGCATCAAGTGCTCCGCCTGCTCCTTGCGGCTGGCGTAGAGCGCGGCGACCATGGCCTGATCTTCCTCCGGCGTTCTCCCCCGCGGCCGCGTTCCCGCAATCGGCCAGGTCTCCGCCCACGTTCGCCCCTCCCGCTTTCGGACGCAAACGAGCCGTTCCGGCGAGCCGCAGGCGACTTGGACCTCTCCCATGTCCAGATAGGCGGAGAACGGAGACGGGTTGATCTGCGAAAGTCGCCGATAAATGGAAGCGGCGGGCACGTAGCCTGGCGCGCGCATCGAATGGGACAGATTGACCTGAAACACGTCGCCTGCGGCGATATACCCCAGAACCCGCCGCACGTAGGCCTCGTAGGCTGCTGGCGTCAGATCGTATTGCACACCTGCGCGCGGGGCCCATGTTTCCAGGGCCTGCGGCGTTTGCAGGCGTTGCTGCACGGCGTTGATGTGCGCCTCGCCCACGCGACACGCCGCTTGGGCGTCTTGCCCCATCCGCATCCGAGGAAACGGGTCAAAGACAATC
>Ga0247727_10012865_pt1 | contig 14245 bp, 28 predicted proteins | sample WisWelCaveWW1625_FD_202498 | JGI IMG/M metagenome (GOLD analysis project Ga0247727, IMG submission 202498) | Biofilm microbial communities from Wishing Well Cave, Virginia, United States - WW16-25 | ecosystem: Environmental > Aquatic > Deep subsurface > Groundwater > Cave microbial mat | place... | reverse complement strand
TATAGAGGTTCAGGACACAGGACACTTTCACGCGGCACATTTACTTGAGTTACCTTGTATTTACAATTGCATTGTATTTATTACAGCAAGGGGGTTGGGGCTGGTACTGTTAACACAAAAGATTTTCAAAGATTTTACTTGCGTTTTGTTCAACAATATATTATGCTGTCTTAACATTTTCAGAAAAGGGAATTTTTGAAACGCTTTTACAAACTCCAATTCAATTTTAAGTTATGACAACACACAGGCGTATTATCGGCAGAGGTACAACTGGCAGATTTGTTCACATTGACGCGCGGCGCAAACTAAAGATAGAACAATATGAGAATGGTAAGTTAATTAAGCGTGAAAAGAAATATAAGAAACATACTAAAAGAGGAATTGCAAGATTACTAAAATGGTTGGTTCAGTACAGAGTCAACTTAAGAGAGTTAAAGAAAAATGCTTTGGACTTTCAAAAATATCGGCGTATTATTTACGAGAATTATGGAGTATTGATTTACGGGGAAAATTACAAACTAATTGATAGAGACAAATTAGTTATACTTGACAATATCGCGCACATTGACGACCATTTTAAGAGTATGATTTTAACTTATGTGGACGAAAAAGAAAAAATTTGGAAGCGCGCTGTTAGGTTTAATGGTGTTGACCATTATGAACGCTTTGAGGATATTTACTTGAAAATAGATTTAGATAAGTTGTCCAATGAACTCGATGTGCAGTTAATTGAAAGTGATTATCCAACTGTACTTAAAATTGTAATGATTGAGATTATAGATGTGGCAACCAAAAATATGTTAAGATACAAAATAAAAAACGGGAGTGTGTAAAATGAAAGAAAAGTTAAAATGGTATGAACGGGGAATACTTAATCTTGACAGAACTCTTGTACATAAATTGTTAGTGCAAGTAAAACAACTGCCGGAGATACTTGACGCTGATACTGTTTTATTTGTTGAAAGCACACAATACACTTTCAAGCTCGGTAGTCATCGGAATATAATTATTGCGTATTTGCAGTCATTGAAAAGTTGTAAGAATGCTAATGCTTGTAATATGAGATACAACAATGCAAATAACAGTTAAGCAGTACACAGTTGAACGCGCTGTATATCATTGTGATATATGTAAAATAGAAAAAGTTGGAGTTTATAGGGCGGAGGTTGTAGCTGTTAGCGAATACAAACAAGTTACAGGACTTTTGCATATTTGTAAAGAATGTTTAGAAATTGAAAAAGACAGGGTGTTTATGTTACAAGTGCTGTTAATGCCAAAGATAGTTGCTGGCAGTCAAAGTAGTGTTATTATTCCAAGTGGCAATCATAATCACTGATGTTAAAAATAGTTGAATGGAAACGCAAAACAAAAATAATTGCGTGGGAGAAAACAATGTTAGAAAATGTTAAGGTGTTCGGTATAGATACTGAAACGCTGAATGGACAACCGCACACACTCCAATTTTATGGTGAACCAATTGAAACTTATTATGGACTTGATACTGCAAAAAGTATTGGGAATTTCTTTTGGACAACACCGGAAAATGCAACTGATGTGTTCTTTGCTCATATCGATAGAATATTTGCCAGTTGCGACAATGCGATTATTTACGGATTTAACTTAAAGTTTGACTTGCCGATTATCTTTTGGAAATACTATAAGAGTTTTGTAACAGAGGAACACTGGACGGAATTAGATAACGGCTACAAAATAACAATACTGTACGCACAAAATTGTTTTGCAATTATTGAACGCGATAATAAAAAAGCGTTTGTATTAGATGTTAGAAATTTTTTCCGGCGTGGTTCGCTGGATTATTTGGCAGAATTTTTTAATTTAGGTATTAGGAAATTTGAAAAACCAACTGGACTTGGCGAACAACCGCTAACTGAAAAAGATATTCCTTATGCAATGAGAGACGCGGAAATTGCTTACAAGTTGGGATTACTTATAAGAGAAACAGACAAGCAATTTGGATTAGATGTTACATTTAGTTGTGCCGGATTAGCTGAAAACATTTTTCGGCAAGAGTTTGTAAAAGATACAATACACTTACCGGACAAGGCGATTGTAGGTTCAAGTTTAATGTCATATCATGGCGGACGAAATTGGTATAAATATGACGCGCCAGTAATTGTAAAAAATTGTTATGAGTATGATATTAAGAGTGCTTACCCGTATGCTATGACGATACTGCCGGACTTTGCTAACGGAAAGTACCAATGGAGTAATGGTTTTCAAGCGGACAAACCTTTTAGTATAATGAAAGTGCAGTTCAAGCGGGACTTTCCCAGCAATTTAGCTTTTTTAGATAGCGGCCGTTATGCGGCTGGTTGTTGTGTTAGCTGGGTAACTTACAATGAATTTGTTGCCATTCAGAAATACGGGGACTTTGTAGAAAAGGTTGAAAAGCAAGTTTCATTTATTCCAACTCCAACAAAGGAAAGTCCGCCGCTTAAAAAGTTTGTTGAGAAATTTTATGCGTTGCGCGCCGAAGCAAAGGCGTCCGGTGATGTAGTTAAATCAGAAATGTACAAATTGATAATGAATAGTTTGTACGGCAAATTTATTCAGACGATTGCAAAAGACAAAGTATTCTTTTTGGATAAGTCGGGCAACTTGCAAAACAAAGTTACTTGGGTTGCCGCCGGATTGTTTCACCCATTTATTGCCAGTTTAATTACTGGAATTGTTCGAGGACAGTTACTTGAAACTGAATTACAAAGTAATGCTTGTCATAGCTCAACCGATTCTATTAAGACAACTAATAAAATTGTTACCGGAGAAAATTTAGGCGATTGGGAAGAACAAGTGTATGGAGATTGTATTATTTTACGCAATCGCTTGTATCTGCATTATGACACTAAAGGAAATATCGCCAAGTGCGCGTTGCATGGATTTAGAGGCAAACCGGAAATTTTAGAACAAGCTGTATATGACTGCAAGAATGAAGTTGAAACTCAAAGGATATTGTGGCCGAAAGAGGCAAACAGACAACACAAACAAGCGTTGACTATGATTAGTTACAAACAAAAAATGTCAATAAACTTTGAAAAGAAATTTACTGAAACTGCCAAAAAGTTAATTGATAAGCAGAGAGAAAAGCGTGAAAAAAATAAACTTTTTATTGATACTGCTATTGTTAATAGTAATACCGTATAGTTGTAAGTAATATGTAAAAGAAAGGAAAGAAAAATGAATCTGACTTCTACAGAAAAAGAAATAATGGAAACGCTTAATCTCACTACAAAAGAAGCATTAAGACGACTTAAACTTATTGAGAAAGAATTAAGAGAAAATTTAGCAAGAGGATTTTTAGATACTAAGCGTGGAGAACCAATTTATGGTTTATTGTCTAAACTGGTAAATGTTAAAACAGTCGTAAAACTTAATCGAAAGGAGTGATGTAATTTGATTGTTGGAATTGTAGTAAAGTGTATTGAAACTATTAACCTTAAAAAAGGAAAAAAGAATGTCCAAGAAAACTGAAAGTAAAACACTATCGCAACTACCAAAAGAGATTGTCGATAGATTATCAACTGCACAACAAGCGCAACTAACAAAACTCTTAAATGAGGGCAATGAGGTTGCAGTAGTTAACGGGCAGTTGTTCATTCAAAAAACTCTGTCCGACAAACAGATTGAAGCGTGGGACGGCGGGCAAACTGTGCAAGGTCAACTAATCAGTGTAAAGGAAAGCTCAAGTTATAAAGATAACTGGCTGGGTACTTTCAAATTAAATGACGGCAACACAGTTGTAAAACCGCTTAACAAAATACTGTACGATAAGTTGTTGCCGTATTTTGACGCGAAAAATTGTGTCTTTACAATTACTTGCAAAGGATTAGAAAAGGGGAAACATTTTTCTTATCACAACTTTGAGGTAGTTGTAGCGCAACCATTGTTTTGATTGTAGAAATTGTTTGAAATAATGTTTGGATTCAGTAAAGAATTTTAGTAAATTACTGGCTAAACATTAGGCGTGGCTTTCCCCCTTGTCCGCTTTATTCCCTTTTGATAGGGACAGGGGGGTTAGCACAAAAACTTAAAACAAACTGGAGGAATTGTGGCGAAAAAAGAAACTGGCGATTGTTGTGTAACAGCCAGTAAAGTCCGACATACTTTTAGTTTAAGGTGTCGGTGTTGCAACAATACTGTAAGAATTAAAGAGGGTGAAACTGTTCACCCGCGTTGCAGTGTTTGCGGCAAGTCAATTTACAGATATTTTGACGAACAAAATAATCCTGTAAATGATAATCACTTTTTTGAAGTAGTTGAGTCCGGCGAATTTATTGCTGGCGGACAACCATTAACAGTAGTGTAAAACAAAGGTAGGTTAGTTAAATGGCAGAAATAAAAAAAGAACCAGTACCGCCAGTTGTGCGCGAAGACAAAGTAATGAAAGTGCAATGTCAAGGTTGTGGCGGATTAACACATTTGTTTCAGGACGGCGAAAAAGTTGTGGCAGAATTTTTTCCGGCGAAAGTAACACCGAAATTAGAAAAAACTGAACCAAGTTTATTTGGTAGTTTATTAAATGCTGTTAATCCTTTTGCTAACGCGGACTAAATGGACGAATTAAATCCACAACAACCAAGCAGTCCGCCGAACCTTGACGATAAAATTGACGCGCTGGCTGGTAGTTACAAACAGGAACAAGAGCAACCAAAAAAGCGTGGCCGTAGGTCAAAGGTAGAGATTGACGCTGAACGGCAAGCAAAGTTTTCACAGGACTTTGCAGCCAGTGCTGGTGCAATCAATATGGGTATCATTGCTCTTATTGTAGTTATACAGGAAAATGTACCAAACTGGAAAGAAGCAAGTCAAACAGAATTAGACACGCTTTGTCAAGCAACTGTGCAGTGGGTACAATTACGCGCTAATTGGATAGGTGCAATCGCGCCGGAGTTAGCGTTAGTAGCCGCTTGGGGGGGATATGTAATACCGCGTGTTATGGAACGCCGGAAACAATTAGCGGCACAACAAACAGCCGGAGACAATAAAGTAAGTGAACAATCTGCTTAACGAAAATAATGTTGTCGGTATTGCGTTGGGAAAAAAGCATACCGGCAAAACTACATTATTGAGGCAGTTGTTGCCGCTTAATGATAAACAGCATTTTGTCTGTGATAGAGGACGGAGATTCTATGGTGTAATTCACAATGATTTTGGTTCACTGATTGAAAATGTGCGGAGTGATAAAACTCCAATGCGCGGTAAGGTTCAAGTTTGCCGCTTTGATAATGCAAGCGATTATGATTATCTATTTGAACTGGTGAACATAGTTAAAAATTGTGTTTTAGTTATTGACGAAGTACAGTTGTTTATTAAGTATGGAAAAATGAATGAACGGCTGTACGAAATTTTGACAGTTGGACGCAATGATGGCGTTGATATTTTGTTTGCAACTATTAGTCCAATTGGACTTGACAAAATGATTTTCAGACAAGCTGATTTTGTTGTATGTTTTAACATACAGGATAAAAATGACTTGCAGTATCTTGCAAGTAATAGTTTAATTGGAGAACGCGCTTACGAGTTACCTACATTGTCGGTAGATAAGCACGAAAAAATTGTGTTCGGAAATACTGGAGATTTTTATATCCAGTCGGACAGAAAACAAGTAGAACAAGCAATGGAGAATTAAGTGGGTAAAGGACTTATTGGATTAGTAATGTTAGTGGGCGTTATTCTGTTAGCACTGTGGCTTGGCAGAAAATTCAAACTAATATAAGGAGTGCGTTATGATTAAGTTAAGAGAATGGAACGCACTTTCAGGACAGTTGAATCACGAACAAGTGTCGGGACATATCAAAGGTATTTACTTTGAGTTCAGAGGAACGGCACAAACCGCACAAATTGGCGCGTTAGCTGATGTAGCGGAAATAAAAATAGATTGGGCAAAAAGAAACAGTGCAGTTGTATTATCAATGACGCGCTTGGCTCAAATATCTACATTAAAGGGCGGTAGAATTGGCGATAGAGCTAACACTGCCGGTGCATTTTATTTTGGCGCGTATTATCCATGTACAATTTGGGGAGACGATAACGCTTATTTTCTTACCAAAAAAGATAACTTTAACATTCAAGTAAAGTTTGCCAGTACGCTAACCAGTACTATATATGCAACCGCAACCTTTTCTATTTTCCTCGATGAAGGTGAAGGACTAATGAAGTATATGGTTGGACTGGAACAGTTGACACAAGGCGGACTAACTGCTAACTCAACTACACAGCCAATCGAATACACGCGCGAAAATGTAGTTGCTGTTTATATCACGCCGTCAACTAACATTGACGCATTACAAGTATCGCGTGGCGGTTCAACTTATGATATGACTTTTGAGGGCTGGCGCAATACAACTTGGTATCGCAATGCTCTTGAAAGTAACGCGCAAGAAACTGCACCGGCATTTACTCTTAACACTCCCGATATGGTTGAATTGTGGTTAGCAGGACATGGCAGTTATAGCGAAATGTTAGTTGATGGTGTTAAGATAGTATTTGACAGTGCGGCAACCGCGCCGACACCGGATTTAATCTTTTTAACGCTGGACTTTTTACCGGATAAATTGGATGAAAGCGCAGTTGCAATCAGAAGCAAATTGACAACACGAACTGCTAACAAACAAACAAGCGGACACGCGCGGCCAATTCAAGTAATAAATAAGTTACAGAATCCGAGTAGTATTTAATGGCACTTGGTAGCGTCTATAACGGGCAATATATTCCTAATCAATTTGCTCCAAACTTTTTAGGCAAGGTGTTTAAGAGTGTTGGAAAAGTTGTTGGGAAAGTAATTGCTGGCGCGGCCAAAGTTGCGATTGGTACAATAGCCGGCGGCGGCGGGGGCGGACAAACTGCCCCTGTTTCTGCCGCTAATCCAACTATTATACAGATACAGCAACCAGCCGTTATAGCTAAAACTGGATTTGCAAAAATACTGGCGGACTATGGAATTTTAATAGTTGTTGGTATTGGAGCAATAATTTTAATTATATTTGTAATGAGGAAATAAAATGGCACAGCCTCCAGCCGGAATAATACCCGATGAGTTTGGACAGTGGACAGGCGGAACGCCGCCGATTGTTCCAACAAAAACTACTGGCGGTATTTTCGACAATCTTATAAATAAAGTTGGTGAAGTGCTAAAGGGCGGCATTAAGTTGCCAGAAATAGATTTTAGCGGTGTTAAACTACCGGAAGCACAAACAGACATAGGCAGTTTCTTTAAGAGCTATGGAATAGTTTTCGCAGTTGTGATTTTATTGATTGTAATAATAATGATAGGACGGCGTTAAATGCACAGTGGAATGAGAATAGAACAACGCGCGCCGTCAAGTTTAATTGGAACGCTGGGAAAAATTCAGTTAAATAATTTAATCAATACTGAACAAACGCGGCCAAAAACCAATTTACAGTCGGCAACTTTTGCGGAAAGAAACAGAATTGTTAGTAATTTAGCTGGCAATAAACTGTTTGTTAGAACACCAGTAGAAAAACCAGTTGACTTAAAACAGGCAGTAGCAACACAGAATCTTATTGACGAAACAAAAACCAAAGTTATAAGGTTGCGGAGTTTAGGTTTATTTGATTATGATAAAGCAACTCATCTTGAACACAAAATTGCTGTACAACTTGATAATGATGTCAAAGATAATTTTGAAAAAGCGCGCAAAGTTTTATCAAGAGTACAGGAAAAGTTTCTAAAAGAGGATATACATAAAAAACACTTGGCGTCAAAAGATAAGAAACAAAAAATTAAATTAGTAGAACGCCGAATTTCTTTTGGAATAGTTACCAAAACAATTACCAAAGAATTTGACAAAGAGAATCTCAAAGTTGGCCGACATAACTTTATATTTGCCGGTGATAATCCCGACAAGGTGTTGAACAAAGTTTTACCTATTGCCGGTAAAGTAGAGGGCAAGGACTTTGTTATACGGAGTATCTCAAGAGCCACAACTGAAACTGGCGCGGACGCTATTGTAGTTGGCGTTGACTTAAATGAGAATATCATACCACTATTATTAGTAGCTGGTGCGGTTGGCAGTGTCTTGCTGGGCGGGACTGGGTTTGTATTACACAAAGCGGAAAGAGTGTTGTCCAGTCCGTTGTTGTGGATTATAGCACTTGGAGCAATCGGCATATTTTTTGTGTTGCCGATGTTAAAGAAATAGTATGCCAAAATACTCAAAGCGACATTATATTGATATTGCTAATGTGCTGAAAACTAAAAAAGGAAAAACACAAGTTAGCGCGTTTAGAGAATTTAGTGATTTATTTTCAAAAGATAATCCTTTGTTCAATTCAAAGAAATTCTTTGAAGCAGTGTTTGGAAAAAAATAATGGGAATTATAATCGGTCTTGTAGTTGCAGTTGTAGCCGGACTTTTAGTAATACAGTTAAGTAAAAAAACAAAACAGGGCGGCGATGAACCATTTAGCGGCGTTGTGCCAGAGGGACAAAAGGTATTAGATGTGTTAAGCGGAAAAAAGAATTTAGTGTACGATAGATTGCCGCCAATGCCCAGCCAATTTGACGATACTGGCAATGCAGTTTTTATTTCTAATAACATTCTAAAACCTTTTGGCGGACTGATTGAAAAATACTGTACAACTTACAGTTTATCTCCAGCGATAGTGTCCGCGTTAATTTTTGTTGAATCAACCGGACACCCCGAAATACAATCTGCTAATAAAGCGTCAACTGGACTTATGCAGTTAGAATGCGGCGCGGTTACTGATTATGAAAAAAATGTCGGCGGTTCTTATGATGTTAACGCGCTGAAAATACCGGAAACTAATATCAAAATTGGGACTTGGTATTTACGGCATTTAATAGATATGGCTCAACGCGCCGGAATAGTTGAAAGAGTAATACAAATTGATTTAAAAGAAACTAATCAATTTACAATGCGCTATAAGGATAATTCAGAATTATATCACGCCTTACGCGCTTACAATGGCGGTATGGGAAAAGTGTTTGCTAATCTGATTGGAGTACAAGGCGCATTTAGGGACGGGTTGGGCGTATCGCTGGACTATGCTAACAAAGTGTATGTGAACGCTTGGGCGTTAGCATACTGGCATTGGAGTAATCTTGATAGAGCCGAACAAGGTAACATTAGTTTTTTCAGAGGTTAAGTTATGGATATAATGTCAATGTATCGAGCAATGACTGGCGGACAACCACAAAGACCGGACGCAAGTTTATTAGAGTTACGATTTTTTAATACTGTCGGTTCAAAAAATGTTACCAGTAATTACGCAACTTATGGTGTTAATGGTAATGTACTTTTTGTTGTAGCAGACCAGCCAATTGATATTAGAATTGACGATACTTTTGAGATTCTAAATGTTAAACGGCAAATAATCACTTATCCGACAAAGACGCTGCAAATACGCCGCAGCCCAATTTTAATTGGAGCAACTGGAAACACTAACGCAACGGCAGACGGCAGTATCGGGGGGCGCGTTAGGATATTTGGCGCAGACAGCCCCAGTGTAATTGAACAACTGGCGGCTAAAATAATGCCAGTGTCAGAGGGTTCAGTTTTCAGTGGAACATTCACAGCATTGGCAACACAAATGGACGCAAGTTATGGTTTTACCGATAGTACACTTTCACAAATACAAATAAGTGTATTATCATTTACACGCACGCTGTCAAATATAACTAAAATACAAATACTTGATACTGATTTTATTGGCTGGGTGTACGCGTCATTTTCAGTTGTACCAGCATTAGCCGGAACATATACTTTTGGCACACCGATTGTCGTACCGAACACTTTTACAATACGGACTTTTGGCGATAGCAATGCCTCAGGAACAACTTATACTATTGACTTTACTTTTAACTGTATTTGAAAGGAAATAAAATGTCAGACAAACAAACACCAAAGTGGAGCAGATTTTTCAGAGGATTGTTAATCGGCAGTGCCACAGTTGCCGGATATAACGCGCTGGATTATGTCGATGTTAATTTAGCTCCAATGCTAAAAGGTTCTGTCGGCGCAGTTGTCGGCGGACTGGCATTGATGTTAACAAACTTTTTGCGCGATAAATTCAGAGGTAGATGATACAAACACTGGAAAAAGAATTTATTGAATATGGTAATCTAACAACTGAAAAAAAGTTAGATTACCTTTTTGTTAAATTTGTAAGTGTAGCTGGAGAAATTAAAAAACTTCGGCGTGATAATTGGATAAGCACAACTGTAATTGTTGGAGCTATATTGGCGCGCTGGCTGTTATGAGTTACTTTACAAAAAAGTTTGGCGTAACTGGCGATAAAATTATACGGCCAGTTGCACCTATTCCAACAGTTACAGAGTTTATAGAAAAAAACCGATTAACTGGAATTGAAAGTGTCTTTACTATTTTAAGCATATCGGTAAGAAATACGGCCAGTTTTGATAGAGTTGTGCTTAATGCGAAAACTGCTTTTTTGCATTATGTCGGAATTGCACAAATAGATGGAACTGATAGTTTTGTATTCAATAAAATAAATGATTTTAATGACTTAGTAAATATAAGAATTGGTTCACCGGATAATGAACCAATGCCGCTATTTGGCGGCGAAACTCTAGTTGTATCGAGTGAACAAAATAACTTTTATGTTAGTTATATTCGGTTGTCTGTTCCAGCTTATACAGGATTTTTTGACCTTATTTTTATTGCATATGACAACGCTTTTAGTTTCAAACCAAGACAACAAACTCCATTCAAAACTAATGAAATTGAATCGCGACAAGCGTATGCAGTTATTGATAATGTAAGCGGTAGATTATTGGTTAACTCATTGCAAAGTGGCAATGTTACTATTGCCAACACTACCAAAACAGTTGTACGCACACCAATAAGTTTAACGGCAGACGGAAATTTAGTTGCGGCTGGCGGTGTTGGCATAAAAATAAAAGTGTTGGGTATGTTTTTGTTTGCCGGATTAGCAGACAATATAATTATCAAAAATGGCAGTGCTGGTGCGGCGTTAATTGGACAATGTAACTTTGCAGATAATCAAGGTTATGTTTTGCCGATACAGCCAGTTGACTTTAATGGAAATTTTATACACTGGATTGAAACAAGCGCGAATACAGCTTTGTTTGCTGATGTATCCACAGCCGCACAAGTTGGCGGTGTTGTTGTACACATAAACGAAGCATAAATGGAGTTACAAAAATGAATCAAACATTTAAGTTAAAGCAAGCCAAAACAATCAGAATCACAAAAAGAATACGCTGTAAAGATTGTGATAGTTATATCGCGCTTGGCAGTTTGGCGTACAATGTATTTTATGTTCACAGAGAATTACAACACTTGCGAATTGTATGCGGTTGTTGTGATATACCAGTAAAATGGTGTATAACAATGAGTTCTGATGAGGAAAATAAACCAAAAATAGTTGAGAAAACACTTGACAAGCCAGTTTAACTGCATTATATTAGGCGCGTATGTTAACGATACAGCTTAACCAGTTGGGCATTGAGAACGCCGGACAGCGTGCTGTCAAAGTAAATAAACAGTTAAACAAAAAAAGGGAAAACAAAATGAATCAGACACAAGAAAAATGCTGTCTATGCAAAGGTCAACTTGCTGAACCAACTGAACACTGGCAAGGCGGACATAATGCACAACCAGTTGCAGACGGGAGATGTTGTACTGTTTGCAATGATACTTTTGTACTACCGGAACGGTTCAAACGTATTGCAGAAAAAACACAAGAGTACACTGTATGCAACTGAAATTTTAGACGCTTGTAAAAAGTTTTACTAAAACCAGTTAAAGGAGTTAATTAAAATGACAAACGAAAAAAACAAAACAGACAGAACGCCGCTAACTAAAGCGCAAATTGTAGAAATATATAAATTGCGCTGGGCGGCAACACACCCCAAAGAAATAGCTGAAAAACTAAAACTCGGTGTCGGCAAAGTCCGGCATTGCGTTAATCAGTTGGCGGAGCTATTGGAAAAGCAAGGCAAAGAGTTTCCCAGTGTGCCGCGCAATCGCGTTAAACTAATGGACATTGCCATTGAGGTTGTAAAAGAAACAGTGTTACCGAAAGCAGTCAATAAGTAGTCCGCACTTTGGCGGCACACAAAAGAAAGAGCTATGACTAATTTGGTTAAGAAAGTTAATCGAAAGAAAGTAGCTCTTTCTGATTTTTCAGCAGAGGAAAAAATACTAAAACTAATTATAGAAAAAGTTGACTGGCAACGCAACCGCCGAAAAAGATATTATTTAACAGAAAAAGCCCGAAAATATGACCGCGATAGAAAAAGAAACAAGCGTATTGCACAAGGGAAAGTAATGCGCTGGAGTAAATTGAGAATAAGGGAGTTACTCAATGATATTCAAACACGCCGTTTGCCAAAAAGAGTTTGTAACAGAAATAGCAATGCACAAAAAATATAAATTGCCGTATGTATGGTGTCCGCATTGTTCTGTAACCATATTGTTGAAAACACAACTGTACAGAGATTTACAAGCAAGTCGATGTGAACAAGTAATTGCTGAAACTGTTTGTACGATAAGATAAATTATGGCAATCACTACACTTGACCTTTTACTTGCCGGATTAAGACCGCCAATAAGTTTTTATAAATCAACTTATACTGGTGAGGCAATCGGTCGGTATCACAACTTATTTGCTATTGCTGGAATCCCAGCCGCCGGTGTGTTGGGAACCCCTGGGCTTGCTGGTGCAACTGTAACAGCACCGGACGCAATCGGCGGACATTTTGATTGGACTAATCCGGCCGCCGGTAATGCTTATCTTGCAAAAGTAAATTGGAATGTCAATGCCGCAATGGTTGGCGTAACTATTTACGATTTACTTTGGTACAATAGCGGACTGGTTGTAACTACAACAACAGCACAAACTATAAACTCAATTGCATTTCCGGCGCGGAGTGCAGACGGCACAGCCAATGGACAGCAAATAGAAATTTATATTCATTGTCAAGTTGCAACTACCAATGGGGCGGCAATAACAAATACAACTTATAGCTATACTAATGAACTGGGCACAGCCGGACGAACTGGCGGACTTATACCAAACTGGCCAGCAACGGCTGTTATAAATCACATAACACCTTTTGGATTACAAGGCGGTGATACTGGAGTGCGCTCCATACAGACAGTTACGCTTGGTACGAGCTATGGAGCTGGAACAATAAACTTAATGGCAATCCGGCGTGTTGCGCAACTTGGATTTTTCGCGGCTAATACCGGACAGAATCTAAATGCTTTTGACTTGGGTATGCCGCAACTGTTTAATGGAAGCGCGTTGTATGCTATGAATTTGTTAAGCGGTACTGGAGCCGGTGAAAATAGCGGACACATACAGTTAGCACATGGATAAAATATGAATTACGACAAAATACTTGATAATATACTTGAAAAACAAAATAAAATGATTAACTCATTAAGACGAACACAAGCCATAGGTGAAATGCCGTTTAATGACTTAATGAAATATACAAAACTTGAAAATACTGCTAATAAAGTAAGAAAAGTTTTAAGAAAAAATAGCTGTAACTAGAAAAAGTTTTCTAATACGGGAGATATTCTTATGACGGTTATTGTTTGGTGTAAAAACTCAGAATTGCCAGTTCAGATTTTTCATAAAATATTTCAAGTTGTTGATTTAGGTCATGAGTGTATTGTTCTAAAGTATCAGGACGGAAAGCCGGGTCAACCTTTATCTAATGTCATTCAGGTTCAATGTCAACCCGAGAAAAACTTCTCACCACCACAATAAGGTCATACAATGGCTGTAACTGGAAAAGGACGCTGGCCGTTATTTGTAGTAAATTCAATCGGCGGCAGTAATGTAAATCAAGCAAAAGGTGTAACTCAACTTTCAGTAACAAGTAGTAATATAATTAAAAGTAATGTAGCTGAATTGGCAGCAAGCGCTTGTATGAATGACTGGTTCTTTCCGGCGGCAATAATTCCTCCAATTACAGGCGGAGTTAGAACACTAACACTAACAGGCGCGGGAATGTAAATGTTTGACGACATAGATTTTATATTTGATGATGATGAGTTTGATTATGAGATTGAATTATAACATACACGAAATAGTTTTGTCTTATGTAATACTTTGGATTCTGTTCGCTGTAATATTTATTACCAGCCCCAACCCCCTTGCTGTAATAAATACAATGCAATTGTAAATACAAGGTAACTCAAGTAAATGTGCCGCGTGAAAGTGTCCTGTGTCCTGAACCTCTATAC
>Ga0247727_10012864_pt1 | contig 14247 bp, 17 predicted proteins | sample WisWelCaveWW1625_FD_202498 | JGI IMG/M metagenome (GOLD analysis project Ga0247727, IMG submission 202498) | Biofilm microbial communities from Wishing Well Cave, Virginia, United States - WW16-25 | ecosystem: Environmental > Aquatic > Deep subsurface > Groundwater > Cave microbial mat | place... | reverse complement strand
TCCTTGGATTTTTTGCGGTTCTGGCTCTCTCCGGTCCGACATGGGCGCAGGCGCAGAAGGATGACACGAGGACAGCAGGCACAAAGCCGGAAAACTCCTATAGTGAGACTTACAAGCAACTCAACCTTTTTGGCGACGTGTTTGAACGCGTTCGCAGCCAATATGTGGAGCCGGTTGAAGACAAGGCGCTTATTGAAGCCGCTATCAACGGCATGCTGACCGACCTGGACCCGCATTCCGGTTATCTCAACGAGGAAAGCTTCGGCGAGATGCAGGTCAATACCAAGGGCGAATTTGGCGGCCTTGGCATCGAGGTCACCATGGAAAACGGCTTTGTGAAAGTTGTTTCTCCTATCGATGACACCCCCGCTTTCCGCGCCGGCGTTCAGGCCGGTGACTACATTGTCGAAATCGACGGTGAAACAGTTATGGGCATGAGCCTTGCCGATGCCGTTGATAAAATGCGCGGTGAGGTCGGCAGCATCATCAAGCTGGTTATTCGCCGTGAGGGAACGCCTGATCCGATCAATTTTGAATTGACCCGTGACGTCATCAAGATCCAGTCCGTTCGTTACCGGACCGAAGGCAATGCCGGTTACATCCGCATCACGACCTTCAACAAGAACACGCAGCCCGGCCTCGTGAAGGCTGTCGAAGAGCTCAAGAAAAAACTCGGCGCCAACCTGATCGGATATGTTCTCGATATGCGGAACAATCCCGGCGGGCTGCTGGACCAGGCCATTTCGGTTTCGGATACGTTCCTTGATCGCGGCGAAATTGTTTCCACCCGTGGTCGTCATGAAAACGACACCAAGCGCGACAACGCGACGCCCGGCGACATGGCTGACGGTCTGCCGATTGTCGTTCTGATCAATGGCGGCTCGGCTTCCGGTTCGGAAATCGTGGCCGGTGCATTGCAGGATCACAAACGCGCCATTCTTCTCGGCACGAAATCCTTCGGCAAGGGATCGGTCCAGACGGTTATCCCCCTGCCCGGTCACGGCGCGATGCGCCTGACGACGGCGCGGTATTACACGCCGTCCGGACGTTCAATCCAGGCGACGGGTATCGAACCTGATATCCATGTCGACCCGGCGAAAATCGAGGCGCTGAAGTCAAATGGCGGCTACAGCGAGGCCGATCTGCGCGGTGCCCTTGCCAACCCGGATAAGGAAAAGGCAGCGGCAGCAGCTCTTCTGGCAGCGGAGAAAGCTGCGCAGGAAGCAAAGGACGCTAAAAAAGAAGATGCGAAGAAAGATGACCCTGATGCCAAAAAAGACCAGGAAGTTTCCGACGAAACCGCGCAGGATTATCAGTTGATGCGCGCGCTTGATCTTCTGAACGGATTGTCCTTGTATAAAAGCAGCCTGACAGAAACAGGCCAGGCACCTAAAGCTCCATAAAAGGCGTCATCGTGGAAACAGCAGGCAACAACAGTTTCCGGACAGGTTTTCTCCAGGGTCTTGCTCTTGCCGCCTTCCTGTACGCGGCTCTCTTCACCGCCGCCATTCTTAAAAACCGGGGCAATGAGTCCTCCGTTACTCTCGCCTCCGAGAAGATTGTGATTGTGCGTACCCAGCCAGCTGAGGCCGTCCTGCCCCTCCAGCCGCAGCCCGAAGATCTTCATCCTGAAGATCATGTTTCTGTCCCTGCGCCTGAAGCAACTCCTGTTGCTGAAGCGCCGCATCCTGAAACAGCTGTCCCCGCCAATGACAACAAGGATCTGATCGAGGTGACGCCTCAGGGGCCGCTGCCGAAGCGATCGCCCTCGGGCCTGACGCCGTTCAGCGCCTACAAAAAATCCTATAGCGACCCCGGCAAACCGGTTATCGCCATCGCCGTTCTTGATTACGGCCTGTCGGAAAACAATTCCAGGGAAGCGCTTAAAAAACTTCCCGCTGAAATTTCTTTCATCCTCAGCCCCTATTCCCAGACGCCGGATGTCTGGAAAGGTCTTGCCGGTGCTGAAGGGCATGAATTCTGGGTGAATGTCCCGCTGGAGAACCAGATTTACCCGGCGCGCGAAGATCCCGGCCCGCAGGCTTTGCTGGTCCATTCCGATTTCAAATACAACCAGGAAAAATTCCTCTGGGCGTTGTCCCGTACATCCGGATATGCCGGGATTGCGTCCTACAGCGATGCGGCGTTCCTGAATGCGCAGTCGGCGCTGAAAACACTCTGGGATGAAGGCTACACGCGCGGGCTTGGTTATTTTGAAATCAACCCGGCCGGGCTTGAAGGCATCGAGATGAACGCCGTCGAGAGAACGGCGCCGTATGTCCGCAACCACGCTATTTTCGATGAGGCTTCGCAAAGCACGGAACAATGGCTCAAGACGCTTGAACTGGAGGCCAGCAACACGGGCTATGCTATCGGCGTGATACGCACGCCTTATCTGCAAATTCTCGATGCTGTGGCGGGGTGGGCTCTTACCCTTGATACGCGCGGCTTTGCGCTGGCTCCGGTTTCCGCTCTTGCGCAGGTCAAAGGCGATGTGCCGCCTGCGGAACAAACCGCGCCTGCCCCGGCTGCCGCTGAAGAAACCCCTCATGAGCCGCACCACTAATCTTTACCGGCCCTGTGTCGGCGTCGTTCTTTTTAACAAAGACAAAAAGGTGTTCGTCGGCGAGCGCATCGACACGCCGGGCACATGGCAGATGCCGCAGGGCGGGATTGATGGTGACGAAACCATCGAACAGGCTGCCTTCCGCGAGCTTTACGAGGAGATTGGCTGCAACGAGGCCGAGATCATCAAAATTGCCGACCGGAAAATAAAATACGACCTGCCGGATGAAATGCGCGAGCGTTTATGGAACGGGATGTACAAGGGACAGGAACAGACCTGGGTCGCGGCGCGTTTCCTTGGCACCGATGATGAAATCAATATCAGCAACCACCAGCCGGCGGAATTCAGTAACTGGCAGTGGGTTGCTTTAGAGAAGACGGTCGATCTGATCGTCCCCTTCAAGCGCGAGACCTACAAGCAGATCATCGCGATGTTTAAAGATCTGGCGGCTTAGTTCGCGTTCTTAATTGGTATTTAGGGGCGACCATGCCGGGTCCGAAGCATCCTGCGGCGTGCCCAGTTTGCGCTCGTTATAACCCGTGATGTCGATCGTGTAGACCTTTGCCGAACGGCTTTCACCGCGCGCGCCGGTTGGGCTTTCCTTGAAGTATGTCAGAACGCGGCCATTGGGCGACCAACTCGGGCCTTCCACGTGATAGGCGTTCGTGATCAGGCGTTCGCCAGAGCCGTCCGGGCGGATGACGCCGATATAGAACTGGCCTTGGTATTGGCGCGTAAATGCGATGAGGTCTCCGCGTGGCGACCAGACCGGGTTGCCGTAGCGCCCCTTGTCGAAAGTGATGCGCTGCACGTTGCCGCCATCGGCAGACATTGTGTAGATCTGCTGTGAGCCGCCGCGATCGGATTCAAACGCAATGCGGTTGCCATCCGGCGAGAAAGACGGCCCTGTGTCGATGCCCGGATTATCCGTCAGACGTTTTTTCGTGCGGCTTCCGAGATCCAATATGTACACATCCGTATTGCCGCCCTGCGCCAGGCTCATGACGACTTTGTTGCCGTCGGGTGAGAAGCGCGGCGCGAATGTCATGCCGGGAAAATCGCCGAGAATCTGGCGGCGTCCGGACGCGAGATCATAGAGATACACGCGCGGGGCTTTGCCTTCGTACGACATATAAGCCACCTGCTGGCGCGTCGGCGAGAAGCGCGGCGTCAGGACCAGGCTGCCGCCATCCGTCAGGTATTTATGGTTCGCGCCATCCTGATCCATGATCGCCAGGCGTTTGACGCGGCGGGTGGTCGGGCCGGATTCAGCGACGTAGACGATGCGGCTGTCGAAATAGGCCTCTTCGCCCGTCAGGCGCTTGTAGATTTCATCCGAAATGATGTGCGCGATGCGGCGCCAGTTGGCCTGTGTTGTTGTGTAGGCCATGCCGATCAGCTGCTTCTCGCCGTAAACATCCCACAGGCGGAATTCCACGCGCGCCTTGCCGTCGGCCTGCGCCGTGATGGTTCCGGTGACGAGTGCCTGTGTGTTCGTGGCGCGCCATTGACCGAAGCGCACGCCGTTTTGCTGGATAGAAGCCGTATCCTGCACGAAAGCCGCAGGGTTCACGGGGCGGAAGAGACCTGAGCCTGCCAGGTTTTCGGTGATAACTTTGGGAATTTCGGTCGCGAGATTTGCGTCGCCGCCTGCGGCGTAGAAAGACGCGATAGCGATCGGCATCGGGTCGATTGTGCCGCGCGTGACATTCACTTTTAACTCTGCCTGTGCGGCGAAAGGGAAAAGGGTCAGGGCAAACAACAGGACAGGCAGTATTTTTTTCATCGTCAAATCTCTCGCTTTAGTCAGTTTCAGAGTTATGAATCGGTTGAGCCGATTATAGCGGCCTTCACCCAAAATGGTAGCCGTTATAGCATCTCCCTCGGGTCGAATCCGATGAGGGTATCCTTCCATTGGTCGTATTTATCCGGGGGCAATTTCAGGAGTTTGCACCGCGGGTTTTGCAGCGCCCGCAATGCGGCATCGGCGGCGGCACGGAAAGCGCCGTCGCGGTTATAACGAAGCAGGTCGACAACTGTGGCTTGTTTAACAATCATATCCCTGCCAATCACAACGCGCACATCGACGATAAGTTCCTCGGCGTATTTGCCGCCGGCCGACGCGCCCAGATTCCAGCATTGGCCCAATTGATGCTTGAGGGCATCCAGTTCGCTCATGGTCAGGCGATCCGCCATCGGCGCAATCGCGCTGTCCGGCGAGGAATTCTCGGCGGTTTTGGCCGCTTCCGTCGGCTGTTCTTCCTTGACGTCCGGCGTCAGGTTTTTAAGGAGGCTGGTAAAGTCCTGCTCTTTGGGTTTCTCTTTTTTAGTAACTTCCTTCTCGGGAGGCTTCGGCTTTTCCTTGGGTTTGACCTCGACCTTTTTTTCCGGCTTTGGCGGCGCGAGTTCGGATACATCAGGCGTTTCGACTGGCTTCTCTTCTTTCAGTTCAGGCGGCTTGGGTTTGGCAAGGTCGGGCGGTGTTTCGGACGCCATTTTCGGCGGCGAAGGCTTTTCCTGCTTGGGCGGCGGCAGTTCCTTCTCTTCTTTCGGCTTCACGGGCGTGGCAACGCGGTTGGTCTGTGTCAGTTTGTCCAGCGTGACGATTTCAACACTGATGGGGGTGCTGATAATTTCATGATCGCGCACGATGAACGGCAGGCCCACGGCGGTCAGGACAAAAATTGCGATATGCAGGATAGCCGAGGCCACGACCGGCAGCTTCATCGAAGAGTCGAGACCCAGAAAATCATCTTCCAGCAGGGTCCGGTTGATCATGGCGTCACTTCTTCTCGGAAATCAGCGCAACCTTGGTAAAGCCCGCGCCGTTAACGTCGCCCAGCAGACCCATGACGCTGCCGTAATCGAGCGTCTGGTCGCCGCGGATATAAATGCGCCTGTCGGTCTGGCCTTCGGTCATGGCGGAGAGCAGCGGGATCAGCTTGCCCTTCTCAACCTTGGTTTCGCCGATAAACATTTCGCCGTCCTTGCTCAGCGTGATTTCAATCGGCTTGTTTTCTTCGTCGCTGATGGGTTTGGCTTCGGAATTAGGCAGATCGACGGGAACGCCGGCGGTCAGCAGCGGCGCGGCGACCATAAACACGATGAGAAGAACCAGCATGACGTCGACGAGCGGTGTGACGTTGATTTCGGCCATCGGTCGGTGCGTGCCGGAAAAGCGACCGCGTCCCTTGGATTTATGGCCGTGTGAGGCGCCCATGATTAAGCAACCTTCCTGCCGGGGCCTGATGTTCCCGCGCCTGTCGAACTGCCACCATTACGGTCCTGGCTGTCGAGATGGCGCGAGAGGATTGCCGAGTATTCATCCGTGAAGGCTTCGAGTCGTCCTGCGTAACGGTTCAGCGACGTCGAAAAGACGTTGTAGAAAATGGATGCCGGGATGGCAGCGACAAGGCCGAGTGCCGTGGCAAAAAGCGCTTCGGCGATACCGGGCGCGACAACCGCCAGCGATGTATTGTTCGTTGCGGCGATGGATGAGAAGCTGTTCATGATCCCCCACACCGTTCCGAACAGGCCGATAAACGGCGCCGTCGATCCAACGCTGGCGAGGAAGGTCATGCCGCGTTCAAGCGCGTTCATCTCGCGGTTGATGGTCACGGCCATGGCGCGTTCGACGCGCTGGCGCAAAGAGGCCTGCAGGCTTTCCTTGGACGGAACGCCGCCCGCAACGCCTGCCTGCCATTCTTCCATGCCGGCAGCGAAGGTGGAGAGCAGCGGATCCTGTTTGCTGTTTTTGACGCGCTGGTAAATCTTGTCGAGCGGCTCGCCGGACCAGAATGAATCTTCGAAGATGTTTGCCTTGCGGTTCAGCTTTTTCAGCGTGCTGCGCTTGGAAAGGATAATGGCCCAGCTCCAGATCGACGCGAAAACCAGCATGAACATCACCGATTTCACGATCATGTCCGCCTGCAGGAACAGGCCGATCATGCTCATGTCATGTGTATAGCTGCCCAGATCCGCAACGTTTTCGACTGCCCCGACCGGTGCTGCTTCGTTCGCCATAATTTATATACTTTCCTTGAAATATTTCTGGAATCCGCCGCGCAGACCTTCAGGTATACGGGTGGGTTTGAGGGAGCCTGCGTCGATCGCCACAACCGTGATATCGGCTGTGAAAATCATCTCTTGATTACGGTAAATTGATTGTTTCATCACGAGGCTGGTGTTTTTGAGTTGAATTACAGTGGTTTGTACTTCCAAAAGATCGTCAAGAACCGCGGGTTTGAGATAGTCCGCACTGATATGACGGACGACGAACAAAATTCCTTGGTTCTCCCGTAAAGATTTATTCTCAAAACCCAGAAAACGCAAGAGTTCCGTGCGTCCCCGCTCGGCGAATTTGATCAGGTTTGCATGGTAAACAACGCCCCCGGCATCGGTGTCCTCGTAGTAAACGCGTATGGAGAATTTATGTTCCATTATTCGTCTTCTGAGAGGCTATCCAGCTGGGGAGTATTCCGGGGTTTGAGGCCCAGATATTCAAAACCCTTGATTGAAAGAACGCGGCCGCGCGGGGTGCGCTGGACCAGTCCGCGCTGGATCAGGTAAGGCTCGATGACATCCTCGACCATGTCGCGCTGTTCGGACAGGTAAGCCGACAATGTTTCAACGCCGACGGGCCCGCCGCCGTAATTTTCAGCGATGCACGACAGATAGCGCCGGTCCATAGAATCCAGACCGCCTTCATCGACATCAAGGCGCCGCAGTGCCGCATCGACATCCTTGCGATCAATCTTGTTGCCATCCGCAAAATCACGCACGCGACGGGTGAGGCGTCCGGCAATACGCGGCGTGCCGCGTGAACGCTTCGCGATTTCTGTGGCGCCGTCCTTCGTTAAATTCATCTGCAATAAATCCGCCGTGCGCGTGACGATCAGCGCCAGTTCATCCGCATTGTAAAATTCAAGGCGCAGGGGAATACCGAAACGATCACGCAGCGGATTAGTCAGCAGGCCGCTTCTTGTTGTTGCGCCGATGAGGGTAAAGGGAACGAGGTCAATCTGGACGGAGCGCGCGGCAGGTCCTTCGCCGATAATCAGGTCCAGCTTGCGGTCTTCCATCGCGGGATAAAGAATTTCCTCGACGGCGGGGCTCAGGCGGTGAATTTCATCGATGAACAGAACGTCATTGGGTTCAAGATTTGTCACGATGGCGGCGAGGTCGCCTGCCTTGGCAATCACAGGACCTGATGTCGCACGAAAACCGACGCCAAGTTCGCGGGCAATGATTTGCGCCAGCGTGGTTTTGCCGAGACCTGGGGGGCCGAACAGTAAAACATGGTCCATGGCATCGCGGCGCGTCTTCGCGGCCTTGACAAAAACTTTCAGGTTTTCACACAGCGATTTCTGGCCGATGAAATCCGCAAACGATAACGGGCGCAGAGCAATTTCCTGCCCGCCTTCAAACTCCTGCTTTACGGCTTCGAGTTGTGCGTTCTTGGTCATGCGCTCAGCTCCTTCAGCGCAAGGCGGATAATCGTCTGCAGATTTTCCTTGTCATTGTCGTTTGCCTTACCACGCGCCTGCATCACGGCGCTGTAGGCGTCGGAACGCGCGTAGCCGAGATTGATCAGCACAGAAACCGCGTCCTGGTCCACGCTTGTGTTCGCTTCCTTGCCGACGATGTCCTGGTATTTGATGGCTTTGGACGGCGCGGCGATTTCATTTTGTTCTGCTTTATCTTTTAACTCGGTTAGAATCCGCACGCCGAGTTTCGGGCCAACGCCATCAGCGGAAGTAATCGCGGCCTTATCCTGCGAGGCGATGATGACCCCGAGTCTTTCCGCCGGGCATGCGCTTAAAATCGACAGCGCGACTTTTGCGCCAACGCCCTGAACGCTGGTCAGCAGCCGGAACCATTTTTGCTCTGCCGCGTCGGCAAAACCGTAGAGATGAATATGATCCTCGCGCACGTGCGTATCAATGAGCAGAGTCGCCGGGTCTCCCGGCTGGCCGATGCGACCCAAAGTTCTGCGGCTGCCGAACACGATATAGCCGACGCCGTTCACGTTCAGGATCGCGTGATTGTCTGCAAAAGAGTCGATAATGCCGCTTAATTTTCCGATCAATCCTTTGCTCCAACAAGGTCCCCCCCGCGAAGGCGGGGGTCTGGTCTTATTTGCCGGATGCCCGCCTGCGCGGGCATGACAATCCTAGTATAAGTATTTCTATAATGCGCGTGACATATCGCCACCGCAAGGGCATCAGCCTCATCTTCGCCGACTTTGCCACAGGCAGGCAGCAGCCTTTGAATCATCATGCCGACCTGTGTTTTATCCGCATGACCCGTACCGACGACGGATTTTTTGACCTTGTTGGTGGCGTATTCAGCCACGTCCAGCCCGTAAAGCGCCGGGACTGATAAGGCTACGCCTCGTGCCTGCCCCAATTTGAGCGCTGAAGCCGGGTTTTTGTTCACGAAGGTTTCCTCGACCGCCGCCGCCTCGGGCTTGTACAGCTCTATAATCTTCACCAGTTCGCGGTGAATGAGTGACAGACGCATGGAGAGGGATTCGGCTGCATCAGTTTTGATCAAGCCGCAGGCGCGAAACTGCAACGCACTGCCACGGCTGTGGATGATGCCCCAGCCGGTCTTTTGCAGACCGGGATCGATGCCCAATATATACATATTATGTAATTATAAGAGTGGATAAAATTTCTGGAACAATAGTAGAACAAAATCAGGAAGCGATCAAGCCGATTAAACCGCTGCGATCAGTTTCTGCATCACCTGTTCGCTGACCTCGACATTGGTTGTCACGGTCTGAACGTCATCATTCTCTTCCAGCGCATCAATCAATGCGAGAACATCCGAGACCTGTTCCTCACCCACCGGCGCCATCACGTTCGGTTTCCAGACAAGGCCGGATTTCTCCGGTTCGCCAAATTTAGCGACCATGGCGGTTCTGACGGCGGCAAAATCATCCGGCGCGCATTCGATGTGATGGGCGGTTTCATCCGATTCAACATTGGCGGCGCCCGCGTCTAGCGCAGCCTCGAACATCGTATCGGCGCTGGCGGTTGCCAGCGGGTAGATGACCTCGCCGATGCGGTCGAACATAAAATTGACGGAATTGGTCTCGCCCAGGTTGCCGCCGTGTTTTGTGAAGGCGGAGCGGATTTCACCCGCCGTGCGGTTTTTATTGTTGGTCAACGCATCGATGATGATGGCCACGCCGCCGGGGCCGTATCCCTCATAGCGCATCTCTGAAAAATTTGTCATGTCGCCGCCACTGCTGCCTTTTTGAATCGCCTTCTCTATATTGTCACGGGGCATGCTGAGGGCCTTGGCGTTGGCAACCGCGAGCCGCAGGCGCGCATTCATGGCCGGGTCGCCACCACCCATTTTGGCGGATACGGTGATTTCCCGCCCCAGTTTCGAGAAAAGCTGGGCGCGTTTACGGTCCTGCACGCCCTTTCGATGCTGGATATTCTTGAATTTGGAATGACCGACCATGGCCTCGTTTTCCTTTTAAATAAGCACTTTCAAATATAGAGCATGTTTTTTTAGCAGAAAAGGGCCTGATTTTTCAAATTCTTGTGCTAAAATGAACGCAAGAGGTCATTCAGGATCGCATGTCTTACCAGTTTCAGAACATTACAGTGCTTATCGTCGAAGACAACCAGCCGATGCTCGAACTGGCGAAAGCCATCATGACGGCCTTCGGCGTGAAGAATGTTCTCGGCGCCAAGAACGGTGAGGAAGGGTTCAAGAAATTCTGCGAGCACAATCCCGACATCATCATTGCTGACTGGATGATGAAACCGATGGACGGTATTTCCCTCGCCCGCCGTATCCGCAATGATCACAACTCGCCCAATAAATTCGTTCCGTTCGTGCTCATGACAGGTTTCAGCGAAAAGCGCCGCGTGATGCAGGCGCGCGATGCGGGCGTTACCGGGTTCCTGGTAAAACCTTTTACCGCGCGCGATCTGTATAAACGCCTTTACCGGGTGATCGAACGCCCGCGCCAGTTCGTGCGCTCTGAAGATTTCTTCGGGCCCGACCGCCGCCGCAAGAGCGTCAACGAGTATGAAGGGCCGCAGCGCCGCAACACCGATGTCGGCCCCGAGGATTATTATGTAAGTATTGAACCGGATAAAGAAAATGGTTGACCAGCATTTCAGACAAACCCCGCGCCGCAGCGCTGAATTCATCAAGCCGCCCAACATGCTGAAAACCAAGGTGGGCTCTGGCGGATTGGGTGATGAAATACTCAACAAGGCACAGGACCTCCTTGAAAACAACACGGTGGATTTTCAACCTCTGGCCGAAATGTACCTCGCCACCCTGATGAAGGGCATCGAGATGGCCAAGGAAACCGACCCGGATTCGGATCAGGAATTAATCATCTCGCGCATGCTTTATCCCGGCATGCAGCTCAAGGCCAATGGCGGAATGTTCCACTATCCGCTGGTCACGCGCATCGCCGATAAACTCATCCAGTTTCTTGAAGTGATTGAACAGGTGGATGTCGAGGCGATTGAAATCGTTCTGGCCTTTCACACAACCATCCGCGTCGTGGTGATGGGCCGGGTGTCCGGCGACGGCGGCAAGCATGGAATTGAATTGATGCGCGCGCTGAACGAAGCCTGCATGCGCTACTTTGACAAATACAAAGACAGCGATCTTTAAACTTTCGGCATATGTTCCGAAAGAACGGGGCCGAGCCTGACGGGCTCGATGTGTTTTGCATGGCCTGTTTTGTCATCCGTGACGATATAAACGCCGCTTAAGGTGCCCGGCCCGGCTGCAGGCCGTAATCTTTCGCCCGCCACCTTTTTGATAAAACGGTGCATGGCGATGTCTTTATCCATACCAATGACGCTGTTGTAATCGCCTGTCATACCCGCGTCGCTCATATAGGCCGTGCCGCGCGGCATCACGTGATAATCCGCTGTCGGAACATGGGTGTGCGTACCGATGAGAGCGGAAATTTTTCCATCGAGGTAATGCGCCAGCGAAAGCTTCTCGCTCGTCGCCTCGCCGTGGAAATCAACAAAAATAGCATGGGTCGATTTTCCTATCGCTTCTTTTTCGACAATCTCTTTCACGATGCGGAACGGATCGTCGAGCGCTTCCATGAACAGCCGCGCCATAGCGTTGATGACGGTGATAAAGCGCCCGTCATCCAGCCTGTATTTCACAATGCCGGTGCCCGGCGAGCCTTCGGGATAATTGACGGGCCGGAGCAAATTCTTGTTGCGGTCGATATAGGGAATGATTTCGCGCTGGTCCCAGACGTGATTGCCCGTCGTGATTACATTCACGCCCCAGCCGTAAAACTCCTCACAGATTTTTGGCGTGATGCCTGCGCCGCTGGCCGCGTTCTCGCCGTTGACGATGACCACATCCGGCTCCAGCTTTTCCTTCAGGACCGGCAGATATTTTTCCAGCGCCTCGCGCCCGGAGCGGCCCATCACATCGCCGACAAAAAGAATTTTCAAACGGCACTCCTAAAGAACGTTAAAGCTCTGCGCCCCTTGCGGCGTTATGACCCAGTCCAGCTTCTGGTCATGCTCCTCCACCGGGAGGTTGAACAGGCACGCCTGCTGTGCATAAGCCAGCCCGACCGCGACGATGTTCTTCTTAGCACGCAGCTCTTTTAATGTCGCGTCATAATGCCCGCCGCCCTGCCCCAGCCGGTAGCCCCTGCGGTCGAAGGCCAGCAGCGGCACGATGAGGATATCGGGCTCCAGCCATTCCGTTTTGGCAGTCACGACAGGTTCCAGTGCGCCGTGATCTCCCGCCTTCAGGTCCATATCGTCCCGCCATTTGGCAAATCGCAAAGGCCGGGCGTCTTTCTGTGTGACGGGCAACGCACATTGAAAGCCTTCCTCCAGCAGCCGTTCGATAATGGGCTGGGAATCGAATTCCTTGTTGTGAGGCCAGTAAGCGGCAATAACCTGCCCTGTTTCCGGCTTGATGGAGGTAAAGAAATGATCGCAGGCGTCGAGCGGGCCCTCGGTGCGAATATCCATCCGCGCCCGGTGCCGCCGCGCCTCAAATCTCAGGATTGTCTTGTTTGATTCTGCCATCTTGGAAATATAGCGGAAAAAGGTAGGGCGCCACAGTGGCCGTGTACATGTCGAATCCGCGTATGACCCAGTTAGACTAGGTGGGCGCCATATATCCAAACAGCCCCTAAGGACAAAATAAGGACAGGGACAGCTCCCTTGCGATATTTATCGGTCTCCGGGAATAGAAGTATCACGCACCCCGCAGCAAACCCTGCCAGCAATATAGGCTGCTTCTACGGATTTATCAAATTTGGTGAAAATCAGGCTTTTCCGATGCGCCCGGCGATGAGGTCAATGCGCTCCGCCAGGTTGTCGATCGCCCGGGACATCAGTATGTCATCCTCGCGGATTTCATCGGTTTCGCTGGCCTTGGAACCCAACTCGGTGTTTTCCTCGCGCAGATCGAAAATCTCGTCAGCCAGCATAAGGGCAGTCAGAACAAGCAGATGCGCGTCGTTGTTCGCGGCACCTGCTCGGGCGATTTCCTTCATCCTCTGGTCGACATAATAGCCGAGATCGCGCACGCGTTTTTCCTGGCCATCATCGCAGGCGATGCCGTAATTGCGTCCATTGATCGCTAAATTGACCTCAGCCATGATGATTACGCCTCCTTCAGGATGTCGTCGACTTTTTCAATCGCCTGGTCGAGTCGCTTGGCGAACAAAGCGCCCTGGATCGCCTGGCCATTGCCGTTTGCGCCGTTCTTCTTGATCGGCGCGCCGAACATATCGCGCTGCTGCCCGGCCATTGCACCTTCGAATTTAACGATAGAGCCTTCCAGCTTGCCGACGGCGCCTTCGAGTTTTGCCAAAGCTTGCCTGATATTGGACACGGAAAAAGCCTCTTCTGTTCATTTCTGTTCAATGTGGATTTGGAAACGGTATCAGGACAGCTTTCCGGCGGTCAAGGCTGATGATAATTTTTACAAATGAGACCACAGAAATCTTGACCTGTCAGGCGCATAACGGCATTGTACGGGCAATCATTTTTAAATATGGTGCTGACGAGTAATGACAAAACCGCGCGCGATTCCGAATCCTGTGGCTGAAACCGATCAAGATTTTAAAAATATGTCGAACGCGATCAGGGCCCTGGCCATGGACGCGGTTGAAAAGGCGAATTCCGGCCACCCGGGAATGCCGATGGGTATGGCCGACGTCGCGACGGTGCTCTACTCCAAATTTCTGAAATTCGATACGAAGAATCCCGAATGGGCTGACCGCGACCGTTTTGTTCTCTCTGCGGGTCACGGCTCGATGCTGCTTTACGCGCTGAACTACCTGACGGGCTACGACGCGATTACCCTCGACCAGATCAAGAATTTCCGCCAGCTGGGCGCTCTAACGGCTGGTCATCCTGAAGTCGAACATCACGCCGGGATTGAAACCACCACGGGCCCGCTGGGCCAGGGCATTTCGACGGCCGTGGGCATGGCTTTGGCCGAACGCATGCTGAATGCCCGTTTCGGTGATGATCTCGTCGATCACTATACATACGTCATCGCCAGCGACGGCGATCTGATGGAGGGCATCAGCCACGAAGCCTGTTCATTCGCGGGCCATCTCGGCCTCGGCAAGCTCATCGTCCTTTATGATGACAACGGCATCTCTATCGACGGCCCCACTTCGCTTTCGTTCTCTG
>Ga0247727_10012863_pt1 | contig 14248 bp, 12 predicted proteins | sample WisWelCaveWW1625_FD_202498 | JGI IMG/M metagenome (GOLD analysis project Ga0247727, IMG submission 202498) | Biofilm microbial communities from Wishing Well Cave, Virginia, United States - WW16-25 | ecosystem: Environmental > Aquatic > Deep subsurface > Groundwater > Cave microbial mat | place... | reverse complement strand
AGGCCTCGCGCTCACGACCGGCCTGGGCGCAGCCGCGGTCTGCGTCTGTCAGGCCGCGGATCCCGCGCGGGTTCTCGACGAGCTGCGCGCGGCGCGGCTCGATCCGGGGCGCGCCGTCGTGCTGCGCGACACGACGATCGACCTCGGGGCCGCGCAGCTCGTGATCGAGTCGGCCACCGTCGTGCCGGCGGTCTCCGTGGGTGGGCGCCCGGTCGAACTCGAGCTCTCGGGGAGCCTGCGCTTTCGGGTCGAACCACCCGACGAGGTCGAGGCCGCCCAGCTCGAGCTGTTCACGGGTCGGCGCTCGCTCGACGTCGCCGTCGAGGACGTCGTGCTGGCGGTTGCCGACGCGCGCCTCGCGCAGCGCTTTCTCGACGCGCCGACGCGCGCGGCCGATACAGAGCAGCTGGCCCGGGCGGAGACGACCTACCGGCGCTGGCGCGAGGGTGCGGAGCGTCGCCGAGCCGGCGTCGAGATGAGCCTGCTGCGCGCCCTCGTCGGCGACCCCGTGCTCGCCGGCTACGTTGCCGTATGGTGCCGCACGGCCGAGATCGGCGAGTTCTTCTTCGAGTACGATCCAGAGGACCCGGAAGCGTTGACGCTCGCGAGCTTCGTGCCGCTCGACGTGCGCGGCTGGGACCGGCGGCGCCTCGAGCGGCACATCCGCTTCCAGCAACGCAAGGGGCGGTTCCTCGAAGTGCGCTTGGAGGATCTGGGTGCCTGGGACATCTGGCTCTCGGGCCCGCGCGAATCCGCGGAGCCGGGTGGCAGCCACGGGCCGGGGTTCGAGAGTCGACACTACGAACTCGATGTCACCGTGCGGCGAAAACGCCGGCTGCTCGACGGTCGCGCGCGGGTCACGGTCGAGGCGCTCCACGCCGGGCGCACGACCGTGCCGTTCGAGGTTCACCCGGACCTGAGGGTGCGCGAAGCATACGACGCGGGCGGCGCTCCGCTGCCGTTCGTCCAGATCGGGCCCCAGGTCACGGTCGTGCTTCCCGAGGCACCGCCACCGGGCGCACGATTCGCCATCGCTCTGGGTTATTCGGGTCGCGCGCTCCAGTGGGTCGGACGCGGCGTGCACGATCTCGTCGACACCGACGACTGGTATCCGCACACCGGCGCCGTCGACCGCGCCACGTACGACGTCCTGTTGCGCTGGCCGCGCGACCAGGAGCTCCTGGCGAGCGGACGCCTCGTCGATGCGGGCCGCGACGGGCGGTACCGCTGGGGGCACAGGCGTATCGACCGTCCAGCGATCGCGGCGTCGTTCGTGCTGGGCGACCTGCGCGTCGAGTCCCGCCGAATCGCCGGGACCGACCTGACGATCGGCTTCGACCGCTCGGCGGCCGGTACGGACCGCGAGCGGGCGATCGGGACGATCGCCACGGCGCTCGAGTTCCTGGAGCGTACGTGGGGCGAGCTGCCGGTCGAGGAGCTGACCGTCGTCGTGCTTCCCCGCGACTACGCCCAGAGCTACCTCGGCTTCGTCACGCTGAACCGCTCCATGCTCGAGAGCACGGGCATCGAGACGTTCGGCGTCGGCGAGTGGGTCCGCGAAACCACGATCGCGCACGAGCTGGCGCACCAGTGGTGGGGCAACCTCGTCGGCTGGTCGAGCTACCGCGACCAGTGGCTCAGCGAGTCGATGGCCAACTACACCGCGCTGCTCTACTGGGCCGAGCGGAGCGGCAGGCCCGACTCGCCGCTGGGCGAGCTGGCGGCGGGCTGGCGCGAGTCGCTTGAGCGTCTCGCGCCGGACGGCCGGACCGTCGAATCGCTCGGTCCCGTGGTGCTCGGCCAAAGGTTGAACTCGAGCAAGGCCAGCGGGTACCAGACCGTCGTGTACCGCAAGGGTGCCGTGGTCCTGGCCATGCTGGCGCGCGCGGTCGGCCCGGAGCGCTTCCATGAGGCGCTGCGCGGCTTGCTCGCCGAGAACGAGGGGCGGGTGCTGACCACGGCCGACTTCCTCGACGAGCTGGCCCGGGTGGCCCAGATCGACCTGGACGGCTTCGCGCGAACGTTCGTGTACGGGACGGGTATCCCGGTCTTCTACTACACGTACGACGTGGCGCGCACCGACGACCGGTGGATCGTGCGCGGTGAGGCACGGCGCCGGCCTCAAGTCCGGCCCGTGGTGCGGATCGAGCGCATCGCGCGCGAGCGCTGGGACGTCGTGCGCGACTTCGTCCCCGCCGTCGCCGCCCAAGCGGCCGCACTCCGCGTGCCGTTCCGGATCGTGGGTCGTACCCGACCGGCGGCGGCGGATTCCGCATCCGCGCAGGCGACGGCGGTCGAAGGGGAGCTGATGCTGCGTGGCGACGGGCGATTCGAGGTCGAAACCGACCTCGAGCCCGCTACGTTCCGGCTCGATCCCCACGGCGAGGTCCTGGCGCGATTCGCCCCGGCGGACGACGTGCGACGAACACTCCGACTCCAGGCCGAGGATCGGCTCGGGCTGGACGATTTCGCGGGAGCGGAGGAGCTGCTGCGCCGCGCACTCGACGCCCAGCCGCAGAGCTCGCCGAGCGAGGCCGGGACGTCCGCCGCCTACCGCGACGCCGAAGCAAGGCGCGACGAGGGCCGGCTGCGGGCCGCGCTCGCCCGGCTGTGCCTCGATCAGGGCCGCGTCGACGAGGCCCGCGCCGAGATCGCGGTGCTCGAGAAGATCCTGGCCCAGGACCGCGGAGGGTTGTGGTTCGACCGCGAGGTCTTGGCCGCGCGGATCGAGCTCGAGAGCGGGGCTGCAGCGGATGCGTATCGCCGCCTGCGCCGACTCCTCGGCCGAGGCGTAGACGACGCCCCGCGCGTCCGCGCCGACCTGGCCGCCGAGGCCTGGGCGCTCCTCGCGGTCGCGGCGCACGCGATCGGGGAGCGGGAGAACCTGACCACGGCCCTGGCCGCCGCCCGGTCGCGCGGCGCGGACGTCACCGCCTTCGGGGCCGTCGTTGCCGGCGAGCAACGCTGAGGGACCGCCGGGCTCGACCGCGTCCCTATAATGGCCCGGTGATCCTCGCGGGCGATGTGGGCGGTACGAAGACCGTGCTGGGGCTGTTCCGGCGCCGTCGCGGCAAGCTCGAGTCGGTTCGGGAGCGGACCTTCCCGAGCCGAGGCTACCCGTCGTTCCTGGCGGTTCTCGACGCGTTCCTCGAGGACGAGGAGCGGCCGGTCGAGGCCGCGGGCGTCGGTGTCGCCGGGCCCGTCGTCCACGGACGCACACAGGTCGTCAACCTGCGCTGGCCCGTCGACGCGCGGGCGATCGCGCGCAGGCTCGGTCTGCCCCACGCCCACGTGATGAACGACGTCGAGGCGAACGCGTGGGGCATTCCCGAGCTCCCGCGGACCAAGGTGGCGAACCTGACGCCGGGCCTCGCCGGCGCTCCGGGAAACGCCGCGCTCCTCGCGGCTGGGACCGGTCTCGGCATGGCGATCCTGTTCTGGGACGGCGAGCGTTTCCGGCCGAGCGCGAGCGAGGGCGGGCACCAGGGCTTCGCGCCGTGCACCGACCTCGAGATCGCACTCCTCGAGTTCCTGCGCCGGAGACACGGGCGTGTCAGCACCGAGCGCGTGCTCGCGGGACCGGGGCTCGGCGCGATCTACGAGTTCCTCGTCGATCGCGGGTGGGGCAAGCCGTCGGCGGCGCTGCGCGTGCGCGGGTCGGGCGACCCGAACGCCCGGATCGCCGAGGCCGGTCTGCGCGGGACCGATGCGGTGGCGCGCAAGGCGCTCGAGATGTTCGTCACCGTGTACGGCTCGGTCGCCGGCGACCTGGCGCTCGTCGCGCGGGCCACGGCCGGAGTGTGGATCGGCGGCGGGATCGTGCCGAAGATCCTCCCGGCGCTCCGCCGCGCGGGCGCGTTCGTCCGCGCGTTCCGCGACAAGGGCCGGCTCGGTCCGTTCGTCGAGCGGATCCCCGTGCGCGTGATCCTCGAGCCGCGCACCGCGCTGATCGGCGCCGCCGCTTGCGCCGCGCACCGGTCGGTCAGTCTTCCCGGACGGAGCGCGCGCGTCCGTGCGTCGCGCAAGAAGAGAGGATGAACCCCATGCAGAGAGCGCCCGATCCCCAGCTCACCCGACTCGCGGTGCAGACGATCCGCTTTCTCGCGATCGACGCGGTCGAGCGCGCGGGCTCGGGCCATCCCGGGATGCCGATGGGTATGGCCGACGCCGCGTTCGTGCTCTGGAGCCGGTTCCTGCGCTACGACCCGACGAGCCCGACCTGGCTCGACCGGGACCGTTTCGTGCTCTCGGCAGGCCACGGCTGCATGCTGCTCTACGGCCTGTTGCACCTGGCCGGATACGACCTTTCGCTCGACGAGATCAAGCGCTTCCGCCAGTGGGGCAGCCGCACGCCGGGCCATCCGGAGTTCGGGCACACGGTCGGCGTCGAGGCCACGACCGGCCCCCTCGGCCAGGGCGTGGCCAACGCCGTGGGCATGGCCCTCGCGGCCCGGATGCTCGCGGCGCGCGCAAACGGCGACGAGACCTTCGCGCCCGTCGGACACCGGATCTTCGCGCTCGCGAGCGACGGGGACCTGATGGAGGGCGTGAGCGGGGAGGCCTCGTCGCTCGCCGGGCACCTGCGCCTGGGGAACCTCGTCGTCCTGTACGACGACAACCGGATCACGATCGAGGGCGAGACGCGCCTCGCGTTCTCGGAAGACGTGTGCCGGCGCTACGAGGGGTACGGCTGGCAGGCGGCGAGCGTCGACGGCCACGACCACGAGGCGCTGGCCGAGGCGATCGCCGCGGCGATCGCCGAGCACGAGCGGCCATCCCTCGTCGCCTGTCGCACGCACATCGCGTACGGCGCGCCGACGAAGCAGGACAGCGCCGAGTCGCACGGCGCGCCACTCGGCGCCGAGGAGACGGCCGAGACGAAGCGGCGAGCAGGCTGGCCGCTCGAGCCGGCGTTCGTGATCCCGGACGAGGTGCGGGCGTTCTTCCGCGCCCGCGCGGAAGAAGGCGCGGCGCTGCGCACCGCGTGGGAGCGCAAGCTCGAAGACTGGCGCCGGCGCCGTCCGGACCTGGCCGAGGCCTGGGACGCCGCCGTGACGCGCAGCGTTCCGCAGGACATCGTGGAGCGGCTGATCGCCGAGGCGCCCGGCGGCACGGGGGCCACGCGGTCCCACGGCAACGCGGTGCTGCAGAAGGCGGCCGTGCTCGTGCCGTCGCTCGTCGGCGGCTCGGCCGACCTCGCGCCCTCGACCAAGACCGTGATCAAGGGCGCGCCCTCGGTCGCCCCCGGCGAGTACGCGGGACGCAACCTGCACTTCGGCGTCCGCGAGCACGCGATGGGCGCGGTGCTGAGCGGCATGCTGTACCACGGGACGTTCCGGCCGTACGGCTCGACGTTCCTCGTGTTCTCGGACTACATGCGGCCGTCGATCCGCCTCGCGGCGATCGCGGGGCTGCCCGCGATCTACGTATTCACGCACGACTCGATCTTCGTCGGGGAAGACGGCCCGACCCACGAACCGATCGAGCACGCGTCCGCGCTGCGGCTCATCCCGAACCTGTGGGTGTTCCGGCCGGCGGACGGACCGGAGACCGCGCTGGCGTGGGGGATGGCGCTCGAGCGTCAGGACGGGCCGACGGCGATCCTGCTCACGCGGCAGAACGTCCCGGCGATCGAGCGCACGGCCACGGGCCACCTGGCCGAGATGACCGCGGGCGCGTACCTCGTCGCCGGCGGCGATCGGCCCGAGGCGGTCCTCGCGGCAACGGGCTCGGAGCTGCACCTCGCGCTCGCCGCGCGGGCCACGCTCGAGGCGGCCGGGCGCCGGATCAACGTCGTGTCCGTGCCGTGCCTCGAGCTGTTCTTGACGCAGCGCGCCGTGTACCGCCAGCGCCTGTTCCCCGCCGGCGTGCCCGTGGCCACGGTCGAGGCCGGGAGCACCTGGCCCTGGCGCGCGCTCACAGGTCCCGACGGCCTGACGATCGGCATCGACCACTACGGTGCGTCGGCGCCGGCCGAGGTCAACGCGAAGCAGTTCGGGTTCACCGCGGAGGCGGTGACGCAGAAGGTCGAGGCCTGGCTGGGGTAGTTCAGATCTCGAACAGCTCGGCGACGGGCACGCGGAAGCCGGGCACGACGTCCTCGCCGTCGAGCTCCGCGTGCGGGTCGAGGAACTGCGGCGTGAGGAGCGAGCGGTAGACCGTCACGCGCTCGTGCTCCGGGTCCACGAGGTGCCGGCGGCCAGGTAGTCCGCGACCTTGGCGTGCATTTCCGACGGGTTACTCGAGGGCGACGTGATCTCGACGGCGAGGTCCGGCGGCCCCGGGATCGCGGTCGTCAGGTCGCCCGTCTTCTCGAAGCGCTCCCGCGCGACGAACGAGACGTCCGGACCGCGAACCGTGTCCGGCTGGCGCGCGAGCACGTAGCCCGTGTCGTTCGTGAACACCACGCCGAGCTTTTTCGCACGGACGTGGGTGTGCAGCGCCGCTCCGAACGCGGCCGCGACGCGACCATGGCGCCCGCCCGGGAGGGGTTCGCTGACGAGGCATCCGGCTTGCAGCTCGTAGACCTTGCCGTCGTCCGGAAGGCCGTAGAGCTCTTCGACGGTGTGATCCATGCCGGGGAGAATACCTCCGGCTGGCGGGGGAATCGAGGTCGAGCCTCGATCCCCGCGTTCCGGTTCCGAAACTCTCAGTCCGAGCCCAGCAGCGTCGCAGCCGGCGCGTCGAGCAGGACGCTGAGCAGGCCCGCCTCCGGCCGCACACGTTCGTACGGGTGGGGTGCGGCGTGCGCTGCGCCGCCGAACGCCTCGGCGACGATCGCGGCCTTGTCGGCGCCGCTCACGAGGAACGCGATCCGGCGCGCTCGGTTCAATAGCGGCAGCGTCAGCGTCAGCCGCCACTCGCTGAGCTGCGGCACCCAGTTGGCAACGACCCAAGCGTCGCGCTCGTCGAGCGCCGCCGTGCCCGGGAAGAGCGACGCCGTGTGCCCGTCGCCGCCGATCCCGAGCAGCACCAGGTCGAGTCGCGGATCGGTCGCCGGCAAGGCGCGGCGCAGCTGCTCCTCGTAGCGTTGAGCCGCCTCCGCAGGGTCGAGCTCTCCCTCCATGCGCAGCACGCGCGTGGGGGACACGCCGAGCGGATCGAGGAGCGCTTCGCGCGCCATCCTGTAGTTGCTGCGCTCGTGCTCGGGTGGCACGCAGCGCTCGTCGCCGAACGCGAACCACGTCCGCGTCGGATCGAGCGCGCCGGGCCGCGCCGCGAGCGCCTCGTAGGCCCACCGCGGCGTCGAGCCGCCGGCGAGCACGAGCGTGAACGAGCCGCGCTCCGCGAGCGCTTCGCGCGCGCTCTCGACGACCAGGTCCGCTGCGGCGCGGGCCAGCGCGTCCGCGTCCTCGAGCACCGCGATCTCGGGCGCGCGCTCCGGGCTCATCCCCGAGGCCGGCGCCAGGTGCGCCCGTCGCGCGCGAGAATCACCTCGGCCTCGGCGGGGCCCCAGCTCCCGGCCGTGTACTCGGGCAGCGGCTGGTCGCTCGCGGACCAGGCCTCGAACAGCGGGTCGACGTAGGCCCAAGCGGCCTCGACCTCGTCGCTGCGGATGAACAGCGTCGAGTCGCCGAGCATCGCGTCGAGCAGCAGCCGCTCGTACGCCTCGGGGGGCTGCGCGCCGAAGGTCTGGCCGTAGCGGAAGTCCATGTCGACGGGCTTGATCCGCGGGCTCGTCCCGGGGACCTTGACGTCGAACTGCAGCTTGATCCCCTCGTCGGGCTGGATGCGCAGCACGAGCGTGTCGGCCTCGATCGTGTCCTGGCGGAACAGCCGGTGCGGTACGTCGCGGAAGCGCAGCGCGACTTCCGTCAGCCTTCGCGGTAGCCGCTTGCCCGCGCGCACGTAGAACGGCACGTCGGCCCAGCGCCAGTTGTCGATGTGCATCCGCAGCGCGACGTAAGTCTCGGTGCGCGAATCGGGCGACACGCCCGGCTCCTCGCGATACCCCGGCACCTCGTGGCCGTCGATCACGCCGGCGAGATACTGCGCGCGCACGCTCGACGCGCCGTTGGTCGCGGCGTCGACGGGCCGCAGGGCGTGCAGCACCTTGACCTTCTCGTTGCGGATCGCGGTCGGATCGAGCGACGCCGGCGGCTCCATCGCCGTCAGGCACACCAGCTGGAACGCGTGGTTCTGCACGATGTCGCGCGTGATCCCGGCCTCCTCGAAGTACGTCCCGCGTCCCTCGACGCCGAGCGGCTCGGCGACCGTGATCTGCACGTGGTCGACGTACTTCTGGTTCCACAGCGGCTCGAAGATCGCGTTGGCGAAGCGGAACACCAGCAGGTTCTGCACGGTCTCCTTGCCGAGGTAGTGGTCGATGCGGAACACGGCGCGTTCGTGGAACGTGCGGTGGACGGTGCGGTTCAGCTCGACCGCCGAGGCGAGGTCGTGGCCGATCGGCTTCTCGAGCACGATGCGCGCGTAGCCGCCCTCGGCGCCCGGCTGGTTCAGCCCGGCCGCGGCCAGCCCCTCGAGGACCGACGGCACGGCGGAGGGCGGCACGGACAGGTAGAACAGCCGGTTGCCCTGGGTGCCGCGGCTGCGATCGATCTCCACGAGGTGCGCGGCGAGCCGCCGGTAGCTCTCGAGGTCGCCGGCGACGGGGACGAACGACCAGCCCGCCGCCAGCTCGCCCCAGCGTGCCGCATCGAGCGCGCGACGAGAGTGCTTCTCGACGCCCTGCCTCAGCTCCTCCAGGATCCCGTCCTGTGCGGTCCGCGCGACCCCGACCACGGCGAAGCTCGAGGGCAGGAGGCTGTCGAGCAGCAAGTTGTACAGCGCGGGGACGAGCTTGCGGCGCGTCAAGTCGCCCGTCGCGCCGAAGATCACGACCGTGCAGGGGTCGGCGGCGCGCGTCTGGCGCAAGCCAGGAGCGGGCTGTGCCGCGGGACCTGGAGTCATCGACGACCTCGATTCGGTGATGCTGGACGCTACGGGACGAAGCCCCATAATACGCCCGTGCCAAGCACGTTGTCGGGGGGGATTCCGGCGATCGACGCTGCTCTCGCGGCGGCCGTCCTCGTCTGTGGGGTGACGGCCCTCGTCTCTCGCCGGCGCGGTGGGCGGCAGCGCGAGCTCCCCGGCTGGGTTCTGTTCTGGAGCGCGTTCGCCGCGATCCTGATCGCCCTCGGGCGGCTGCCGCGCTGGGCCTCTTTCCCGCCCCTCGCGGTGTTGATGTTCGCGGCGCTCCGCACGTACTTCTTCGTCGCGCCGGTGCGGCGGAGCGACCGCTACGCCATCCTGGCCGCGTACCTGTCGATCCCGTTCGCGCTATGGCCCGCGTATCTCGGCTCGAAGGACATGTTCCTGGCCACGGTACCCGTGACGCTGTTTCTGCTCGTCCCGGTGTTCCTGTCGACGGGCGCGGACGGGGAGGGCCTTCTCGACGCGATGGGTCGCACGCTGCTGGGGGTGCTGCTGTTCGTGTTCTGTTTGGCCCATCTGGGCCTGCTCGTGCACGAGCCGTCGAGCGGACTGCCCGAGCTCTTCGGCCTGCTCGTGCTGGCGTCCGAGCTGCCGCAGCGGCTCTTTGGCCGGAGCACCGGAGGCCTCGGCTTTCGCCGGCAAGCCCTCGCGCTCGTGCTCAGCGGGGCCTCCGCGACCGCGGCCGGTTGGGTCACGGGGCCGTGGGTCGGACTCGGGGCCGGGGACGCCGCGCGCGCCGGAGCGCTCGTGTTCCTCGCGGTGTCGTTCGGAGCGCTCGTGGCAGGCACGGTCGCGCGGAGCCTCGCCGTCGACGTGCCGGGCGCGCGGCTCGGCCGCGGCGGCCTGCTCAACCGGATGGTCCCCGCCGTCTACGCCGCACCGGTGTTCTTCCACTACCTGAACTACTTCGCCCCATGAGGCGGTTCTTCTCGACCCTGGCCTTGCTCGCGTTCCACGCCGGCTTCGCCCGGCCGGTCCTGCGCTGGGTCATCGGCGTGCGGTTCCGCCGGGCCGCCCTGATCCCGCGCGGACCCTGCATCGTCGTGTCGAACCACAACTCGCACCTCGACGCGGCGGTCCTGATGAGCCTGTTCCCGTTGCGCCGGCTCCCCGACGTTCATCCCGTCGCCGCCGCGGACTACTTCGGCTCGTCGTGGCTGCGTCGGACGATGGCCATGGCGCTGATGAACGGAATCCCGATCGAGCGCCGCCCGCGGCCGGGGGTCGATCCGCTCGCGCCGCTCGTCGAGGCCGTCGAGGCCGGGAAGGCGCTGATCTTCTTTCCTGAGGGCAGCCGCGGCGAGGCCGGCGTGATGTCGCCGTTCCGACCCGGCATCGGCAAGCTCGTGCAGAAGCTCCCTGGCCTGCTCGTCGCGCCGGTGTTCTTGTCGGGTCCCGAGCGGATCTGGCCCCGGGGCGAGGTCGTGCCCGTGCCCGGAGCGATCGACGTGATCGTCGGTCGGCCCCGAACCTACTCTCCCGACCGCGACGCGCGAGAGATCGCCGAGGAGGTTCAGCGCGACGTCGTCCTGCTCGCGCCGCCGCCTCCGCCGCGGCCGGGCGCCGAGCGCGCACCGGTTCGAGTCGCCGTGTGCGGGCTCGACGCGGGCTCGCGCGGCGACGTGTTCCGGCGCCTCACGGCGAGCCTCGGGGAAACGCACCGCGCGCTCGGCATCTCGGACTACGTGATCGAGGCGGAGGCCGGGGACGTGCGCGAGATCACGGGCCCGATCCCCGAGGCGCGGATCCGCCGCTGGCTCGGCGCGCTCGCGCGCATCGTCCGGACCGGGGACCGCTACAAGGGTCAGCGTTTTGCCGAGATGGTCGATCGCGCGCAGGTCGAGGAAGTGCTCGGCAAGCGTCCTTCGGCACGGTTCGTCGTGACGGACGGCAGCCCGCTCGTCGATCTCCTCGCCTCGGCCGATTCCGACTTCTACCGTGGCGTGTTCGACGACAGCGGCATCCACCACCTCCTGCAGTTCCTATCCGGCGAGAGGCAGATCCCTTTCTCCAAGTGGTGGAGCTTCGTGCGCAAGGCGCCCGAGGTGTGGCTGGTCAACACGTTCGAGCTGGCTCAGCCGCCGGTCCCCGACGTCCTCGTGTTCGTGGACGTGCCCGTCCCGCGCCTGCTCGAGCGGCTGCGGCAGCGCGGCGAGGCTCAGCGGTCGTACGAGACCGAGACCTTCCTTGAGAGGCTCGTCGAGGGCTACCGCCACGTGGGGCGCGTCCTGGCCCGCAGGCGCCGAGTCGCGTGCTTCGACGTCGATCCGGGCGCGGTCGGCGGGGCGGATCCCGTCGCCACGGTCGTGGCGGCGTGCCGGGAGCTCGCCCAGCGCGAACCGGCCGACGCGATCGTGGCATCGAGGACCTCGTCCGAGGGGGAGGACGTGTGAGCGAGCCGAACCGGGTCGATCTCGAGTTCCGTGAGCTCCCGCTCGAGACGATGCGCGCCCGGGCCACGGAGTTCTACCGCGAGATGAACCGGAGACGCACGGTGCGCGAGTTCGCCGACCGACCCGTGCCGCAGGACATCGTCGAGCTCGCGATTCGGACCGCCGGCACGGCCCCCTCGGGAGCGCACAAGCAGCCGTGGCACTTCGTCCTCGTCGGCGACCCCGACCTCAAGCGGCGGATCCGCGAAGCGGCCGAGCTCGAGGAGCGCGAAAGCTACGAGCGCCGCATGCCGCCGGCGTGGCTCGAGGACCTCGAGCCGCTCGGCACCGACTGGCACAAGCCGTTCTTGACGACCTGTCCGTGGCTCGTCGTCGCGTTCGCCCAGGCCTACGGGCTTGAAGCGCCGCACGAGGGCAAGCGCAAGCACTACTACGTCCAGGAGTCGGTCGGCATCGCGGTCGGCATGCTCCTCGCGGCGTTGCACGTTGCGGGCCTGGCCAGCCTGACCCACACGCCGAGCCCGATGAGCTTCTTGCAGCACCTGCTCGAGCGCCCGACGAACGAGCGGGCGTACATGCTCGTTGGTGTCGGATACCCGGCGCCGGGATGCCGGGTCCCGGACCTGCAGCGCAAGCCGGTCCCCGACCTCCTCACCATCCGCTGACTCGGCGGTCAGGCCTCGAGACCGGACCCCACTTGACGGCGAGGCGGTTTGGCGGGATTTTGTCAGGGCGGCAGTCGCAGCAGGAGTCCACATCGCCATGAGCGGGTCGCAGACGTTCCAGCGCATCACGCGCCAGACGATCGACGAGCACCGGCAGATCCACTTCTACCTCGACCAGGTCGCGCTGACCCTCAAGAGCATCGGGAGCGGGGCCGAGGTCGAGCCGCTGCGGCGCCTCGCCGCGCAGATCGAGGGACTGAAGGAGCGCCTGCTCGAGCACCACCACTTCGAGGAACGGGGCGGTCTGTTCCAGGCGATTCTCGAAGCAATGCCCGACCGCCGCGTCGAGGTCAGCCGCCTGACGCTGCAGCACGACAAGATGATCGAGATCCTCGAGATGGCGCGCATCCACGCGCAGTGCGGCGCCGCCGCCGAGGCCGAATCGCTGCGCACGGATCTCCAGGGGTTCCTCGAGATGTTCCGCCGTCACGAGCAGGACGAGGAGCAGCTCCTCAAGCTCGCCATGACCCGCGAGGAGCGCTCCACCGCCGACTGATCGGGAGGATGCCGCCGGCGCCCGGCGCGTGCCTCGAGGCCGACGTCGCCGGGCTCCTGACGGCCACCTGGGCCGTCCGGCTGCTGTTCGGTTGACGGCCCCCGGAGGGGCTGCTAGCCTAGTCGGTCGTGCGGGTGACTTCCGATTTCAAGAAGCTTCCACGTCAGCGGTGCCGCGGGGGCGCGCAGCCCCGGCGAGCGGGCGCCGCAACCCGCCGCCAAGAACCCAGGGCGCTCGATCCACGAGCGCCCTTCGTGTTTTCAGGGGGATTCGCTCGAGGCGGAGGTCGGGGTTGACCACCAAGGAACAAGTGCTCGGGCTGGTCCGGATCCAGCGCCTCGCGCTCGAGATCCGCAAGGCGATGCAGATCGTCGAGTCCGGACCGGCGCGCGTCGAGGCGATCGAGTCGCGGTTCCGCGAGCGCAACGCCGAGTACGTTGCGGTCAAGCTGCGCGCCGACGAGCTCGAGCAGGATCGCCGACGGCGCGAGGGCGAAGTCGAGCTGCTCGCAGAGAAGCGCAAGAAGTACATGGACGACCTGATGCAGGTCAAGAACCAGCGCGAGTACGCGGCGATGCTCAAGGAGATCGACGCGGTCAAGGCGCAGCTCGCGGACCACGAGGACGCGATCCTGCGCGACATGGAGGAGTTCGAGAAGCTGGCCGAGGACCTGAAGTCGCGCGCCGAGCACATCCAGAGAGAACGCGAGGACGTCGATCGCGAGCGTGCGGTCGTCGAATCCGAGGCCGACGCGGCACGACGGCTCGTCGAGGAACGGATGCGCGAGCGCGGTGGTGTCGAGTCGGGCCTCCCGAGTCCGCTCCTCGGCACGCTGCGCCAGCTCGAGGCGACGCGCCAGGGCGTGTTCCTCTCGCGAGCGGACAACGGGTCGTGTCAGAGCTGCTTCGTGCGCGTGCGGCCTCAGGTGCTGCAAGAAATCAAGACCGCCTCCCTGCTCCCCACGTGCAGCGGCTGCAAGCGGTTCCTCTACGCCGAGGCCGCGCTGCGGCCCGCGGGTGACGGCGGGGCGCAGACCGCGCATGGCTGAGGTCTTCCGGGCCGCGATCGACGGCGGCTCGCGCGGGAACCCCGGTCCGGCCGCGTGGGGTGTAGCCGTGCTCGACGAGACGGGCGCGTGCATCGAGGAGCACGGCGACCCGATCGGCCGCGCGACGAACAACGTGGCCGAGTACCAGGCGTTGCTCGAGGCGCTCGACCTCGCCGCGCGGCGTGGCGCGACGCGGGTCGAGATCCGCTCGGACTCGGAACTGCTCGTGCGGCAGATCCAGGGTCGCTACCGCGTGCGCCACCCGGCCTTGCAGCCGCTCCACGCCGAGGCGGCGCAGCGCATCCGCGCGCTCGAGGCGTTTCGGATCGTCCACGTGCGGCGCGCGGAGAACCGCGACGCCGATCGCCTGGTCAACCAGGCGCTCGACCGTGCGGCGGCTGGCTCGGAAGAGACCGCCGCCTCCTGACCCGATCCCGTTCGTTCAGGACGGCGCGGCGCAGAGGAACTCCGCGCGGGCCAGCACGACCCCCGATGTGTCGCGCGCCTCGACCGCCCATTTGCCCTCGGCGCCCGTTGGGAGGGTCTGACGGCTGTACGTGCGCCAGTGCGGACCGTCGATCGGTAGCTCGAGGACGCGCACCACTCGCTCCTCGTGGATCCACACATGGTGGATCCGATCACCGGGCCGGCC
>Ga0247727_10012862_pt1 | contig 14249 bp, 12 predicted proteins | sample WisWelCaveWW1625_FD_202498 | JGI IMG/M metagenome (GOLD analysis project Ga0247727, IMG submission 202498) | Biofilm microbial communities from Wishing Well Cave, Virginia, United States - WW16-25 | ecosystem: Environmental > Aquatic > Deep subsurface > Groundwater > Cave microbial mat | place... | reverse complement strand
CCGGCGCCTACGGCGGCTGCCTGGGCGACGTGCTTCGCTCGATCCGCATCATCAACGGCACCGGCGCCGCGAAGGACCTGCCGGCGGCCGACCTCGACCTCGTCTACCGGGGCAGCGTCTTCACGCGAGGCCAGTTCCGCGACCGCGTCGTCCTCGCCGCCGAGTTCACCCTCTGGCCCGGCGATGCGCCGTCGCTCATGACGCGAGTGCAGGAGCTGGATGTGCGCCGCCTCTCCGCCCAACCGCGCGGCCGCAACGCCGGCTCCATCTTCAAGAACCCGCCCGAGCGACCGGCCTGGCGCCTCATCGACGACGCCGGCCTGCGCGGCCACCGCATCGGCGACGCGATGATCTCCGACAAGCACTGCAACTTCTTCCTCAACGCCGGCCACGCCCGCGCCGCCGACGTGAAAGCGCTGATCGACCTGGCCCGCGACCGCGTCCGCGAGCGCTTCGGCGTCGAGCTGGAGCTGGAGGTCGGTCTGGTGGGGGAGGGCTTCGATGCCTGACCTGCGCCTCGGCGTTATCTTCGGCGGCCGCTCCGGCGAGCACGAGGTGTCGATCGTCTCCGCGCAAAGCGTCATGGCCGCCACAGCCGGCCGATTCCAGGTCGTGCCCATCGGCGTCACCAAATCGGGCGCCTGGCTCACCCCGGACGAGACGGCCCGCCAGCTCGAACGAAGCGCCGACAAGTACCACGCCGCGCTGGAGTCGCCGGAGGCGCCGGGCCTGCTCGACCGGCCGGAGACGCTGGCTGTCCTGCGGGAGATCGACGTCGCCTTCCCCATGATCCATGGCACCTTCGGCGAGGACGGCACTCTCCAGGGCCTGCTCGAGCTCGCGCAGGTGCCCTACGTGGGGGCCGGCGTCGCCGCCAGCGCCATGGGCATGGACAAGGCGCTCATGAAGCGCCTCTTCCGCGACGCCGGCCTCGAAGTCGCCGAGCACCTCGTCGTGCGCGCCAAACGCTACCACGACGAACGGGACGCTGTCCGCGATGCCGTCGAGTCGTCCATCGGCTACCCGGCCTTCGTCAAGCCGGCGAACGGCGGCAGCAGCGTCGGCATCACCAAGGTCCGCTCGCGCGAGGACCTCGGCCCCGCCCTCTGCCTCGCCTTCCGTTACGACCGCAAGGCGCTCGTCGAGCGCGCGGTCGTCGGCCGCGAGGTCTGGTGCTCCGTCCTCGGCAACGACGAGCCGCAGGCCTCCCCCGTGGGCGAGGTGCGCTACACCCGCGAGTTCTACGACTACGAGGCGAAGTATCTGGACGAGGGCACCGAGCTCATCGTCCCCGCCGGTGTGCCCGAGGAGACGGCCCGCCGGGTCGCCGACGACGCGCTACGCGGCTATCGCGCGCTCGACTGCGCCGGCATGGGCCGGATGGACTTCTTCGTCACCGAGGACGGCCGCGTCGTCATCGACGAGATCAACACCGTACCCGGCTTCACCGCCAAGAGCATGTACCCGAAGGCTTGGGCGGCGGCCGGCCTCAGCTACCCCGATCTCGTCGCCCGTCTCGTGGAGCTGGCGCTGGAGCGGCACAAGGAGCGCTTCGGTGGGTAGGCAGCGAGGCGTCGTGCGCACCGGCTACCGCCGGCAGCCGGCCTCCCCCGGGCCGTTCGCCGGCGGCGTCCAGCGCCGGCCCCAGCCGCGCGTCGCCGGGCGCGTCCGCTGGCGCCTGCCGCGGCTGCGCCCGCCGACCGTCCGCCTGCCCGAGCGGCTCACCGTTCGCCTGCCCGACCGCTGGCGTCCAGTCGCCGCCGGCGCGCTCGCCTTCGCCGCCTTTGTCGCCGGCGCCTGGTGGGTCTACCACTCGCCGCTGCTCTCGCTGAACGAAGTCTCGGTAGAAGGCGCGTCGCTCGTCTCCGCTGACCTCGTGCGCGAGACCGCCGGCCTGGAGGGCGAAACCATCATCCGACCCGACTTCGCCGCCGCCCGCGAGCGTCTCGTCGCGCTGCCCATGGTGCGCAGCGCCCGCATCGAGCGCGACTGGCCGAACGGTGCCCGCGTCGTCGTCGTGGAACGACAGCCCTGGGGCGTCTGGCAGCTCGCCGGCCAGCCCTTCGTGGTCGACGACGAGGGCGTCGTCATCGACGCGCCGCCGCCGCCGGGCGCCCCAGTTATCGTCCAGACCGATGCTGCGCCGCCGCTGGCGCCCGGCTCGCGCGTCGACTTCGGCGCGGTCGCCGTCGTCCGTGAGCTGACGCCGACGGCGCAGCGCACCGTCGGACGGCCGGTGGCCACCATGGAGTTCTCGCGAGCCAGCGGCCTGGTCGTCGTCCTCGCCGGCACAGCCGATGTGCCCGAAACGCGCGTCACCTTCGGCGACGTGCAGGCCTACGAGTTCAAGCTGGCCGCGCTCTACGCCGTAATCCGCCAGGCGCAGGACGAAGGGCGCGACGTCCGCGCCGTCGACCTGCGCTTCGGCCAGCGGGTCGCCGTCCAGTCCGAGGCGCGACCGTGATAGGAGGCTCAGCCATGAAGAACGGCATCTTCGCAGCCATCGACGTCGGCACGACCAAGGTGAGCACGATCGTCGGCGAACTCGCGCCGGACCAGCCCCTGCGCATCCTCGGCGTCGGCGTCGCCGCCGCCACCGGCCTCAGCCGCGGCATGGTCGAAAACCTGCGCGGCGCGTCGGAGGCCGTGCGCAGCTCGGTCGAGAAGGCGGAGCGCTCCAGCGGCACTCGCATCCTCTCCGCGCACGTCGGCGTCGCCGGGCCGCACATCTCCTGCCTCAACAACCGGGGCATCGTCGCCATCCCGGACCGAGATCGGCCGATCAGCCACGATGACGTCGGCCGCGTCCTGGACGCCGCCCGCATCGTCAGCATCCCCACGAATCGCGAGATCGTGCTCGCCGTGCCGCGCTACTACGTCGTCGACGGCCAGGACCACGTGACCGACCCCCTCGGCATGTTCGGCCAGCGGCTGGACGTGGAGACGCACATCGTCACCGGCCTCACCACCGTCCTCCAGAACCTCCACAAGTGCGTCGAGAGCGCGGGCGTCCAGGTGGAGCGCTTCATCCTCGCCCCCCTCGCCGCCGCCGAAGCGGTGCTCGAAGACGAAGAGAAGCGCCAGGGCGTCGTCCTCGCCGATGTCGGCGGTGGCACCACCGACGTCGCGCTCTTCGTCGATGGCAGCGTCTGCCACACCGCCGTCCTGCCCGTCGGCGGCACCCACCTCACCCGCGACCTGGTCATCGGCCTGCGCTGCCCCTACCAGGCGGCCGAAGACGCGAAGGCGCTCTTCGGCCACGCCCTGCCCAGCGCCATCGAGGCCGAGGAGACGGTGGATCTCGATGCCTTCGGCTCGGAGGGGCGCCGCTCCGTCCAGCGCCGGCGCATCGCCGAGATCCTACAGGCGCGCGTGGAGGAAATCTGCGAAATGATCATGCAGGAGGTGCGGCGCACCGTCCATGACGACATCCTCTCGGCCGGTCTGGTGCTCACCGGCGGCACGGCCAACCTGGCGGGCATCGCCCCCCTGGCGGAGCAGGTGACCGGCCTGCCCGCCCGCGTCGGCGCCCCCCGCAACCTCCAGGGTCTGGTCGATACCCTCTGCGATCCCGCCTACGCCACCAGCGTCGGCGTGCTCCAATGGGCCGTACGCGAGTTCGAGGCCGGCGCTTCGCGCGTTCGCGAGCGCCCGCTCCGGCCTGCGACCGAGATATGGCAGCGGATCACCCGCATGGTGCGGGTGCTGCTGCCGGAATAGGAGGTGACGTGTCGACATCAGGTGATGCGTGGGAGGAGGCGACCGTCACGCCAACCGGCGGCCAGTACGTCCTCCCAGGCGTGGCGTCCCAGGTCGAGGACGAACCTTGGCCTGAGGAGGTCATGCCGGACGAAGAGCAAGGAACGTCGGGGCCCCCGGGCCTCACCATCCTCCGGGACGAGGCGGTCGCTGAGCCGCCATCGACTTGGGGAGCAAGGAGGAGGGAGAGAAGAGTGAGCCCAGAGCTAAACGGTCTGCCACCCATCAAAGTCGTCGGCGTCGGAGGCGGCGGCTGCAACGCGGTCAACCGCATGATCGTCGAGTCGCTCGCCGGCGTCCAGTTCGTCGGGATCAACACCGACGCCCAGGCCCTCGCCCGCTGCGAGGCGCAGACGCGCATCCGTATCGGCGATAAGCTCACCAAGGGCCTGGGCGCAGGAGGCGACCCTGGCAAGGGCATGAAGGCCGCCGAGGAGAGCCGCGAAGAGATCCTCGACGCCATCCGCGGCTCCGAGATGGTCTTCATCACCGCCGGCATGGGCGGCGGCACCGGCACCGGCGCCTCCCCCCTCGTCGCGGAGACCGCGCGCGAGGCGGGGGCGCTGACCGTCGGCGTCGTCACCAAGCCCTTCCAGTTCGAGGGCGCCAAGCGCCGCGAACAGGCCGAGGCCGGCATTGCCGAGCTGCGCCAGCGCGTCGATACGTTGATCTGCATCCCGAACGACCGGCTGCTGGACGTCTGCGGCCCGGAGGTCACCGTCTACGAGGCGTTCCGCCTGGCCGACGACGTGCTCCGCCAGGGCATCCAGGGCATCGCCGAGCTGATCACCGTCCCCGGCGAGATCAACCTCGACTTCGCCGACGTTCGGCGCATCATGCAGGACGCCGGACCCGCGCTCCTCGCCATCGGCCGAGGCGCCGGCGATGACCGCGCCGTGGAGGCGGCCCAGGCCGCCGTCAGCAGCCCCCTGCTGGACGTTAGCATCCAGGGCGCCACCGGTGTCCTCTACAACGTCACCGGCGCTCGCAACCTGGGGCTGCACGAGCTCCGCGCCGCCGCCGAAGTGATCGCCCAGGCTGTCTCGCCGGACGCCGAGATCATCTTCGGCACCGCCATCGACCCCAACCTCGGGGACGAGGTGCAGGTCACCGTCATCGCCACCGGCTTCGCCGTCGGGCCGCGCGCCGTCGCCGTCGATGCGGCGCCGGTCGTGGCCGGCTCTCAGCGCGTCGCCATGGAGCCGGTGCCCAACCCCGCCGACACGGAGCTGCCCACCTTCCTCCGTCGCACCGTGACGACGCGCTGAGCGAAGGGGTGCGCTCCTGCAAGGGGAAAGGAGGTGGCCGTCTAGCCGAATCGAGGTCCCGGTTGGCCGGGAACGTGTCAGGCCTCAGGGAGGGAACCTGGGGCGGATAAAGCCGTGGGCGACGCGAGGGAGATGGCGTCGCCCGCGGCGTTTCTCTCGCGAAGCTGGCTACTCGGTCAGCCGAACGAAGTTGTTGAACGCCAGCGGGTCGAACGTGCCGGCCAGCATCCCCACGTTCTGATTCACCCGCACGAACCGCCCGACGACCTCACAGTCGTGCCCCGAGCAGCCGCCGTTGCCGAAGCCCTCCAGGAACACCAGCACGAAATCGACGATCGTCACCTCGCACGATCCGTTGCACAGCGAGTCGATCACCGGGACGATCAGCACGCGCTCGCTGGCGTAGCCGCCCGGCGCGAACGGGTTGCACGCCTGGACGATGCGGTAGTCGCCGGCGACCAGGCTGGTCGGGTCGTCCTCGAACACCTCCTCGAACGTGTCGCAGTGCACGTCGGTGTTCGCCAGGCGCCACTCGATGGCGGTGCGGGTCGCGCCCACCATGTTGCCGGTCTGGGTGTCGACGTAGGGGTCGTGCTCGGCGCTGCCCGTCGGGTTGCAGTACGACATGTCGACGCCCAGGGCGCAGATGTAGTTGTCCGACCCGTTCCGTACGCCGTAGCAGTAGGCGCTGCCCTGCGTGCAGTTGCCGCTGCCGGTGCCATCGATGCGGATCGGGTTGGTGTTGCCCTGCGTGATGTTGTTGGCGTCGTACTTGAGCACGATCGCGTCGCCCAGCCCTACCCCGGGCGGCGGGTTGATGAGGGCGTCCTCCTGGACGGAGAGGGGCACGATGCCGTCGCCGCCAGAGGCCGAGGTCTTGATCGCCGCCGCCTTCGCGCTTACGTCTGTGGAGCTGATGCCCACCAGCGCCGCGAAGAAGAACTCATGCTCCGTATCGATGGTCACTCGCACCTTCGGGTTGGGCTCCACCGGCAGGCTCTGGCTGACGAACTGGAGCGTGACGTCGGCCGGGTCGATGCCGTTCTTCGTCGCCCAATCGTCCGCCGCCAACTGCCCCGTAACCACGTTCGGCAGCTCCTGCGACGCAGCCAGGGCGATCGCGTCCGCGGCGTTCTGCAGGTCACGCCGGTCGGCGGCGTAGCTCCCCAGATCGATCGCCAAGGCGGCCATGCCGCCCAGCACCGCCAGCAGGCCCACCACCATCACCATCACCTGCCCGCGCTCGCCCCGCCGCAAGCGCTGCAGAACCGTCATGCCTGGGGTACGTGCCATGATCGTCAGCCTCCCTCCGTATGAGGAACGCCCGTCGCCTTCTGCCCGAATGCGGCGGGGCGAAGGCTCCGAAAGGTCCGGCAGCCCGGCCGTCCTATCCCAAGGGGGAGGTAGACCCGTGGCTTTGCGTCCCCGGCTTTCGCGCGGGTTTGCCCTGTTCGGAGTCGTCTATTCTCTTGTTCGGCTCACCGTGCGTGGCTCGCCACCCTAGCTTCGACCGCCGGCCACAAATCTTGAATCGCTGGCCTCTCGTTTCGTGGACGAACGCCCCGTGACCCTGACCGTCGCGCACGAGCCGCGGGCGGCTTCGCCCGCGGCTCTCGGTCAGGCGCGATGTCTTCGCCGCGTCGGTTACTCGACGAGGCGGACGAACTGGTTGAGCGAGGTCGGGTCGAACGTGCCGGCCAGCAGGCCCACGTTCTGGTTCACCCGCACGAAGCTCCCGACGACCTCGCAGTCGTTCCCGGTGCAGCCCCCGTTGCCGAAGCCCTCCAGGAAGAAGAGCGCAAAGTCTACGATCGTCACCTCGCACGACCCGTTGCACAGCGTGTCGATCACCGGGACGATGAGCACCCGCTCGCTCGCGTAGCCGCCCGCCAGGAACGGGTTGCAGTCCTGCGTGATTCGGTAGTCGCCCACGACCAGGCTGTTCGGGTCGTCCTCGAAGACCTCCGCGAACGTGTCGCAGTGCACGTCGGTGTTCGCCAGGCGCCACTCGATCGCCGTGCGGGTCGCGCCCACCATGTTGCCGGTCTGGGTATCGACGTACGGATCGTGCTCGGCGTCGCCCGTCGGGTTGCAGTACGACATGTCGACGCTCAGGGCGCAGATGTAATTGTCCGACCCGTTCTGCACGCCGTAGCAGTAGGCGCTGCCCTGCGTGCAGTTGCCGCTGCCGGTGCCATCGATGCGGATCGGGTTGGTGTTGCCCTGCGCGATGTCGGTGGCGTCGTACTTGAGCACCACGTTCTGGCCCAGGGCGATGCCGGTTAGCGCGTCCTGCTGGACGGAGAGCGGAACGATGCCGTCGCCGCCCGCCGCCGAGGTCTTGATCGCCGTGGCGCGCGTCTGCACGTCGGCGTCGGAGATGCCGATGAGCTGGGCGAAGAAGAAGTCGTGTTCCGTGTCCAGCCGCACCTTCACCTTCGGGTTCGGCTCCGTCAGCAGGTTCTGGTCGATGAACTCGAGCGTCATGTCGGCCGGGTCGATGCCGTTCTTCGCGGCCCAGGCGTCGGCCGTCGCCTGGGCGGTGATCACGTTCGGCAGGTCTTGCGAGGCGGCCAGCGCGATGGCGTCCGCCGCGTTCTGGAGGTCGCGCCGGTCCGCTGCGTACCCACCCAGGTCGATTGCCAGCGCGGCGACGCCTCCAAGCACCGCCAAGAGCCCGACTACGATGTAGAGCACCTGCCCTCGCTCCCCGCGTGGCGCGCGGGGGCGGAGGCGCCGGAGCGCCCGAGTAGACATACCTACCTCCTCAGCCTGGTCACTCCAACCGCATGTCTGTGGACGTGTTCAGCGTCAGCGTCTCAGAGAACGAACCTCCACTAAAGAAATTCATCAGGTCCCCAACCGGGGTGATGAAGTCGTACTGATAGCGAGCGCTGACCACGACGGAGTTGCCCGGCGAGCAGTCGTTAGACTGGCAGGTCGCCGACACGCTGGTCACACGGTTGAGCTTCAGGCCTTCGATCGCCGTGCAGACCCGGCCGACGACGGTGGTGTTCGTCTGCTGGCCCTGGCAGGTGCCCAACGGCCCGCCCAGCGTATTGCCCACCGCGCCGTAGCGCGCGCCCTCGCGCGTGGCGTTGGTGAGGCTGATGTAGGACCGCAGCCCCATCGAAAAGTCGATGATCCCGAAGACCAGGATCATCAGCAGCGGCATGACGAAGGCGAACTCGACCAGGCTCTGGCCGCGGCTGCCCTTGCCCCGGCGGCCTCGTGGCGCGCCCCGGCGCTCCTGCTGGGTGGTTTCGATCTGTTGCTCCATGCCTGTCTCTCCTTCGGTGGTGACGCGAAGGCGTCCCAAGGGGTGGTAGGGTGGCATCGGCCGGCGCTAGGGCCTCTCGAAGCCATCCGCCTTAGAACGCTTCCCTGCCCTAGAAATATCGACCCAATAGGTGCTTTCCCGAACACTGGACGGAGCCAAGCGCCAAAATAATCTACCCGGGCGTTAATTCCCACAAAATATGGCGGTTGGGGTTGACAGAATACTAGGTCTTGTGGTATGTTCTCGATACCTTATCTGAGGCGAACCGACATGCGCTGTCCCTTCTGCGGCTACCACGACACCAAGGTCACCGACTCGCGGGACACCGACGACGGCATCCGCCGCCGCCGCGAGTGCCTGAGCTGCGGCCAGCGCTTCACCACCATGGAGCGCCAGGCCATCGGCGAGCTCCTCGTCGTCAAGAAGGACGGCCGCCGCGAGGAGTTCTCCCGCGACAAGCTCCTCATCGGCCTGCGCAAGGCCTGCCAGAAGCGCCCGCTCCCCGCCGGCACGGTCGATGCCGTCGCCGACGCCGTCGAATCCGAGCTGCGTAGCCGCGGCGCCCCAGAGATCCCATCCGACGAGATCGGCGAGCTGGTCATGAACCACCTCCGCGAGCTCGACCACATCGCCTACATCCGCTTCGCCTCCGTCTACCGAGCCTTCGCCGACCTCGAGGAGCTCCAGCGCGAGCTCGAATCGCTCGCCACCCGCGGCACGCCGCCCGGCCCCGGCGCCGGCCAGCCCGCCCTCCTCGCGGACGACGAGCTGCGCGCCCTCACCCGCGGCCTCCGCCCCTTCCCGCCCCGGCGCGCCCGCGGCCGCCCCGCCGGCGCCCGCCGCCCCGCCGAGGCGTCGCCGCGCGCCCTCCGGGGCGAGCCGCCCCGGCGTCAGGAGCGGCGCTCCTGATGGACGGCCCGCTCCACGCTCGACTGATCAACGCGGAGGGCGAGCTCATCGCCGAGGGGTCATGCCGCCTCGACGAACGCGCCGGCACCGCCATGCTCGAGCCGCAGCGTGAGCAGAGCGCGATCCAGAAGGAGCGCGGCGTCCTGGCGCTCGAGCTCGACTCCGGACGCTCCCTGCCGGTCTCCGACCGGACGATGGTCGTCCACATGCGCGCGCCGGGCTCTGGTGACGACGCGTCCCGACGGCGCGTCTTCTACCGGCTGCGCCTTCTCAGGGAGCGGCACGGTGCTTCCTCTTTTCCTCTTCAGACGTCACGCGCCACCGCGCAGGAGGCGAATGCGACCGGCGCTGTTAGCGAGGGATCGCTCTCCGCTCCACCGCCACTGGAGCGCCCCCGCCTGAGCGGGGAAACGCCGGCCGCGCGCTAGAACAGGGACGCCAGAGCGCCCCCGGGTGGCGCCGGGGGCGCTCGGCGTCATGGAGACGAATGTGGTAGCGACCCAGGTGAGCATCGACGACATCCGCCGCGCCGTGGGCGACCTCCTTCGCCGTGCTCGCGTGGCCGGACCGCCCGTCGACCTCCTCGCCATCGCTCGCCTCCAGGGCATCGAGCGCGTCGAGTTCGCGAAGCTGGGCCCGCGCCTCCTCGGCAAGCTGCGCGAGAAGCGCGGCGAGTTGACCGTCACCCTGAACGAGCGCCAGCCTCACCGCAGCCGCTTCACGCTGGCCCACGAGATCGCCCACACCATGCTCGAACCGTTCGGCAACCCGCGCACCAAGACTGCGCTCGCCCACCGCAACGGCCGCCGCGGTAGCGCCCTCGAGCGCCTCTGCGACGAGGTCGCCGTCGAGCTGCTCTTCCCGTACGAGCTGTTCCGCCACGCCGTCGCCGGCCTCCCACCCGCCATCGGAGCCGTCACCCGTACCGCTCGCCTGTTCGACGCCTCCCTCGAGGCGACAGCGCTCCGCTACGGCGAGGTCGCCCCGGGCCCGGTCGAGGTCGTCTCCTGGCGCCAGCAGGGCAGCGGACTCAAGGTCAAGGCCAGCCGGGGGACGCCGCTCGTCGCCGCCAGCGATTGCCGCGCCGTCCGCAGCCTGAGCGACGCCTCCTCGCCCGTCGCCCGCGCCTTCCGCTCGCGAGGCGCGGAGCGCGGCCTGGAGCGTCCTTACGACGACATGCCCTGGATCGCCCACCCCTGCGAGGCGCAGGGCTTCCTGCGCGGCGAGGCCCGCTACGTCCTCTCCCTCATCACCCCAGCCACCGCGGGCGCCGCCGCTGACACCACCCCTGACCGTCGGGACGGAGCTTTAGCTCCGTCCGCCCCCATCGATCACCTCACCCTCACCAGTCCCAGGCCGGAAAGGAGCCCCCGCCATGGTCACCGTCCGAGATGAGCTGAGCCTCACCACAGAGGCCGCGCCCCTGCGCATCGAGCGCTACTTCACATCGCCCGCCGTCCACCCGTACGACGAGGTCGCGTGGGAGCGGCGCTCCGCCACCATCCCGGACGAATCCGGCCAGCCCGTCTTCGAGCAGCACGACGTGGAGGTGCCGGCGTTCTGGTCGCAGAGCGCCACCAACGTCGTCGCCTCGAAGTACTTTCGCGGCCCCCTCGGCACACCGCAGCGCGAGACGTCCGCTCGACAACTGATCGGCCGCGTCGTGGGCACAATCACCGGCTGGGGACGCGAAGGCGGCTACTTCGCTTTCGAGGACGAGGCGCAGACCTTCGCCGACGAACTGACGCACCTGTTGCTCTACCAGAAGGCGTGCTTCAACAGCCCCGTCTGGTTTAACGTCGGCGTCGAAGAGAAGCCACAGTGCTCAGCCTGCTTCATCCTCTCCGTCGACGACACCATGGAGTCGATCCTCGAGTGGAGCAAGACTGAGGGCATGATCTTCAAGGGCGGCTCCGGCTCCGGCATCAACCTCTCGCGCATCCGTTCCAGCAGCGAAGGCCTCTCCAGCGGCGGGCAGGCGTCCGGCCCGGTGTCGTTCATGCGCGGCGCCGACGCCATCGCCGGCTCGATCAAGTCCGGCGGCAAGACGCGACGCGCGGCGAAGATGGTCGTCCTCAACGCCGACCACCCGGACGTGCTGGAGTTCATCGAGTGCAAGTCGCGCGAAGAACGCAAGGCCTACGACCTGGGCGCGGCCGGCTGGGACCTCTCGCTCAACGGCGAAGCCTGGGCTTCCATCCAGTTCCAGAACGCCAACAACTCCGTGCGCGCCACCGACGAGTTCATGAATGCCGCGGTCGATGACCGCGAGTGGGAGCTGCGCGCCGTCGTCACCAACCAGCCCGTCGCCACGGTCAAGGCGCGCGAAGTGCTGCGGCGCATCGCCGACGCGGCCTGGGCCTGCGGCGACCCCGGCATGCAGTTCGACACCACCGTCAACCGCTGGCACACCTGTTCGAACTCAGGCCGCATCAACGCTTCCAACCCCTGCTCCGAATACATGCACGTCGATGACTCGGCCTGCAACCTGTCGTCGATCAACCTCCTCCGCTTCCTCGATGAGCACGCTCGCTTTGACGGCGAGGCCTTCCGCCACGCCTGCGCGACGATGATCCTGGCCCAGGAGATCATCGTCGGCTACTCCAGCTACCCCACGGCGAAGATCGAGCGCAACGCCAAGGCCATGCGCCAGCTCGGCCTCGGTTACGCCAACCTGGGCGCGCTGCTCATGGCGCTCGGCATCCCCTACGACTCCGACGATGGCCGCGCCTACGCCGCGTCGATCACCGCGCTGATGACCGGATACGCCTACGCCACGTCGGCGCAGATCGCGGCGCGCGTCGGTCCCTTCGCCGCGTACGAGCAGAACCGCGAGCCGATGGTGCGCGTGATCAACCAGCACCGCGACGCCGCGCACGCGCTGCGCACCAACGGCTCGCCCGCGCCCTCCATGCGCGAACTGATCGACGCCGCGTGCGACGCGTGGGATCTTGCACTAGCGCTTGGACTTGCGCATGGGTATCGTAATGCGCAGGCGACGGTGATCGCGCCGACGGGAACGATCGCGTTTATGATGGACTGCGACACGACGGGCATCGAACCCGACATCGCGCTGGTGAAATACAAGAAGCTCGTCGGCGGTGGACTGATGAAGATCGTGAACCACACCGTGCCGGTTGCGTTGCGCCGTCTCGGTTATGACGAGCAACGCGCGACAAACATCGTGCGCTACATTGACGAACACGCTACCATCGAAGGAGCGCCGGACCTGCGCGACGAACACCTGCCGGTGTTCGACTGCGCGTTCAAGGCAGAGCAAGGAGAGCGCAGCATCCACCACCTGGGTCACATCAAGATGATGGGCGCCGTACAGCCCTTCATCTCCGGCGCCATCTCCAAGACCGTCAACCTCCCGCAGGAGGCGACGGTCGACGACGTCACCGACGCCTACATCCAGGCGTGGCGTCACGGCCTGAAGGCGATCGCGGTCTACCGCGACGGCTCCAAGAAGGTGCAGCCCCTCTCCACCGGCACAACCGACACCGGCGCCGGAGCCGCGGTCGCGTCGAACGGCCACGGCGATAGCGCCGCTACCCAGGGGCCGGTCCGCCGCGAGCTGCCGGATACCCGCACCTCCATCACCCACAAGTTCAAGATCGAAGGCCACACCGGCTACCTCACCGTCGGCCTCTACGATGACGGCTCCCCCGCCGAGGTCTTCCTCAGCATGGCCAAGCAGGGCAGCACCATCTACGGGATGATGGAGTCGTTCGGGCGGTCCATCTCCTACGCCCTCCAGTACGGCGTCCCCCTGCGCGACCTGGTGGGCAACTTCAGCCACATGCGCTTCGAGCCCTCAGGGATGACCTCCAACCCGGAGATCCCGTTCGCCCAGTCTGTCGTCGACTACCTCTTCCGCTGGCTCGCCTCGCAGTTCCTCCCGGCCGACGAGGTGGAAGCGCTGGGCATCCTCACCCCTGAGGTCAAGCAGCGGATGGTCGAGCGCCTGGAGCGCGTGGAAAGTGAGCCCTACGGCTCGGCCGAAGGCAACGGCTCCCCAGGGAACGGAGCCAACGGCCACGATGAGCCGGCTGAGGAGGTGGTTCGTACCGGAGTGGTGATGAAGCTGAACGGACAGGCCGACGCACCGGCCTGCGCCAACTGCGGTTGGATCATGGTGCGCAGCGGCACCTGCTACCGCTGCGAAAACTGTGGAAGCACGAGCGGATGCTCGTAGGATGGCAACGGATAGGAAAGGAGGTCGGGTAATGCCGACAAAGACAGCAACCAGGAGGCCCTCGACGGCGAGGAAGACGGTGACGCGAGCGAAACCCGCAACCGCCCGTAAGACGATCGCGCGGAAGCCGGCGGTGCGGAAGACCACGGCCATACGGAAGCCGGTGGTGCGGAAGGCCACGACTACTCGGGCAAAGGCCACCGCCCGCCGTACCACCACCGCGCGGCGGACGACCACCGCCCGGGCCAAGGTGGGGACGGCTCGCGCCCGGACGACCGCCGTCCGCCGGACGACCAACTCACGCCCGAAGGCCGCGACCGCCCGTCGCACAACGACGGCCGTCCGCAAGACGGCGGTCCGCCGGACCACGACGGCTGCGCGCAAGTCGACCGCGACTCGCCGGCCGGCAGCCCGTCGGACCACCGCCGCCCGCCGCTAAGCGTCGCCTGCCACAGCGGTTATGGTGATTGGGGGAATTTTCACGAAAGATTGACGTAAGCTTTCCGCACACAGCCGGAGAAAGCGGGTAGCATAGGGTCTGCCCGCCGGGGAATGTGTTCGGCGGGAGCAAGGATGCACCGCCCATCCTCGGCGGGCTTTGTTCTGAAACAGGCTTCTCGAGGGAGCGGGCGTCCCCATAGATCGGGCAATAGGCCGTCGTACCACCACCCCGCCACCAGCACCGGCGGCCTGCCACACGAGGCGTCCCACTCCTTCCCCTCGGGACGCCTCGCTGTTTCCGGCCCCTAGCCCTCCTGCTCCAAACAGGGTGCTGGGGGAGTGCAGAGGGGCGCAGCCCTTCTGCCGGGGGTCTGGGGGTGTCCCCCAGATTCAA
>Ga0247727_10012861_pt1 | contig 14250 bp, 12 predicted proteins | sample WisWelCaveWW1625_FD_202498 | JGI IMG/M metagenome (GOLD analysis project Ga0247727, IMG submission 202498) | Biofilm microbial communities from Wishing Well Cave, Virginia, United States - WW16-25 | ecosystem: Environmental > Aquatic > Deep subsurface > Groundwater > Cave microbial mat | place... | reverse complement strand
GGGGCGGCCGTCATTTTGCTGCGATTTGGTACATCGCCGGAGGCGATATCAACTTCATGTAGTGGACTGGAAAACGCGCTGAGGGAGAAAATCATTGAGCCCAGGGAATTTCAAACAAGCCGAGCAAGAGCGTGAAACCTTTGCGCAACGTGTGCTCACGGCGGTAGGAATCAGCGTTTCCGTCATCCTGCTGCTGCTCTTTGCCTGGTTCGCCATGGACGTGTTGTTGCTCGCTTTTGCCGGTGTTCTTTTGGCGATTTTTTCTTCACAGGTTAAGCGACTGGATAAGCAGTTACACACGACTGACAAACGGCCGGGCATTGGCCGTTGTCATCGGCGGCGTTTGTCTTATTGCCGGCCTGAGTATTTGGCGGCTGATGCCCGACGTCGCCCACCAGATCGATCAGCTCGTCGAAATTCTGCCGCGGCCGGTGGAACGTTTGGAATATAACCTTCAGCAATACAGTTGGGGACGGCAGCTTCTCAAGCAGATGCCCTCAGGTGAGGAGATGCCTGATGGCGCCAACGCGCTGGTCGCAAAAGCCGCCAAATTTTTTCGATGCTCGTCATCGGTGTGCTGACGACGTTGGGGCTGGTGTTGCTCGGTGTGCCGCTGGCTTTGGCGCTCGGTTTATTGGCCGGTCTGTTGGCATTTATCCCCAACCTCGGGCCCATCCTCGCCGTCATACCGGCGGTATTGCCGGCATTTCTCGATAGTCCGGCAAAAGCGTTTCATGAAGAGATGAAAACGTTTCGTCTCACAAAATTTTTGCTTCTTATGGAAAGACGCCTTTTTAGCCTGGGATCGGGACGGCGTCTGGCGGCTCAGCGCGGCCTTGTCTTATTTCCCCGTTTTTTCTATCGGTCCATTATTGATTATCGTTTACTTCTTTTCTCTTTACTATCGGAAAATGGGCCATCGGATTTTATCTTCTCTTTCATCGCGAGAATGCCGCCGCCGGCGTGGAAGTTTTTTATCGCGCCTCGCGTTTTGGCCGAAAGCGGGAGTCGCAGCATTCCGGATGGGGTTGTTGGCAAATCAAACCGGAGCGCGCCGGCATCATCTCGGGGCATTGATATAAACGCTTTGTTGCGCACAATCGCCTTTTCTGCGGCATAAAAACTTATTTAGTTTATGACTTTTCAAAAATACAAAAGCTGGATAAAAGAAAAATTCTACCACGCAAAAACGCGCCGGCAAATCGGCGCAGCCGAGCCTTCCTCGCAGCAAGGCATGGGCGGCATTCCACACCATCGAGGAACGGCTTTTCGCGTGTGGGCGCCGCATGCGAAAAAAATTTATGTTGCCGGCACCTTCAATGAATGGAACAAAACGGCAAATCCACTGGCAAGCGAACAAAACGGTTATTGGTCGGCGGACGTTGCCAACGCCAAAGCCGGCGATGAATACAAATACGTGATCATTTCGGAAGCCGTTGAAACGTTTGTGACCGGCATCCGCGAGGCCGCCGATATTTTTTTGAAAAATCCATTCGGCGCGCCGTTGATTCCGACCTGGAGCCGGGTCACCTCGGCGATTCCCGATTTTTTGGAACGATTGCAAACGGCGGTTGAAGAAGATAATCGGTTGGATTGATTCTGGTGATGAGCGTTCTTCATTCCGTGCCTCTCCGCGATGAAGCCAAACAGCAAGCCGCGGCGATCGGCCAGGCCGATATTGTCGTGGGGATTCCAAGTTACAACAATGCCCGAACCATCGGCCATGTGGTGCGGGCCGTGCAAGCCGGACTGGCGAAATATTTTCCGAATCACAAATGCGTTCTGATCAATTCCGATGGGGGATCGAAGGACGGCACGACGGAGATCGTGCAACAAACTCGCATTGACAATCTCGACACGATTCTGGTCAACCATCCGCAGTTTCCCGTCAACAAAATCGTCACCGGTTATCACGGCATTCCCGGCAAAGGCAGCGCTTTTCGCGCCCTCTTTGCTCTCGCCGCGCGCCTGGGCGCCAGAGCCTGTTGCGTCGTGGATTCCGATGTGCGCAGCATGACGCCGGAGTGGATCGAGCTGCTGCTGGATCCCGTGCTTGAAAGCGGCTTCGATTTTGTCGCGCCGTTATATGCGCGCCATAAATTTGACGGCACCATCACCAACAGCATTGTCTACCCGTTGACGCGGGCGTTGTATGGCCGCCGCGTTCGCCAACCGATTGGCGGCGAGTTTGGTTTTTCCGGCTGCCTGGCCGAACATTATCTCAGCAAAGAAGTTTGGGATAGCGACGTGGCACGTTTTGGCATCGACATTTGGATGACGACGACGGCCATCGGCGACAATTTCAAAATCTGCCAGTCGTATCTCGGCGCCAAGCTGCACGATGCGAAAGATCCCAGCGCCGATCTCACCAGCATGTTCACGCAGGTGGTGGGCTCGGTTTTTATGCTGATGGAAACTCATGAAAAAGTTTGGGCGCAAACCAACGGCTCCATCGCGGTGCCCAGCTTTGGTTTTCATTATCAAGTCGGCGTCGATCCCATCCGCGTCAACGTCGACCGCATGCTGGAAAACTTTCGTTTAGGCTGCCACGATCTGCTCGCGGTCTGGGAAAAAATTTTCGAAAGCCGCAATCTAACCGAGCTGTTGCTGATTGCCGCCGCGGATAAAGTAACGTTTAATTTTCCCGATGACCTGTGGGTGCGAACCGTTTATGATTTTGCGCTGGCCTATCACCGCCGGAGTTTATCGACCGAGCATTTGCTGCGAGCTATGAAAACATTCCTCCATGACGTGCTATGGAAGCCGCTGCAGAAATTGTGGGAAAATTTCTACAGTACAATGGACAATCTCGTCGTCATGGCGCTCATCGTCATCATCGGCTGGCTTGCCGCCAGAATATCACGCTGGGCGGTGCATGGCCTTTTGCGTCTCATTCATTTCGATCGTTTTGCCTATCGAGTGGGTTTCGCCCAGGCGCTCGCACGCGCTGGCGTTCACCGCGAACCGGCGGCCGTGATCAGTGTCGCGGCATATTATTTCGTGTTTTTCGTTTTTCTGCTGCTCGGCTTGAGCGCGCTGGAGTCGCCGGTGATCGACACCTTCATCACCCAGCTTTCCACTTATTTGCCCAGGTTGGCAGTGGCCCTGCTCATTCTTTTCGGCGGCTATGTGGTGAGCGCATTCGTCAATCGCACCGTCTTGCTCGCAGCGGTCAACGCCAATGTGCAATTTGCCCGCGGCCTCGCCGCTGCGGCGCAAACCCTGGTCTTGTTTTTTTTCCTCGCCGTGGCTTTGGAGCAAGCCGGTATCGGCCAGGCCATCGTGGTTGCCACCTTTTCGATTCTCTTCGGCGTCGTCGTGCTGGCGCTGGCGTTTGGCTTCGGCGGCCGAGAATGGGCGCGCGATATTCTGAAGCGTTACTTTGAAAAGCCGAAACAAAAATCCCGTCGCTGGCCGGAACCGGAGATGGATGAAATCTCGCATTTGTGAAACCAGGAAATTAGTGAACCGGCCTGCAAATAATCACTTATTGGTTTTCACCGATCTTGACGGCACGCTGCTCGATCATGATACGTATGATTTTTCACCGGCGTCATCGGCGCTGGCCGGATTACAGGCAGCGAAAGTGCCGCTGATTCTGTGCTCATCCAAGACCCGCGCCGAGCTGGAATATTGGCGCGGCTTGCTTCATATCGCTCATCCCTTCATTGCGGAAAACGGCGGAGCCGTCATTATCCCCAAAAATTATTTTGCGAAACCGTTTGATTACGACGAAGAACGCGAGGAATACCGCAGCATTCTACTGGGCGCCAACTATCATAAGCTGCGAGCCGCGCTCATCGAAATCGCCCGAGAAACTTGTCTTGCTCTCGCCGGCTTTGGCGATTTGACTGTCGCGCAAATTGCAGCTCTCACCGGCTTGCCCCTCAATCAAGCGGCGTTCGCCCAGATGCGTGAGGCGGATGAACCCTTTTTCATCGAGGGTAATCCGGGCGAGGAAGAAATGCAAGCGCTGGAAAGAGCGGCAAAATTTAAAGGCTTGCGCATAACGCGCGGCGGCAGATTTTTTCATCTCACCGGCGACAGCGACAAAGGCAAAGCCGTGCGCCGGCTCGTGCCGCTTTATCAAGCCGAATGGCAGCAGTCCATTCGCACGGTAGGATTCGGCGACAGCCTGAATGACTTGCCGCTCCTGCAAGCGGTCGATGTCCCGATTTTAGTGCGCAAAAAAAATTGCGAGGCGGATTGGGAAGTATGGGCACAAATCAAAGACGCCCGGCTTACCAACAGCGCCGGCCCGGCGGGATGGAATGAGGCGGTTTGGGAAATTTTAAATTTCACTTTTAAGAAATGATTGCTTCTTGCGAATTCGTTTCATATTTTTAGCTGACGGCTTTTGATCAACATCTACGAAGCTGTAGAAGCCTGCTGATTCTGATGAAGCTTGCTAAAATAGAGGGCAAGAAGCATTACATGCCAGATCGATCTCCATCTCAATCGCCTGAAGAAATTAGATTGTCGGTCGGACTCGCGAGCGTGGATATTACTCCGGAAATCGGCGTGCCACTGGCGGGATTTGGCGGACGCAGAAGGAGGGTCATTCCCTGGGATGTGCCCAATCGTTATCCGTATGCGACTTTCTTAAAACCTTCGACCGGTATATTAGATCCGATTCGAGCCAAAGCCATGATCCTGAAGACGGGAAATGACATGCTGTTTTTCCTGAGCCTCGACCTGGTCGCGGTCACGGCTAAAATTGTTGGTGATATTCATGCGCGGATAAAGCATTTGGGATTTAGCGAGAATGAAATTTTTATTTCTGCCACGCATACCCACAGCGGTCCCGGAACCTTGAGCCGGAATCAATTCTGGCAGGCAGCGGCTTCGGATAAATTTCAACAGCAGATTTACGAAAGGTTTTTGGACGGCGTGCAAACGACGATACAACGCGCCCATGCCACACTCACCGAAGCCAGCCTTTTTGCGGCTTCCTTTAAGACGGAAGATCTCCAAAGGAATCGAAGAGGCCGGAAAGGGCATTTTGATTCGGAAGCCAATCTGCTTTTGGCAAAATCAAAAAAAGGTCAATGGCTTGGAGGCCTGGTCAATCTGGCGATTCATGGCACCGCGCTTGATGCCGGCAACTCGCAATTCAGCGCCGATGTGCCAGGCGCGATAGAGAATGCCCTGGCCAAAAAGCTGCGGGCGGAAAATGCCGCGCCTGATGCCGCTGAGGCGGTCATTTTGTTTCTTAACGGCGCCGAGGGCGATGTTGCGCCAATGCGAGGCGGTGTTGAGGGAATGAATAAGATCGGAGCGGATTTCGCCCAACAGGCCCAGCCGGCGCTCAAGAATCTCAGGCCAATTTCTCCCGAATGGAAAGCGCATTCCACCGAAATACATCTGGGCGCAGCGGGGGTGGGCGCAAGAAATTGCGTGGACAATGACGCCTGGAGCTGGTTTGTTCCAGGATGGTACCGCCTTTCATTAATTAAAAAGATGCCGCAAAAAACGCGCATTTGGAATCTTCGGTTGGGTGATATGATTTTTCTCACCTGGCCTGGAGAACCGACCACCGCCTTTGGTCTCGAGATCAAGAACCTGGCAACTACAGCCGGATTTAAACAAGCATGGATATTGGGGCTGACCAACGACTATCTCGCCTATTTTACGACGCCGTCCGAATATGATGAAGGAGGATATGAAGCCTGCGGCACGCTTTATGGCCGTGAGGGCGGCAGCAAAATCCTGAAAGCGCATAAGACGATGGCGGGGCTATGAGCTCAGGCTGGAGATTTATGTCAAAAAAAATTGCGAGGTGGATTCGGAAGTATGGTCACAAATCAAAGAAGCACGACTCACCCAAAGCGCTGGGCCGGCGGGATGGAATGAGGCGGTTTTGGAAATGTTGCGGACAACGACGTAGCGGCCTCATTGCTATGTATAAAAATCAAACATTAGCTTGACAAATTATCTTACATTGCTTATATTAAAACAATAGAAGCGGAAAACCAAACATTGCTAAAGAGTTATCATGAGTGAAATTTATAAAAAACTTGGACTGAAGCTAAAATCACTTCGGGATTCTTCCGGGATTAACCAGCAAGAACTTGCGAAACGATTAGGGACTTCCCGTCCGACAATTTCCCAAATCGAGAACGGAGAAAGAAAAATCTCCGCCGACGAATTGATGAAATTATCGGAGATATTCAATCTTTCCGTAGACGGTCTGCTGGATTTGGAGAAACCGACTATTGTTAGATTGCTGCAAGATAAAGAAGAGAAAAAAGTGAAAACGCAGATACGAATCAATGTTCCGCAGAAAAATTTGGCGAAATTTAAAGAGATTCTGCTGTACATTCTCGATAAGGTTGGGTCAAAATCCAATGTCGGAGAGACGGTTATCTACAAACTGCTTTATTTTATCGACTTTAATTTCTACGAAAAATACGAAGAGCAATTAATCGGCGCCACTTACCGAAAAAACCATTACGGCCCGACTCCCATTGAATTCAAAAAAATAGTCGATAGAATGATAGAGAATGAAGATCTCGTCAAAGTTGAAAGCAATTATTTTAATTATCCGCAAACCAAATATCTGCCTTTGAGAAAGGCGAACCTGTCCCAACTAAAAGCCAACGAAATTGCAATGATTGATCACGTCTTGCGCAAGCTTTCCGACATGAATGCGACGCAAATAAGTGAGTATTCCCACAACGATGTTCCCTGGTTGACAACAGAAGACGGCAAAATTATCGAATACGAGGCCGTATTTTATCGCACGGCGCCCTATTCAGTGAGGGAATACGAAAATGATATTTCGTGAGGTTTCTCGGCTTCCGGAATTTGAGAAGGATCTAAAAAAATTATCCAAAAGATTTAAAACTGTGGAAGATGATCTGAAAATTTTCATTGAAACCGAGTTGAAGCTTTATCACAAATTAGATGTCGACAACAAGGGAATCTTTCAAATTCCGTCTTTGCAAATCGAAGAACCCCAAATTTACAAAGCTAAAAAATTCGCCTGCCGCGCTCTCAAGGGAAAGGGAGTGCAATCCGGCATTCGGTTGATTTACGCCTACTTTAAAGATGCCGATAAGATTGAATTGGTCGAGATTTATTATAAGGGTGATAAGGAAAATGAAGACAGGGATAGGATTTTAAAACATTATCTAATGGCGTAAAAAAAATTCAGCGACCGAGACGCAAACCATGAATATTAAAATTTTGTTTGGCAAGTAATACAAATCTTGCTAAATTTGAATGAGGAGGGAAAAGCGGTGCAGGCAGAATTTCTTAAAAAGGCGCAAGACAATCTCCATTTGGCAAAATCGACCGATATTCTGCTGGACTACGGCTATCAGATTTTGATTATGCCTCGTCCTGTCGGCAACTTTGCCAATCAACAGCACGGTTCATGAGCGCTTACAAAAGTCGGGCTTGTGCCAGGCAAGTCCGACTTGTTTTGTTTTTGAAAATGCCATGAATTTTCCAACCTCCTTTTCCGACCTCGCTACCCTCTGCCAGCATCTCGAAGGCACCACAAAAAAATTAGAAAAAGGCGCGTTGATCAGTAACTTTCTGCGCGGGTTGCAGCCAGATGAAATTGCGTCGGCGGTGCTTTTACTTTTGGGCAGAATTTTTTCGGCGACCGATGCCCGCACGTTGAATGTGAGCTGGCGTACGCTGCAAAATGTCGAGGCACAGGCCAGGAAAGGCAACGGGAAAAAACCGCCGCTGTCGATTTTGGAGGTGCATCAGCATTTTGCCGAAATCGCCGGCGCTTCCGGCAAAGGCTCGCGCCAGCGCAAAGAAGAATTGTTGGCTGATTTGCTCTCTCGTGTTGCACCCATCGAAAAAAAATATTTGGTGAAAATGATTTTCGGCGAGATGCAGCACGGCGCTGCCGAAGGCGTCATGCAGCAGGGAGTCGCCGCGGCCATTGGAGTTGATCTCGCACTGGTGCGCCGCGCTGCTTTATTGTTGGGCGATATTGCAACGGTGGCACGGCTGGGACTGGTTGAAGGCAAAGCAGCTCTTGAATCTATTACTCTGCAATTGATGCGGCCGATTCAACCGATGCTGGCGGAATTAGGCGAAGATTTTGAAAAAGTCTTCCAAGAACATGGCGGCCAAACGGCATTGGAATACAAATACGACGGCGCCCGCGTGCAGATTCATTGCTCGCATCAATCTGGCGAAGTAAAAATTTTCACTCGCCATCTCAGTGAAGTCACCGCGAGCCTGCCGGAGATTACCGACTGGATGAAAACAAAAATTAAAGCTGACTCGTTCATTGTCGAAGGCGAAGTCGTTGCCGTCAATGCAGAAGGAAAGCCATTGCCATTTCAGGAATTGATGCGGCGTTTTCGGCGTATTCGTCAAATTGAGCAAACCATGAAAGAAGTGCCCGTCCGTTTGTATCTGTTCGATTTGCTTTATGTCAATGGCCAATCTCTTATCGATCAACCGTATCAAGAGCGCTGGCAAAAGCTCATTGAGATTTGTGATACCAGCTTGCTCGCCGACCGCATCATCGCACGTGATGCAAATACCGCCGAGCAATTTCTTCAGCATGCGATGGCAGCTGGACACGAAGGTTTGATGGCGAAAGATTTGACGAGCATTTATCAACCCGGCTCGCGCGGCAAAAAATGGTTTAAAATCAAACCGGCGGAAACACTCGATCTCGCGATTGTGGCGGCGGAATGGGGTTACGGACGCCGCACCGGTTGGCTTTCAAATTACCATCTCGCGGTTCGCGATAGTGGGACCGGCGAGTTTCTAATGATCGGCAAAACTTTTAAAGGCCTCACCGATGCCCAATTCAAATGGATGACGGAAACGCTGCAGCAATTAAAAACTTCCGAAAATCGATCCACCGTTTTTGTCCGACCGCAAATCGTCGTGGAAGTTGCTTACAACGAGATTCAACGCAGCCCGCAGTATAAATCCAAATTCGCGCTGCGCTTTGCACGCATCAAACGCATTCGCGAAGATAAATCTTCGGATCAAATCGACACGATGGAGCGACTGCTGCAGCTTTATGAGCGGCAGTTTGAGAGAAAAGGCGAAAGTCGAAAAGATCAGGAAAGCGATCAATAGACGTCCGGATTGTAACAGCGTTAATTCTCGTTTGCAAAATAGAAAATTTTATCTTAAATTTATCCAGGATAAGCTATTTTTGTTGCGCGTCATTGCACGGTGGCGCCCGGACTTTTCAAACAGATGGCAACGAGTGGAGGAAATTATGCGCGCTTTTATGGATCCAACGACTGATTATGGCTTCAAAAAATTATTTGGCGACGAAACCAATAAAGATCTTACCATGAGTTCTTCAACACAAAAATAAAAATTTATTGTTGCATGCCAATAAGCCTTCCTTCAATTCTCCAGGACAAACTTGCTAACCTGCCCGCCAGGCCCGGCGTTTATCAGTTCAAGGACAAAACGGGAAAAATTATTTACGTCGGCAAGGCGAAAGTGCTGCGCCATCGCGTGCGCTCGTATTTTCAGGAAGCCCGGCCGTTCGATCCCAAAACCGCGCGGCTGGTTTCTCGCGTGGCGGACTGCGAAGTGATCGTCGCCGACTCGGAGATGGAAGCGCTTATCCTCGAGATGAATTTGATCAAAGAATACAAACCGCGCTACAATGTCAATCTCAAAGATGATAAAAGCTTTCCTTATATTCGCGTGACCAACGAGCTCTTTCCGCGAATTTTTCCAACGCGAAAAATTATCAAAGATGGGTCGCAATATTTCGGGCCGTACACCGACGTCGGCCAAATGCGCGCGCTGCTTAAAACCGTCAAGCGCATTTTTCCGATCCGGAGCTGCAATTATTATTTCACGCCGGAAATCATTGCGCGCAAAAAATACAAGCTCTGTCTCGATTTTTACATCAAAAAATGTGACGGGCCGTGCGAAGGTCTCATGTTGGCAGAAGAGTATAGCAAAGTCGTGCAGCAGGTGGTGAATTTCATCAACGGCCGCGATCGCCTCGTCATCAAAGAAATGAAAGAAAAGATGCAGACGCTGGCGGAAAAAAAACTTTTCGAGCAAGCCGCCAAGTTGCGTGACCGCATTCGATTTATCGAGGAGTTTCAATACAAACAAAAGATGGTGACCGAGGATTTGACCGATCGCGATATTGTCGCGGTGGCGATGGAGGATGAGGATGCCGCCGGCGCGGTATTCAAAATTCGCGACGGCAAGATTATCGGCCGGCAGCACTATTATCTCAACGGCGTGTTCGGCGAGAAATATGAAAATGTCGTCGCTGCGTTTACCAAGCAGTTTTATTTGAAAACCGATTTTATTCCGGAAGAAATTTATCTGCCGGCCGAGATTCCGGAGACCGAAGAAATTCGGCAGTGGCTCGAAACGCGGCGACAAGGTTCGGTGAAGCTCATAACGCCAAAGCTCGGCGAGAAAGCCAAACTTGTAGAAATGTGCGCGAAAAATGCGAGATTGCTGCTGCAGGAATTGCAATTGCAAAAGATGCAGGAAAAAATGAAAATGCCGCACAGCATCGTCGCCCTGCAGCGGGATTTGCGTTTGGAGAAACCACCGCGCCGCATTGAGTGTTTCGATATTTCCAACATTCAGGGCACGGATCCGGTGGCGGCAATGGTGACGTTTGAAGAAGGCCGGCCGAAAAAATCGGATTATCGCAAATTCAAAATTCGCAGCAAGCAAACCCCGGATGATTTTGCCATGATGGCGGAAGCGATCGAGCGCCGTTACGCCGGGTCGCTTTCACAAAAGATGCCTTTGCCGGATTTGATTCTCGTCGACGGTGGCAAAGGCCAGCTCAACACGGCGCTCGGGGTTTTGCAAAAATTAAATTTGCCCATTCCGCTTGCGGCGCTCGCCAAGCGTTTGGATGAAGTTTTCGTTCCCGGCTCGCCCGATCCGCAAAACATTCCGAAAACTTCATCCGGAATAAAGCTGCTCCAACAATTGCGCGATGAAGCACATCGTTTCGGCGTGGCCTTCCATCGTTTAAGGCGCACGAAACGGACGACGATTTCCGAGCTTGATAGCATTGCGGGTGTGGGGCCAGCCAAACGCAAGGCGTTGATCAAATTCTTCGGCTCGACGGAAGGTGTGCGAAATGCTTCCGTTGACGAGCTGATTCTCGTGCAGGGAATCACCGAAAATCTGGCGCAAAAAATTTGGGAACATTTTCACTGCGTGCAGGATGAGAAAACGGCCCGGCAGATGGCGACACCACAGCAAATTGAAGAAAAATCGAGTAATGAAATTTTGGATGAGATTTATCTTCCCGCAAGTGAAGCATCTTCACAGAATGAATAACCAACGGATGAAGGCTGCCAACGGATTTTTTTCAAAACCACTTTTAAATTTCCCGAAAATCCGCGCCATTTGTGGCTCTCATCGTTTTCTATCATTTTCTCTATTTTTCCTTTTTTCTTTTTTTCTCATCTCGTCTTTGCCTCGGCCCGGCGGTAAATACGATCCCACCACGCTGGTCTTCCCCACGTTTTTGCACACCTACGGCGTGCGCAAAGCCACGGCCAAACATCTTTTTCTCTACATGCAAAATCGCGTCAAAGTGCGCGACCCACGAGGCATCGCAGCCACACGGCTCGATGTTTGGGATGATTCTAAGGAGACGAAAGACGATGACGAGATCACGGTTTATGGCGTTAATTCCGGACAAAATGTCGTGATTTACAACACCTCGATGACGGCGATTGCGGTTTATGGACTTTATGAAAAAAATGAGCGCCGGTTGAACCGTCCGCAGGGCATTGCGGCGCATCACAGTGGCGAAGTTTATCTCGCGGACACCGGTAACAATCGTGTCGTGCATTTTTTTAATCCTGGTCGCGAGTTGAAATGGGTTCGTGCTCTGGGCGACATGTCGGCGCCGCGCGATGTGGCCATCTCCGCCGATCGCACGGTCTTTGTTGCCGACACCGGCAATAACCGCGTGCTGGTTTTTCGCGATGACAAATTAATCCAAACCTGGGACATGCCGGATCAATTGCCTTCCGGAATTGCCGCCACAGACAGCACGGAGCAGTGGTCTTATTACAAAGATAATTTCGTCGTTGTCATCGATCGCAACGGCCAGCGCTTGCAAAAATTTACGCGCGGCGGCCGAGCGCTCAAAGCCGTGAATGCTGCTGAAATCAACAAACCCAACGCAAAATTTATGCACGCCGCCATCGATTATTACAGCCACATTTTCGTCACGGATTTCAACAATCATTGCGTGCACAAATTCGACCGCGACTTGAATTATCTGGCCTCATTCGGACGGCAAGGCAGCGGCGAAAAGGAATTCCTCGAGCCGCGCGGCATTGCGATTTACAAACGTTTCGGCCAGGTGCTGGTGGATGATCGTGAATCGGCGCAATATTATTGGATCGGCGCCGACGTGTTCGATTGGCGCGCTTCGCAATATCCCCAACCCGCGCTGCTGCAGCTCGATTATTTTCTCACCGAGACCAGTTTCGTGACACTCGAAATTCTCGACAACAACGGCAACGTTGTCGCCAGGCCGATGGAAAAAACACTGCGGTTTGCCGGTGCACAGCAGGAGATGTTCGGCGGACAGTGGCAGCCGATTGCAGCCGGGTGGATAGATAAGCAGCGCCGTTACGATCCCAGAACCCTGCAGCAGACGACGCCGGTGGCTGCCGGAAAATATTTGCTGCGTTTGACGATTTCAGCAACCTATTCGAGTTATAAATATTTTGCCAAAACGGTCGAGCTGTCGATTTCCATTTCGTAACGCGAAACAAAAAAAATTTTAGCAATCTTAGCTTGCATTTTCAACAATTGTTCAGTATATTTCGTGCAGCAATAAAGGATTTCGATCACCTCCGATTACCTCACCGGTTATTATTTTAATTGTTTTAATTTGTCCGGGCCATCACTCGCAACTTTCCACTGGTTTGAAATAAGACCGGTTAATTATCCAAATTTGGAAAGGAGGCGGCAAATATGGTCGTATTGTCACGCATGTTAAAATCAGTATTCTTGGAACGCGCCGTCATACGGACGCCGGTGGGAATCGGCGCCAAATCCAGGCGTCACCGAAGACGCCATGCCGATTTTTCCAGAAACGGCAAAAAGAAAAATCGGCAGACGGCGCATGGCATTGCCAGGCCAACGGCGTCGCCTCCCAAAAAAAATTCGTCAATTGAAACGCTGCAACTGGGATGGAAAAGCGTTTTGACGACGCTGGGAATTCTTTCCCTGCTCGGCGCCGGGCCGTTGAATCGAAGCGGTGAACTCATTTGGCCGGCGGAAAGAGCGCCAGACCTTGACGTTGCGAGGCGCACGGCTCCGGTTCGGGTTTCGCCGCCCGTCGGTTTGAAAGACGCCGTGGAATGGCGCGCGGATGGGTTGACCCGCAAGTTTATTGCGGAGGGATCATCGCCCCTGGTTAACAATCAAGGGACGAGGTTGTCATCGCCGGCCGAATCGGCGCGAGCAAAGAATTCCGTTTTGCTTCGTGCCGATGAGCTTGCATTGGTTGCCGGACCCTGGACAGGTCTTGAATCGCCAAAGATGGCGCGCCAAATGTCGCTGCCAAATTTGATCACCAGCGATCCGCGGTTAGAGAAAATGTCATTGGTGATGATGCCGGCTTTTGAATCACCGGGACGTCCAATCGGGTTGCGCTGGCAACGCCTGGCGCTCGTCGAAACCGGCAGCCTGGGTTTGGCGCTTTACAGCTTTCGGAAGTTTGACGAATTTTTTGGCGGCGCGCAGAAATCGTTTCGCGCCGGCAACGATTGGTCGAAAGATCGCACGCTGCATTTCGATGAGCTGCTTCATTTTCAAGGCGGGTATCGCATCGCGCAGGGCTTGATCGGCATGTATCGTTGGTCCGGGCTGAACGCGACGTGGTCGGAAGGTCTTGGCGCCGGCACGGCGGCCTCGGTGATGACGTTGCTCGAATACGTCGACGGCCGTCGCCCCAAACCGAAACAGGGCGCGAGCTATTCGGATTTCACTGCCAATCTGCTCGGCGTCGGCTTTGCGCTCGCGAAGCTGCATGTGAATGCGTTGCAGGACGTCGATCTGCGTCTCAACTACACGTCATTTGGCGACGTGCTGCACAAACGGACGCTGTTGAAATATGATCGCATGACGCACTGGCTCACGTACGACCTGCAACGCCAGTGGCGAGTGCCGCTGCATCTCGGCATTGGTTACGGCGTGCAAAATGCGTTCAAGCCCAATGTGCGCTCGGAATATTATTTCGGTATTGGCTTCACGCCGGTGCATATTTTGAAACGTTATTAT
>Ga0247727_10012860_pt1 | contig 14251 bp, 13 predicted proteins | sample WisWelCaveWW1625_FD_202498 | JGI IMG/M metagenome (GOLD analysis project Ga0247727, IMG submission 202498) | Biofilm microbial communities from Wishing Well Cave, Virginia, United States - WW16-25 | ecosystem: Environmental > Aquatic > Deep subsurface > Groundwater > Cave microbial mat | place... | reverse complement strand
GCGCCTTTCTATTGGCAGGAACGGTTCTGCATATTCAACATTCCCATTTTTTTGTGGTAGATTTGTTTGCGACTTTTTTCATTGTTTTATCATTTTACTTACTACTTTTGTTGATCGAATTGCCAAGTATCAGATATGTAGTATTATTAGGTGCATGCTGGGGCCTAGCGCTGGCTTCTAAAATTAGCTCAAGTCTTTTTTCAGTAATTCTGGTGATAGGTTTTGTGATGCTTTTTGGGAGGCTCCTCAGGTCCAATCCTCTTAGAAAGAAAAAGCCTTTGAAGGCAATTCTGCGCTGCTCGTTTAAGACCATTGGATATGGATTATTATGCGTCTTTATAGCCTTTACAATCTTCAGAATTGCTCAACCGTACGCATTCGAAGGACCTCATTTATGGAATATCAAACTTGCCCAAACGTTTGTACACAGCTTTGAAGAGCTAAAAATACAAAGCAGCCCTGCAGCAGCAGAGGGCTTTGTTCCAGGGTTCCAATGGATAGACAGGCCGCCATACTTCCAAATTAAGAACCTTACCCTTTGGGGCTTGGGAGTTCCGCTAAGCATACTTTGCTGGCTTGGACTTTTGCTCGGAATCTATCATCTAATTTTCCGCAAAGATTTGAGATTCCTGCTCTTATGCGCTTGGCCAATTTTTATTTTTGGATATTATATGTTTCAATTTGGAAAAGTTTTAAGGTACACGCTTCCAGCAGTTCCCTTTTTGGTCCTATTAGGAGCTTTTTTCATAGGTGAAACGTATTCATTTTTAAGAAAGAACAACAGTTTCTTTGCGTCAAAAAAAGCCAAAAGAAATTTCGCAATCGCCATTGTAGCCATCCTAGTCTCGAGTTGCCTATTTTGGACTTTCGCCTTTGTGAATATTTACTTTCACAAACTGCCTCTTGTACAAGCCTCTGCGTGGATCTATGAAAACGTCCCAGAAAACAGCACGGCCACAATAGAACCTTGGGATAATGGCGTCCCGTTTCACTTACGAAGCATGCCACCACCGCCATGGTTAAATATCACTGTTGTTGAGTTATTTGGAGCGGATAGCGAGGAAAAAATGAAAACCCTAAGTCAACAGCTAAGCAATGCGGACTACATTTTCATAACTAGCGGAAGGAATTACCTGGTGCTTCCAAGGCTGAAAAAACATCCAATGATAAAGAGGTATTATGAATTGTTATTTAATGAAAGCCTTGGCTTTACTCTCGCAGGGAAGTTCACAAATTATCCAACGTTCCTTGGAATTGAAATTAAGGATGATAATTCTGAGGAATCATTCATTGTTTACGATCACCCAACAGTTTTTATATTCAAGAATGAAAAAAGGTTGAAAAGTGAAGAAATTGCGAATTTGATAAAAGGTGTGGAATGATTTTGTGGAACTCAATTAAGTACAAATATCTGGCAAAGGCGTATTATTGGCTGCATCAATCAAAGCTTTCAAGACCAGCGATGGTATTATTTAGAGACATCAATAATAAAATTGCCAAGAAAAAGAGAATTGCATTTTATTCACAATTTCTCAAGAAAGGAGATCTTTGTTTTGATATTGGCGCAAACATAGGTAACCGTACTGAAATTTTTCTGGATATTGGTTGTCCAGTTGTGGCGGTCGAACCACAAAAGGAATGTATAGATTATATGAAGAAAAAGTTTATCGATCGCTCAGAAATCATATTTGTACAAAAAGCAATAGATGCAGAGATTGGGGAAAAAGAATTGTTTATGTGCCCTGTTGACTATACCTCATCAATGTCTCAAGAATGGATATCCGCATTAAAGCAAAGCGGAAGATGCGAAAGCTATGATTGGAAGCAAGTTGCAAAAGTCCCAACCACCACACTGGATGAACTTATTTCTACACATGGTAAACCTGCGTTTTGCAAAATTGATGTTGAAGGATTTGAACTCAATGTTCTCAGAGGATTAACTAAAGCAATTCCCTTCCTTTCCTTCGAATTCACTCAAGAATGTCTAGACAACGCCAAAAAGTGCATTGAATACTTATCAAGCCTAGGCAACCCTGTATTTAATTTTTCTTACGGTGAATTGATGGAGTTAGTGTTGCACAAATGGGTTGAAACTAGTGAAATGATTGATTTATTAAAAACAGTCAAAGAAAGAACATCAGGGGATATCTACGTCCGCTTCAGAGATTGATGCTATGGAAGGATTACTCAGTAAAACAAATCATGAAAAATTGGAGTACTTGTTAAAAAATGAGCCGGATATAGCGTTTAGAAACAGAGTTTACTTCATTGTAAAAGAACTTGACGTTAAACCTAAAGACAAAATTCTTGAATGCGGGTGTGGAAGAGGATTTCATCTTAATATATTAAGGGAACTTTCCAGGGCAACGTTATATGGAATTGATATCAACAGGAAACATTTGCAAATTGCAAAGAAGCAACTGGCAAAAAAAGATGTAAAGATAAAATATGCCAGTGTTTATGCGCTCCCATTCAAAGACAAATTCTTTGATAAAGTTCTTTTGTCAGAAGTTTTAGAACATTTGGAAGATGAAGATAAAGCTCTGCAAGAAATAAGGCGCGTCCTAAAGCCAGGAGGAAGACTTATAATAACAGTCCCAAACGAAAGTTATCCTTTTTTATGGGATCCAATTAACAAAACGCTTGAGAAGGTATTCAACACACACATCAAAAGAGGACTGTTCTCAGGCATCTGGGCTTACCATGTGCGTTTATATGGCAGGGAGCAGCTCAAAGATGTTCTGCAGCGCAATAAGTTTCATGTCAAAACAGTCGTTGGAAGCACTTATTTCTGTTTTCCTTTTGCACATAACATCGTATACGATATTGGCAAGACGTTGCTTGAAAAAAACACGCTGCCTGGATTTGTTGTGAATTCCACACACAGATTTTCATATCGCAAAAAGAAGAGCGCACTCAACCCAATAAATTGGGTTTTAGGCACATTTAGCGCAATAAACAGGCTCAACAAAGACAAAGATTTTAAAACGTCAGTGTGTTTGCACGCGGTAGCGACTAAAAACAAATGATTATTTTTTGTTTGTTGCTTCTATAAAGAGAGATTCATATCTATTTATGGTTTCATTAACGCTGAAAGACTTACTTATGAATTCTCTTGGTTTAACATACTTTGACTTGTTCGAAATTACTTCACAGATAGCTTTAGAAAGTTCCTTGGGATTTGACGCATTTACAATTTTTCCCATATGGGTAACTCTTACAGCTTCACGTGCACCAGGAATGTCATTTACAACTACTGACGTACCACAAAGCATAGCTTCAACCTGCACCATACCCAAACATTCTGTATCACTTGGGAGGACAAGCACATCGCATAAACTGTAAAAGTTAGCCATTTCTTTCGGCGTGTTCATTTTCCCAGCAAAGAGAAGATAAGGAGCATATTTATCTATCAGTGAAGAACACTTATCATAGAATTTCTCATATTTTATGTTGTATTCACCAGCAAAGACAATTTTCACATCAGGAATCTTTTCCAGAATAAAGGGAAGCGCATTTATCAAATAATCCGGTCTCTTTTCTTCCACAAATCTTCCAGCAAATCCAATGATTTTACAATTTTTTAAACTATATTTCTTTCTAAAAAGCTTAATTTCTTCCTTATCAGGTACATCTGCGACGATGGGTGGATAAATTACTTTTACCTTGTTTCTAAATGGCAAAAGATAATAAGAATGATTTGCATAATCATGACTGTAACCGATTATTTTATGTGTATATTTGGCCGAATACCAGTAGCATCGTAACAAAAGATATTCGATAATTTTGTTAAAAAATCTGCCTTTTGGAAGATGCAAATCGCCATGATGAGTCAAAACAACTTGTTTACCAAGAAGTTTAGCATAAAAAGTTATCAATGCAGACTCCATAATAGGCAAATGAACGTTTATAACATCACTTTTTTTAATAAGCTCCGGTAAAACAAAAGGATAGGACGGCATTAAAACTCCCCTGCTCATTCTCAATAAGGCGGGCAGCCTTATAACCGTTACGCCATTGATGATTTCTCTCCTTTTTGATTTTGGGACATTCGCGCATAAAACTGTAACATTATGCCCTTTCCTAACTAATCCCTCCGAGACTTCCTTTACGTGCAGCGTTAAACCTGTTCTATTGGGAAGATAGTAGGTAAGAATCATTAAGATGTTCATATCACACTGAAAATCAAAGCTTCTTTTTGTTTATATGCGTTTCGGTAATAATAAAATTTTAATTGATGATTACTGTTGATTAGGCACGGATGTAGGCATAAATACTAGTCGGCATTGCTGATTTGGACCACAATTCTTTATCATTTTATAATCAGGTAACCGCGCGCTTAGATTTTGCCCGATGTCGTATTCGCCTGTGTAATAAACCGGCTTGACAATCGACTCCGTATAATTCCCTGGAACATCAGTAAGATTAAGATAATCATAACGATCTACATACCACGGATACAACTGCTTGATCATGATGACAATAAACCAATCATCGTGCTTTGATGCGTGAGTGCCTACTTTGATTATCTTGTAATCTGGATAATCATGAAGCATTTTTAGAGCCTCCCCATGAAGTCCTAATCCACGTTGATTATATCCTTGAACGCTTAGCTGATAAAGATTCAAAATTGGGATGAGCAGGAGAATAATAATTAGAACTCCGTAAACAATGAATTTTGATATTCCTAAATTGCAGCGCATAACAGTGCAGATATTAGATATGGTTATACCAACCAGCATTGCCGCTACTGGCAGCACAAAAAGCAGACGGGTGATCTTAAGTGTATCTGTGTTATTTGAAAGCTGCACCAGCAGTATCCCAAGAACAAACCACAAGAAAAACATTTTGTCACTATAATTTCTAAAGCGGAAGAGACATATAAGCAACCCTGCAAGTAACAACACGCCAGATATGTGATCAACAAAGGGACCATACACATAATGATCGTACGAATGATCATTAACCCAGAATGACGTGAAAGAAACGTATAAAAGGTCAGGACGATAAATAGGCAACGACAACCCAGAATCTTCAGAACCTCCGAAGGTTGTGCCTTTGTGCAGATTAGCCAGAAAAGAAGATGATGGGGTGACAATCAAGGCAGGCAGTGCTGTGATAAGAAGCCCAGAAATTATTAACATTCCTGCGTATATCTGACTCTTCGTGGGCCTTTGAAAGAAATTGAAAAACAAGGTCAGCGCTACAATTGGCCAGATAAACAAAGTGATCCACGTAGTCCAAAGACAAAATGCCATTGCCACGCCTATAAGAAATGTGAATAACGTTCGCTGTGTTCGCCATGCTAACACCACCATAAGCACAACCAGCATAGCATACACATATGTATGCGTATTATCGTAGCCAATAACGTTAAAGGCCATTGTATAATGACTGCTAGCCATGACAAATCCGGCAACAAAACCCGTTAGACGACCAACAATGAAAACACCGAGAAGATATAAAAGCACAGCAGTTATCGCTTGTATAAATACCTCACTCAGACGCCAGCTTACAATGTGGATACCAAAAATTTTCATGAACAGGGCTTGATACACGCTTTCTAATGACGAATACGCATTGTATATGTAATTAAGTTGAAAGAAATTCCAAGGCTCACCTTGAACTATATTAGCTGCCGAAATAAAAAATGGATGTTCGTCTCCAATCCCAGAAAAACTCCAATGGGTTAAATTCACTGAATTTATCAGCACACAAAATACTATCAAACCTAAGATGGCTAGCGCATCAAGCCAAGTAAAGCGCAGTATGGATTTGGTTTTAACAGCGTCAAATCTATATAACGCAAGTCCTATCAAGAATAGACCACCTATGAAGAACAAAATGTCCCAATGTGTATATTTATTATGGAACAGGTGCCAATACAATAGACTGTGCGACACAAATGCCAACCCTAGCGCGCCAATTGCTATTTTATCGAAGCGAAATTTGGGTATTGGCAAAAGAACCTCTCCTATGACATCGGGAATCACTTTTCTTGCTGATATGCCTGTTATGATTGCTCCAATCAATGCAATAGACAGGCCAACCAAAACTTCTTGATAAAAATTAAAATGTTTAGGTAAAATGGGAAATGTGCCTGATAGTGATTTCAAAAAAACAAAATTAAACAAGTTCCGACTGCTAAGTGCAATAAACATCCCCAGCACAATTATAGCAAGTCCTGCTAAGAACGTAATCCCTACAACTTTAGTCTTCCTCATTGCACAAAAAGGCAAACAACGGTGCCTTTATAAAGATTTTTATGATGCATCCAATTTCAGTGTTATCTTCTAGGTTTGATGCCCTCATGAAATATAAGTGCTATCGAACCAATGAAGACAAGCAGATAATACGCAACAATGCGATCAATAATCACGGCAGTTTTCACCAACGCGTGCGGAGCAGAAGGCCACAGATTTATCAAAATCTCAGACTCAGAAAAAACAGTCTCGTTTTTTGAAATAATTGTTGTCTCAATTGAAATAAAGATTTTTCAGCAGGTGTTGTAAGTAGTTTTGAGGTAAACGATGAGCAAATAATACCATAATTATCATAAAAAACTCAAGTTTGGAGGAACATAATTTGAATACTGGCTTGGCTATTTATTTTCAACATAGAACCAATCACCGTCCAGTTCCGTGCATTTTTGACTTTTTTGCTTACCCATCGAACCAAGAAGAGAGTGCTTGTAAGGGAAAAAAAGCAAATGAAGGTCGAACGTGTATCTATACGGCCGCTGCTTAGGAACAACGATGATGAGCCGTTTCCTAGCAACTCTTCTTAACTCACTCAGTGCTTTTGAAAAATGTTGAACATGTTCTAGTGTGTGCGCACATACCACTGTATCGAATGATTGTTGTTTGAAAGGAAGATTTTCGATGTTTGCCGTATTGAATTTGATAGTTGGATATCTTTCAATAAGTTTTTGCTTGATAAAAATATCAGCAGCAGTAACATGGTATTTTTTGCTCATCGTCTTGGCAAGAAGGGCATTACCACAACCTGCATCCAATACAGTCGATCCCTTAATATTTCTGAGAATTGCCTTTAAGCACTTTTCATTCAAATCAGTTTCGCGCTCCACGAGCACTGAACCCACTTTTTTATATACTTGCGAAAAAGCTGCAGCATCCATATACTGCGCTTTATCCTTGAAAGTAAGAAATATGTCGGCTTTATCCTTATATAGCAATTTGAAAGGGATGTCCATAAACCATTTAGAATCTCTGATAAAAGGTGGAATCCAATGATCTAACATGTAATGAATTTTCGATGTAAAATCACGTGAGATTCTCATTATTTCCTCTTAAATCATTTTAAAAAAACTTTAATAACGCGAATTCTATGGGGAAAAAACCTTTAACTGCTACCCAATTTATTCGCCATCGAGTTTAAAAATGTTTCGCTAAAGGCAGCTATGTTTATTTCTAATATTACTTCAAGTATTTCTCTTATTTTTATAAAGAAAAACTGTTCCATTTTTGGATGAGTCGATCAAGAGGTGTGCTATTTTAAGTGCCTGCAGGCCATCTTCGCCTGAAACTGCTGGTGATTTATTCTCACGAATACATGATACGAAAGATTCAAGTTCTGCTTGGAGGGACTCTTTTTTGAAAAGTGTAATTTTTTTAATGTCACCTTCTGAAACGCTCTGCCAAGCATCATCAATGAAGGAACGATTTTCATAAAAGTATAGATCTTGATTGAGATAATCTACGCGAAAACTTCCCTTTTTTCCAAAGACAGAAATCTCGCGTATTTTAACTGGAGACAAGAAGTTGACATTAAGAATGGCAAGAACAGAGTTTTTGTAGCGAAGAATAGCAATCAGTATGTCCTCATGATAAGGATTAAGCCTTTTTTGCGTTTCTGCATAACAATATTCGACTTCTGACTCCATTAAGTAATTAATAATATCAATATCGTGAACGGATAAGTCAATGACAACCCCGACGTCATTGATTCGTATTGGATAAGGTCCAATACGCTGCACATCGATTTTATATATCTCACCAAGTTCTCCATCGTCTAAACGTTTTTTAAGCTCAACGATGGCTGGATTGAAACGCTCTATGTGGCCTACAGCAAGAGTAACTTTTTTTTCTTTTGCTCGTTCAATGATTTCTTGCGCTTCTATCTCATCAAATGCTATTGGCTTTTCAATAAGGACATGCTTCCCGTGTTCAATTGCGTATAACCCGCATTCCTTGTGAAAACTTGTCGGAACAGCAATAATTACCGCATCGATATCAAGAGCATCAAACATCTTTTTATAATCACTAAAAAAACGCGTCTTAAACCGTGTCGCGATTTTTTTGGCCTGCTCAATATTTATGTCGGCAACGCCTGCAAGAATAACATCATCCATACTAGATAAAACGCGTGCGTGGTTTTGACCCATCGAACCTGCACCAATAACTGCAACACGTATTTTTTGAGTCATGTTAGCTATTAACTTTCCCATTTTCAAAAGTGTTGATCTGTTCAATAAAAGCCATTCCGTGTTTGACTATTTTAATCACACTTTGAATATCTGATTCCGAAAGTGCGGGGTGTACGGGCAGGCTTAATACTTCTTTACTTGCACGCTCAGCCACAGGAAAATCTCCTTGCTTGTATCCGAAGCTTGCAAAGTGAGGGTAAAGATGAAGCGGTTTTGGGTAGAAAACTGCACAATCTACCTCATTATCAAGGAGATATTTTTTTAGATCATCGCGTTTGCTGGCACTAACACGGATTGTGTATTGATGAAAGACGTGCTTTACATTAGGCATAATTAAAGGCGTCACGATTCCGCCAACTGAATCAAATGCTTCATTAAATTTCTTTGCATTACTGATACGTTTTTCGGTAAACTCGCCAAGGCGTTCAAGTTGAGCTAAGGCTATAGCTGCTGCAATATCAGTCATTCGATAATTGTAACCGAGATCAACATAGTCATAGTTAACTGAATCTCGGCAATGATGACGAAAACTTCTAGCACGGATAGCAAACTTTTCATTATTTGTTGTTATCATCCCACCTTCCCCGCACATTATGTTTTTTGTTGCATAAAACGAGAAAACAGCAATGTCTGCTAAGCTACCTGCTTTTCTTCCATAATATTCTGCATTAGCTGCTTGACATGCATCCTCTATAAGTATCAAGTTATGCTTATCGGCAATTGAACGGAGTTCTTTATAATCTGCAGGGTGGCCATAAAGATCTACAGCTATTATGGCTTTTGTTTTCGAAGTAATTCTTTCACTGACCCTTTCTGGATCAATATTTAAAGTATCTTCTTTAATATCACAAAATACTACCGTAGCACCTTGCATAAGAACGGGATTGGCTGTCGCAACAAACGTGAATGGTGTGGTAATAACTTCATCTGCCGGGCCTATGCCTGCCGCATAGAGTGCCCCATGAATGGCTGCGGTTCCGCTATTGACGGCTACAGCGCGAGCGACCCCGCAAAGTTTTGCAAATACTTGCTCAAGTTCTTTAACGCGTGGGCCTTGGGCCAGCATGCCTGACTCTAGAACAGAAAGTACGTTGGCCTTTTCTTTTTCACCAATTAGAGGCTTTGATAATGGTATCATTTTTCATCACCAACGATGCTTCCATTTTCTAATGAGAGATTGCACACTTCACAGTATGCGCCTTCTCGCAAGATTTTAGCACATTTACACACGTAACCTTTGAGACGAGCCGGAGCACCCACGGCAAGCCCAAAATCAGGGATATCCTTTGTAAGTACACTGCCTGCAGCAATGAGTGCAAAACGGCCAATCTTAACATTGGGAAGAATCGTCGCATTGGCTCCTATGCTCGATCCTCTTTTTACAAGCGTTTTTCCAACTATCCAATCAGAGGAGGATTTTTGACTTCCATCGGGATTGATTGCGCGCGGAGCCTTGTCATTTGTAAAACAGGCATGTGGTCCAATAAAAACGCCATCCTCGATCGTCACACCCTGATATATAGAAACATTATTTTGCACTTTAACGTAATTGCCAATCTGCACATTTGTATCAACATATACGTTTTTTGAAATAATGCACCCTTTGCCCAAGATAGCACCTTCACGTATTTGTGCATTATTCCAAATCATGCACCTTTCGCCAATTATCGCGTCCGGAGACACGTCTGCTGTTTTGTGAATTTTGGCACCCATTTTTATCCACCTTTTTTCAGTAACGTGACAATTTTGTCTGAAACTTCCGTGTTTATCAAGTAAGGAATTGATTTAATATCATTAATTTTTTGGTCATTCATTGCAAATTCTTTTGCAGCAGATAAGATTTTCTCCCTATTTTTTCCTACAAGGATGAGTTTTCCTAATTCAACAAGTTCATTGTATTCTGTTTCATTTCGAAGAACCAAACAAGGAACATTTAAAATACAGGTTTCACGCTGCAACCCTCCTGAATCTGTCATTAAAAAACGAGCATTTACGAGAAGTTGTAAAAAATCCACATACCCAACCGCATCAATCACGTACACATTTTCTGAAAATGAGAGTCCATATTCCTTTGCTAATTTTTTTGTACGCGGGTGAATTGGAAATACGAGGAGAATTGTTTTGGAAAGCTCATTCAGTAAATCAACTAATCCAGAGAGTACTTCCCTATGATTTGTATTCTCTGCACGATGTATTGTGACTAATACGTATTTTCCTGATTGTAGATTCAATCTTTCCAAAATATGTGAGTTCGATACAAAGTTTTTGTGATGCAGACATGCCTCAGTCACAATATCGCCTATGGTAAAAATTTTGCTATCTGCAATTCCTTCCAGACGAAGATTATTGTACGATTCCTTATCCATTGCAAGAAGGACATCGCTGCAATGATCTGTGAGAATTCTGTTAATTTCTTCGGGTTCTTTTCGATTTCCTGAACGACAGCCCGCTTCTATATGGATAAGTTTAATTCCGCACTTAGAAGCACACAACGCGCCAGCCAGAGTGCTATTTGTATCTCCTAGAACAATAACTATTTCCGGATTTTCATCATTTAAAATTTTCGTAATTCTAAGCATCATCTGTGCTAATTGGTCTGCAGCAGGAAGCGATCCTATTTTAAGCACATAATCTGGCTCTCTAATTTGCAATTCTTCAAAAAATATGGCATCCATTTCAAAATTGTAGTGCTGACCAGTATGGACCAGTATGTGCTTGGTTTGCTTATCTAGCTTTGGGATAAGTGGTGATAACTTAATAATCTCTGGACGTGTTCCCAAGACAGTTACTACTTTCATAAGGATCTCCCCACTAACTTGTATAGCAAGATATCACGAAGTAAGCTTAAATGATCTCTCATAACGCGCATAGTTTTTAGTTTTGAAACTCCAAATTGGCGTCCGTGCAATACTGCCGGAATTTCTTTTGCCTTGAAGCCTAAAAATGCTGCCCGAATCATGATTTCAGTAACTGCCAGAAAATTGTTTGAGCGAAAATGCACACTCTCAGGTATTCTATTTCTATAGACACGCACCATTGCTGTGTAAGTATAAAGTTTAATTGGTGATAACATTCGATAAATCATTGAAACGCTTTTACTTAAAAACATCCTATATCTTGGAACATTTTCTATTCTTCCTCTTGGATGATAAGGCGATACTGTTACGATATCTGTGTTTTCATCAAATAGTGAAAGCATTTTTTCTATAAGATTTGGATCATATGTACAATCACTATCTAAGAAAGCAATGAAATCTCCTGTCGCTTGTGAAAAACCAGTTCGGTGCGCTGCGCCAAGGTTCATATTTTTTTCATGCACGATAATCTTTGCTCCTTGCATATTATCAAAATACTTATGAAGCAACTCATTTGTTTTATCTGTGCTTCCATCATCTATTAAGAGTATTTCAATATCGTATGATCGTTTCAATCTATCGGTTGTAGGAACCAATTTTTCTTTCAGCTGCTTAATCCCTTCTTGTTCGTTATAAAAAGGAATAATAATAGAGAGCTTTTTGCCCATACCCATTCAATAAACTAAATATCCTCTGTTTAAAAGGTTTGCTACAGTCATAAATTTTACGATTTCTGTATATGTCATTTCACAATAGAGCAAGTTGAACGCAGATTTAACATTTAACATTTAGTTCCTTATCGAAACATAGAATAATGAATTCATCGTGACCGTTCATTTTCACTTGTTTCATAATCAGAGGGCACACAGGAGCTATTTTCGAAGATTTGATACAACAAAATATTTTATCTTCCCTATTCGTTATGTTTTGGACGGTTCCACCGGGACAAAACTCCCGAAGCCTCACAAACTCTTCTTGCCGATACGCAGGAGTGAACGCAAAAACCCATGGTGATAAACCCATTGGTTCCGCCTTATTCATACCGCCATCTTCAAGCGCATCAAAGAATGCATAATTATGTGTATAGAGTATTAAAGCGGATGTTGGATGACTTGCATACAAATGTTGAGCACAATGCATAAAAAGTTTTGCATTTGGCGGAAATTAAGTCATATGATCGGCCAATTTTTGAGAAGCTTCGGTGTTCAAGTCTGAATAGTAATCACCATGCGAATATGGCCCAAAATAAAACCACATGTTATTCCCATTAAAAAAAGCAAACTTGCAAAAAATAAAAAGTTTCAAAGTTTTCTTGGGAAGCACAAAAATCGCGCGCTTCCACTAATCCTATTGCCACCCATGCTTAAATTGCTGGAATTACAGCTATAAAACATCCCGAATGCGGTTCAACTGTCAGTAAGCCTCCAATGCTAAGTTGTTACAAACGAATCAGCCTGATCTTCAACAGAAAGGTTTAAGTTCACTGGTACTATATGATTTTCTATTCTATACACTTTCCTATCTAGGTTCATCTGCAAAATTTCATAGTGATCATTATTGGGCAATTCTTTGATGAATATGACTTTTTTATATGACGGATCAAACAATGTGGCTGTAATCCCATCCGGATACCAATTCCAAGTTTCTGGTATCAGAACAATTGAATTATTCAAATCGGTTTGCTTGAGCTCTTGGAATAAATCCGAATTTATATCGTTATAATTTTTATACATCGGGAGTATTTCAATTAGTCCGCTTAAATTATAAAGAAGCAACAAAATGAAGCATAAAATAATTACTTTTCTAAAGGCTCCACCGAATTTGTTCACAATCCATATTACGCCTCTTGCAGCCAAAATGAACAGAGCGAATATGGCTTCAAAAACGTATCGTGGACCATAACCATGAATACCCATTGCGAAAGTGAGCATGTATGCAACAAATAAAGAAATGAAAATTGCCATAAGCAAAGAATCTTCCTTTTTCCTATAAACCAGAAGAGGTATAAAAGTCAAGGAAATAAAAAACATTGGAACGCTGCCATAGAATATTATTGATGGGAGAAAGCCAATGGCCGAATCTGCATAATTGATGCCTGCCTGGAAATGTAACATTGAAAGAATACCCTCTAAAATAGTGCTGTGTCCTAAGATTACAGGGTCTAGAGGCAGAAATACATTTCCGGCACCCATGTAATTATCAAGGAAATAAAGTGAAATTACAGGGATGAAGCCAACAAAAAACCACAAGGCTTTGAGCCTTAGAAAATCTTCCCTATAAAAAATAAGAAAATACAATGCGATGGGGGACAACACTCCGATAGCCGTTAATGGCCGTAAATTCAATGCATAAGCCATCGCTGCGCCAGCAAAAATTCCTGCGTAGTACTTTTTATTCAAAGAAAAGTCTAAAAGATAATAAAATGCAATAAGTAAAAATAGCTGTGTAGCGGTGTGCATCATAAACTCGCCCGCCATTATTATGGTGAAAGGGGACAAACAATAAAACAAAGAAGCTATGTATCCCACTATTTGATTGTACAACCTTTTTGCTATATGGTATATGAGAAGCAGGGATAATGCTGATAAAGCAGGGTTTAAAAGTTCTGCAAACCCAAATTTAATAGGGACTGCAAGTAAAAGCGGCCAAAAACTATTATAGTGAAAATATAGTTTCCCATCATGTATAAATCCTCCTAAAAGCACGAATGCTTGGGAAGGCCCATCAGTAATATGCGCGTATAGTTGGCCATGGCTTAGTAATATTCCTTTCCGATAATACACTGCAGAATCGGGTATGTGTGGTATTGAGCCAAGCACCTCTACAGTGACGTCCTCCCCGCACTAAAGTGCGGGGCTTCCGTTGAAGTCGGCTAGTTTTCGTTGGTGAATGTCTTGTTGGTTTCTGACGTAATTGTCAATGATGTCAACGGTGTTGTAGCCAGCGCTTC
>Ga0247727_10012859_pt1 | contig 14253 bp, 9 predicted proteins | sample WisWelCaveWW1625_FD_202498 | JGI IMG/M metagenome (GOLD analysis project Ga0247727, IMG submission 202498) | Biofilm microbial communities from Wishing Well Cave, Virginia, United States - WW16-25 | ecosystem: Environmental > Aquatic > Deep subsurface > Groundwater > Cave microbial mat | place... | reverse complement strand
TGATCTCCATGTATCGCCACGCGCCGTCGATAAACATCGGCTGCAGCAAGCCTTTTTCTTTTTCGTCAAGAACGAAAAGCTCGACCGGCTTGGCGGATTTGTCCAGCGGCATGTTATGAAGATTCCAAAGCCGCATGGCGAATTGTACGCCGTGAATGAACGCCGGCGTGTCCCACATCGTTTGCAGTCCATCGGCAGTGTAACGCGTGGCGCCGAAAGGAAAACTCCAGGTGTCCATCGCCCAGGCGTCGTCGCGCGTCCAGTAATAACCGAATTGATAATTTTCCCGCTCCAGCGCTTCAACGACGGCTATCATTTCTGACCAGGTGGCCGGCGGTTCGAGGCCGAGCTTCGAGAAAATATCTTTGCGATAAAAAAGGAGAAGCGTCGTGATTTGATGCGGAATGCCGAAGGTTTTGCCGTCAAAAGTATATTGCGGCCACAAATTCGGAAAAATTTCCGACCGGAGAGCGGCAAAGTCTTCGGGAAATTCTTTGGCGAGATCGACGACGCCGGCGACGCGGCCATACTCGTAAGGGCCGGCGGTGTTGGTGGATCCGATGTCCGGCGGCAGTTGCGCGGCCAGCGCCGTCAAATATTTTTGTTCGAAATTATTCCACCCGAGCGGCGTTGTGATAATGCGGATGCCGGTTTCCTGCTCGAAACGGGCGGCCATGCGGCGATACATCAAAATGTCGTCGTTGGTGCCGACATGCCAGAACTTGATCGTCTCCGGCTCGTTGGCGAACAAATTTGAGAGCATCAAGAAAAAAACGATGGGAATGGCCTGAAAGCGAGTTGGCATGGTATTCCTTTCGTCGCGCGCAAACTCAGAAAAAAATTTCCTACGGGCGCAGCCTGCAGACGCAGTCTGAAAGTTTGTGCCGTCTCTAAAGTCGCATTGAACACGAGACGCGGAGGGCACTGAGAAAACACGGAGTGAAAATAAAGAACACTTGCACCTTGTTGGAATTTACTCCGCGAAACTCTGCGAACTCAGTGGCTCCGTGTTGTAAAAACTTCTCATCTAAAAAGCTGTCCGCCGGGCTTCAATTTTCAGTCTGGCCGTAGGCTTATTTAAAATCTGAGGTAGCCCTTAATCTGACAAAATCGCCGTTGGATTGTGGAAAGTGATGATAGTTTTGTAAGCGAAACGGTTTGCCATGAATGGCCCAGGGTTTTTCTGTTTCCGAAAACAACTTTTCATTTTCATACGCTTCCCGCAGCCACTGATCGAGGCCGCGGACGCGATGAAAAACGCCGGTCGGCGCCGGCGAAGGAATCGTCTCCGGCGCGGTTTCGGTGTAGGTTAATTCAGGAGGAAACGAGGCAATGGCCGGACAGCTTTCGTGCGCCGCGTTGACGGCAAGCGTGTGGCTCCGGCAAGCTTCCGGCGGGCAAACCAAACGCGCTTCGCCGCGAATCGCTTGCACGAAATTGCGGAATCCTGCGTACATCCAAAACTCATCGCTGTTGGCAATTTTTTCTTTGCTTCCATCATTATAATGAATCGTCGTCTCGCCGTTGAACTTTTTCCACTGCACGACGCCGTTTTCGCAGCGCAACTCCATCTCCGGGCCGAACATCGTTTCGCTGCTATGCGTCGCGTAAAAATGCAGCAGGCTGCCGTTGTCGCATTTGATTCGCAGCAACGCCGTATCGCAACTTTCAAGTTGCCAACCGCGATACAATTCTGCCGTGACTGCGGCAGGCACGGCTGATTCGAATTCAGTGGGCGAAGCGAGATACAGCAGATTTTGCAGATAATGCGCCATCGCATTGTTCATCGGGCTGTCGAGAACCCAATGCCCGTCTTTTTGCAAACGTCCGGCCCAATCGTTGCGCGCGTAATAAGCTTCGCTGCGCGGCCAGGCGCAAACCAGCGCGGCGTTTTTCACCGCGCCGAGGCGGCCTTGGCAAATCCGCGTCTTTAGTTTCTGAATCGACTGGCTGTACATGTACTGATAACCGATGGTCACGAGTTTGCCAAAACGTTTTTGCGCCGCAATGAGTTCATCCACTTCTTGAATCGTTGCCGCCGCCGGTTTTTCGCAATAAACGTGCAAACCCGCTTTCAGCGCGGCGAGGCTCACCGGCACATGCTGATGAATGCCAATCGGCACGGTTAAAACTTCCGCCGAATTTTTGCCGCGTTGAAAAAAATCTTCAATCGAAGAATAAAGCGGAATATTGCGTGCAATGAGATTTTGAATTTTTTCCGGAAAGCGCCAGCGATCATATTCAATCGCAACGACGCCGGCGAGTTTGGCGAGGCCTTGTTTTTCGAGCCAATCAACGGCGTTGAGATGCACTTCGGCGAAGCCGCCGAGGCCGATGACGGCGAAACGGAGTGGAGGTATTGAGATTTTCAAGCCGCAAAATTTAAAAAACTTTAAGATTGGGGTGTTTTTATGGCAAGCCTTGCTTGATTTTTTGGATCATTGCACGGATTTCCTTTTTCTCTTGCGGGGTCAAATCTGTTTGAACGTCCTTGTCATAAATATCTAAAAATGTGACTTGACGTTGTATCCTCAAAAAATAAATAATCCGAAATGAGCCGCTCTTGCCTTTTTGTTTATCTGTGCTTCTCATTCGGATCTTTTGTGCCCCGCCGCAATTGGAGATTGTTCTGCCTAAGCGATGATCGAAATCGCGAAGAAAATTTCTGAAATCATCAAATAAATGCCGATACTTCTTGGCATAAACTTCTAACTCTTGCCGGAATGGCCCTGGCAAAACGAACTCATATTCACTTTCCGGCAAAATATTCATCCAGGTTGCCCCTATTTAAAACGATGTAATTACCTAGTAAATAAGCTTCTAAATTCTGAATAATTCTCTGGCCCGTACGCAAGTTTTTTTTGCTCGCGCCATTCATCTTGTTGCGCTTTAGAGGTTTAGCCTGTAATTCCATGATCTCTAAAATTTTCTCTCTGACTTCAGGGGCGAAGCGGCGATAGAGCTTGATGAGCTTTTCTTCGTGTTCTTTGACGTAGTCCATTGGAGTCTTATCCTTATTGTTTCATTGGGAAAACGTTTTTGAAGTTGATGCACTATGATAATGATTTTCCCCGCCACTGTCAAGAAAAAACTCGCGACATCACCGCGCACTTCCTGATAAATTTCCACAATTTCATGAGAAAAGCTCTGTTTTGAAAAACTTTTTCTGATTCAGACTCGATCAATCGACCCCCAAACCTTTCCGCACCATCGCATCGCGCCGCACGCGCCAGATTTTGGCGTCGAGATAATAATGCTGCATCGCCCAGCCGGAGATCATTCCGGCGAAGATTTTCTCGCCGAGATTGAGCTTGGAGGGATCGACGATGCCGGCCATCATCGCGATGCTGTTCAATAAAGATTGATCCAATTGCCAGCCGAAGGTTTTGCGCAAGAACTCGATCCACGGGCCTTGATAGAGCGCGAACGTGAAAAGCAAACCGGTGATAATATAAATGGGCAGCCGGCTGAAAATTTTTCTGGCAATCTCAAAACCAGGACGCTGTTCTTCGCGATATTTATTTTGCCCGTACGTCCAAACGATGCGATGATATTGCAAATTGTGTCCGACCGTCACCAACGGCACGACGAACACGACGAGAATCGGATGCGCGAAAGCCACGAAATGCAGCGGAATAATCGAAAGCATTAACAGCAATTTCGCCCCGTTGATGGGCGCACCGTTTTGCCAACGTTGCCATTGCCAAACGCCGTAACCGATGATCGTTAAAAGAAAAAGCGCCCACGTGATCGGATAAAGCAGGCCGCCGATGCTGAGGTTGCCAAAAAGATTGTGGCGCAAGCCCAAACTTGGAAAGCCCGGGGTCGTATCATAAAACGCGCTGGTCATGAACATCGCCAGCGGCAAATACAAGCTGAGATTGAAAAACCATTTGTCGACTTGATTTTCACGCGCGTCGTCGAGATCGTTGTTGCGGCGTTTATACAACATGAAAAATCCCCAATGCTGGCGCACGACGTGATAATATGCCCACAAGCGAAAGAAGACGAAATAAATCAACGCGCCGAAGCCCAGCCCAAACGGCGAGAACTTTATTTCGAAGGGCGCGAGTGCGGCGCCGATGAAATAAGGAAGTAAAATCGCGACCGGTCCGAGCAGGAACCAACCCCCCGAAATTATCAACTCGCGGCGGCGCACGCGCCATTCGTCGGGATCGAGATAGGTCCGCGCCAGCGTTGCCCACACGTGCGGCGAGTCGATGAGAAAAGCCCAGCTCAACACCACTAGCAGTTTCAGCGTCAGCGGAATTTCGAGGCCGCCGAAGCGCAGCGTTGCGAGCGCGTCGGTCAAAGGATCCTGTGTCGTGCGGATGGCGAAAAGAATAATTCCAACATAAAGCCAACCCGCCAGCGCCGAGCCGATGTACCAGATGAGGTCGTTCTTGCGGTCGATAATCCAATTCCAACGAACTCGCGCGAGGGGTATGGAAAGGGTAGGGGAGGCCATAGGCGAAATTGAATTTAAAATTTTAAATTGCAAATTCTCAATTTTAAATTTAAACGGGTTCGAGACGAAGCATTTTCAGCTAAAATATAATCTTCACAAACAATGCTTGCAAGATAAATATTTTTTTCACAAATTTAATAAAATTGCCATCAGTGTTGTTAATGCCTGAGCCTTCGGCAACCGATTACAACGAATTGGAGATTTCTACGTCTAAGATTAAAGCCGCCAATAACTTTGGCTGCCGTGGAAAGCCGTGTTTTTTTTATGCCTCATATGTACCCGTTATATTATAAAAATTCTAAACACAACATTTGAAGGGCCTGAATATGCGATTCACAAGTCGTTACACCTCACTGTGCCTTGTCCTGTTTTGTTGCTTTAGTATTTTTATCGCCTTTCCTTTGTTGGCCGCCGACTGGCCAAGCTGGCGCGGCCCCAATCAAAACGGCGCCGCCACTGAAGCCGGTTTGATTTCAACCTGGTCGGTTGATGGCGAAAACTTGATCTGGAAGGCCGACTTCATTGGCCGCTCCACGCCCATCGTCATGAATGGCCGCGTATATGTCATCGGTCGCGCCGGCGAAGGCTTGACGCGACAGGAGCAAGTTGCCTGTTTCGACGCGCAAACCGGCAAGATGCTGTGGGAGCATCGCATCAATGTTTTTCAAACCACGGTGCCGTTTACTCGCGTCGGCTGGACGAGCCTAGAAGGCGATCTGGAAACCGGCAATGTTTATGCAAGCGGCGTCGGCGGCATGTTTATTTGTTATGATCGCGACGGCAAGATTCTCTGGCAGCACTCGCTGACCGAAGAGTTCGGCCGTTTCTCCGGCTACGGCGGACGCACGCACACTCCGCTCGTCGATGAAAATCTTGTCATTATGAGCATGAACTACACCGGGTGGGGCGAGCACGCGGCGATGGGATTTCGCATGTTGGCGTACGACAAGCGCACCGGCGAGGTGGTTTGGATTTCACCCATTCCGAATCGGCCGCTCGACACCAATTACGCTTCACCGGCAATCACGACGATCAACGGCCAGCGCCTACTCATCGTCGGGGGCGCCGATGGCTCGATTCACGCGTTCAAAGTGCGCACCGGCCAGCATGTGTGGGAATTCAAGCTCTCCAAGGGCGCGATTAATGTTTCGCTCGTCGCGGCGGGCGATCGCATTTATGCATGCCACAGCGAAGAGAATTTCGACAACAGCAGCATGGGCCGCGTCGTTTGCATCAACGGCGCCGGCGCGGGCGACATCACCAAAACGCATGAAATTTGGCGCGCCGATAATGTCGAAGCCGGTTACGCCTCGCCGGCGCTGCACGGCGACATGTTGTATGTGATCGACAACTCGGCGAATTTGATTTGCCTCGAGGCGGCGACGGGCAAACGGCTTTGGCTGCACAGTCTTGGCACCGTCGGCAAAGGCTCGCCGGTTTGGGCCGATGGCAAATTGTTCGCGACGGAAGTGAATGGCCGCTTTCACATTCTCAAGCCAAGTGCGACCGAATGCCAATCGCTCGATGTGGAAAATCTCTCGACAAAAAGCGGCCGTTATGCCGAAATTTATGGCTCACCTGCCGTCGCCTATGGCTGCGTTTATTTCTCCACCGAAGCCGGCCTTTATTGCTTGGGAGATAAAAGCAAGCCTTTTGCTCTTACACCTACTCGTACTCTTGCTCCTACTCAACAATCCCCGGCAGACGCACCGGCTTGCCTCCAAGTCGTTCCCGCCGAAGTTTTAACGAAGCCCGGCGAAAAAATAAAATTTCGCGTGCGCGCGTTTGACGGCAAAGGCAATTTCGTGCGCGAAGTGAAAGCCGGTTGGTCGTTGACGAATTTGTCGGGCCAATTCAGCCCGGCGGGTGAATTTACGGTCGGCAGAAATAGCCGCGCCGATGCCGGCATCATCACCGCGAAATTTGAAAATTTGGAAGGCAAGTCGAGAGTGCGCGTCATTTCGGAAGCGCCGTGGAGCGAAGATTTTGAAACCTCGGAAATCGGCAAGTATCCGACTTATTTCGTCGGCGCCAGCAACAAATTTGAAGTGCAGCAACGAGACGACAACAAAGTGCTCGTCAAGCCGCCGGCCGCTGTCGGATTGAATCGCTCCGACATTTATCTCGGCTCGCCGGCGATGAAGAATTACACCATTCAAACCGATGTCTTGGGCAAAAAAGAAAGACGCCAAATGCCGGACGTGGGCTTGATCGCCAACCGCTACACGTTGGATTTGATGGGTCTGCAGCGCCTGCAAATCCGCGTCTGGGCCGCTGAATTGCTCAACTCCAAAACCATCGACTTCAAGTTCGCCCCCGACGTTTGGTACACGATGAAAATGCGGGTGGATCATGTTGGCGGCAAATCCATCGTCAAAGGCAAAGTCTGGCCGCGCGCCGAAAAAGAACCGGAGGCGTGGACGATTACGATGGAAGATGCGCTGCCGAATCCGGAAGGGAGTCCGGGTTTGTATGGCTATTCGCCGACGGAGATTTTGTACGACAATATTAAGATCACGATGAATAATTGAGGGATCATATCGTAATGAAGAAATCATCAAAACGATCATCGCCTCGGCCTTATCCAACGTCCGAGCAAAAAAATGAAGCGTTGCCACGCATCGCTGAAAACATGTTTTCTGCGTCGTAAAACATCTGTATTCAAATTCGCAATGGCATTCGCACCTACGAAGAAAAGTTAAAAGCATATCAGGGAGCTTTAAAATGAGCCTCAAAAACCTCTTGCCAAAAAATAAATTCACCCGCGTTCATCTGCTGATCGGCGCCGTCACCGTTTTCACCATCGGTTTTTATTCGATGGAGCAAGCCATGTGGGGCGGCTCGCCGGCGCGCAACATGGTCTCCAGCGAAACCAACCTGCCGGCCAAATTCGATCCGAACTCCGGCTTGAACGTCAAATGGAAGGCCGAGCTTGGCTCGCAAACCTACGGCAATCCGGTGATCATCGGCGGAAAAATTTTTGTCGGCACCAACAACCAAAGCTTGCGCAATCCCAAGCAAGGCGGCGACCGCGGCGTGATGATGGCCTTTCAAGAAGCCGACGGCAAATTTCTCTGGCAACATGCCAACCCCAAACTGGCTTCCGGTCGTGTCAACGATTGGCCGCAACAGGGCGTTTGCTCGAGTCCCTTCGTTGAGGGCAACCGGTTGTATTATGTTTCGAATCGCTGTGAGCTTGTCTGTCTCGATACTGAAGGCTTTCTGGACGGCGAGAACGACGGCCCCTTCACCTCGGAAACCGACAAGAGTGAAATCGACGCCGATATTATTTGGAAGCTCGACATGATGAGCGAGCTGGACGTCTTTCCGCACAACCTCGCGGTGTGTTCGCCGATTGCGGTGGGCGATTTGCTCTTCGTCGTCACCGCGAATGGCGTGGATGAAAGCCACATCGCTATCCCTTCGCCGCTGGCGCCGAGTTTTATTGCGGTGAATAAGAATACCGGCAAATTGGTTTGGGAAGATGCCTCGCCCGGCGAAAACATTATGCACGGCCAATGGTCGAATCCGGCGTACGGCGTGATCAATGGTGTGCCGCAGGTGATTTTTCCCGGCGGCGACGGCATTGTTTATTCTTTTGAGCCGGCCACCGGCAAGCTGATTTGGAAATTCAATTGCAATCCGCCCGAAGCCGTTTATGAGCTGGGCGGCTCCGGCACCAAAAATGATTTCATCGCCACGCCGGTCATTTACGACAACAAAGTTTATATCGGCCTCGGCCAAGATCCCGAGCATGGCGAAGGCATCAGCCACCTTTGGGCGATTGACGCGACAATGAAAGGCGACATTCCGCAGTCGAAAGCATTCTGGCATCGCGGCTACAAAGATTTCAATCGCACCATGTCCACCGTGGCGATTCACGACGGCTTGCTGTATACGGCTGATCTCAGCGGTTTTGTTTATTGCCTCAATGCGCTGACCGGCGAGCTTTACTGGACGTACGACACCTACGCGGCGATTTGGGGCTCGCCGTATGTTGCCGACGGCAAAGTTTATATCGGCGACGAAGACGGCGATATTGCCGTTTTAAAAACCGGCAAGCAAAAAGAACTGCTCTACGAAGTCAATATGGAGAGCGCGGTTTACACCACGCCCGTCGCGAAGAACGGCGTGCTGTATGTGACGAATCGGGCGACGTTGTTCGCCTTGCAGGTGAAATGAATGTAAATGAAAAAATTTGAAGAGGAACAAACGCCTGCTTTTTTTTGAAAAAAAATATATACCTTTTCAAGGAGGACACATGCTCAAAAAACTGTGGAGGTCTTTCGTTGTTGTCGGAACACTTTTATTCGCTGTGACAAATGCGCCGGCCCAAAACGTCCAGCCGCGCGTTCACGTTCTCGACAACGGCCTGAAGCTCATTCTCGTCAAGCGCACCGGCGATCCCAGCGTCGCCTGCGGCTTGGCGTTCAAAGTCGGCTCGGTGAACGAGCGGCCCGGCATCACCGGCATCTCGCATTTGTTCGAGCACATGATGTTCAAGGGCACGACGACGATCGGCACGAAAGATTATAACGCCGACAAAAGAATCATGGCGCAGCAGGACAGCATGAAAGCGCTGCTGCGGCAGGAAGAGAGCAAAATGCGCGCGATGGAGCGCCTCGGCCAAATCGACGACATGTCGAAGCGCGAGAATCTCACGCCGCGCTATCGTGAGCTGGAGAAAGTTTTCGATGATCTCATCAAGCAGCAGCGCGAGATCATCATCAAAGACGAGATGGATCGCATTTACTCCAAAAACGGCGGCGCGGGCTTGAACGCGTTCACCGGCGAAGACGTGACGTTCTACATCATCAACGTTCCCGCCAACAAGCTCGAGTTGTACATGTGGCTTGAGTCCGATCGCTTGCTCAATCCGGTGTTTCGCGAATTTTACTCGGAGCGCGATGTGGTTTATGAAGAACGGCGATTGCGCGTCGAAAGCACGCCCACCGGCAAATACGACGAACAATTCGAGTCGCTGTTCTGGCAATCGTCGCCGTACAAATGGCCGGTGATCGGCTGGCCCTCCGACTTGCGCGGGATTACGAAAGAGCAAGCCGACGAATATTTCGCCACCTACTACGCGCCGAACAATTGCACCGTTGTACTGGTCGGCGATTTGGATTACGACGAGACTATCAAATCGGTGACGCGCTATTTTGGCCGCATTCCGCGCGGCAAAAATGAGCCGCCCGAAGTTATCACCACCGAAGTGCCGCAACTCGCGGAAAAGCGCATGTACGCGGAAGCCGAAACCAATCCGGAAGTGCGCATCTGGTATCACGGCGTCGCGCACAATCATGCCGACGAGCCGGCGCTCGATGTGCTCACCAGCATTCTCTCCGGCAAAACCGGGCGCTTGTACAAAAAGCTCGTGCTCGAAAAACCGGTCGCCAATAACGTTTCCGCCGGTGTGGAGACGCGAAAATACGCCGGTATCATTCAGTTGAGCGGCGTGGTTAAAGACGAGCACAAACCTGATGAAGTCGAACAAGCGATCTACGACGAGATTGCCAAATTGCAGGAGACGCCGGTTGGCGCTTACGAATTGCAAAAAGTCAAAAATCAGGAAGCCGCCGGCAGTTTTCGCCGTTTGCAGAGCAATTTCTTTTTGATGGTGCAGCTCGGCATTTACGAAGTCAACGGCGATTGGAATTACCTCAACACCTATCCGCCGAAAGTGCAAGCCGTGACCGCCGCCGCCGTACAGCGCGTCGCCAAAAAATATTTCACGCGCGAAAATCGCAGCGTCATCATTTACACGCGCAAAAAAGGCGCAACGCAGGAAGACCCGGAGCTTGCCGGTTTGCCGGAGCAGGCGAAGCAAATGGTCACGATGATGGTCGGGCGTTTGAAAGGAGTCAACGACGCAGCGCAATTGCAGCAAATGATTACGGGCATGGAATCGCGCATGTCTGAAGCGCCGGAAGAACAGCGCAAAGCCATCGAGATCATCGTGAAAAAAGCGAAAGAACGTCTGGCGGAATTGGAAAGAAAAAAATAAAAAAGCGCACGCAAAGACGCTGAGACGCAAAGAATGCGCAAAGATTTTTTAATGTCAAAATGATTGTAGTCAAAATAATTTTTAATAATTTTGACTACAATTATTTTGACTTTAAAATTTGTTGAATTAGTGAACGTTTTTTCGTTGCGGTTCCCATTTCGTTGCAAGTTTAAGGAGAATAAAAATGAAGAAAATACATTTTGCAATTTTGTTGCTCGCTTGTTGGTTGCTGCAAGCCGCGCCGTTGGTGGCGCAAGCTTTGGTTGATCATCCCGACAAGCTCACCTTCAAGCCGCTCGCTTATCAGCCGCCGAAAGCGAAAGAGTTGCGCAGCGCGCTGAAAAGCGGCCCTGTCGTTTATATTGCTGAAGACCGCGAGTTGCCGCTCATCAACGTTTCGATTTTGGTGCGCACCGGCGAATATCTCGAATCCAAAGCCGGACTCGCGGCGATGGTTGGCGCGTTGCTGCGCGACGGCGGCACGACAACGTTGACGCCGGACTCGCTCGACGAAAGACTCGATTTTCTGGCCGCCAACTCCGGCGCCTCGATCTCCAGCACCCAAGGCAATGTGAGTCTCAATATTCTAAGCAAGGATTTTGACGCGGGCATGGCGCTCGTGATTGATATGATGAAAAACCCGCGTTTCGATGAGAACAGAATGAAGCTTTATAAAGAGCGCACGCTGCAAAATATGCAGCGCCGCAACGACCAAACCGCCGCCATCGAAGGCCGCGAGTGGGGCCGGTTGATGTACGGCGAAGATTTTTTCACCAATCATCTTTCCACCAAACAAAGTCTCGAGAGCATCACGCGGCAGGAGTTGATTGATTTTCACAAGAAATATTATTATCCCGCCAATTTCATACTCGCCGTCTCCGGCGATTTCAACAAAGCCGATTTGCTGAAACGTCTCGACAAACATTTCACGGGCTGGAAAAATACCGGCGGCGCGGTTCCCAAAGTGCCGCGACCGGCGCAAGCGCCGAAGCCCGGCATTTACATGGTCAACAAAGACGTCAATCAAGGCCGCATCAGCATCGGCCACTGGGGCGTCGAGCGCGGCAATCCCGATGAATTTGCGCTGCTGGTGATGAACGATATTTTGGGTGGCGGCGGTTTTACTTCGCGCATCACCTCCAAAGTCCGTTCCGATGAAGGCCTCGCGTACAGCGCCGGAAGCGGCTTCGGCGTCGGCACATATTATCCCGGCGTTTTCCGCGCCGCGTTTCAGAGCAAAAGTCCCACCTGCGCGCACGCGACGAAAATCGTTCTCGACGAAATCGCCCGCATGCGCACCGAGAAAGTCACCGATGATGAATTGAAAACTTCGGTCAATTCCTTCATCGAAACGTTCCCGTTGACTTTTGCCACGAAAGCCCAAGTGGTCGGCACTTTTGCAGCGGACGAATACACCGGCCGCGATCCGCAATATTGGGAAACCTATCGCGACAACATCCGCAAAGTCACGGCGGACGAGGTGCTGCGCGTGGCGAAAAAATACTTGCAGCCCGACAAGCTCGTCATTCTCGGCGTCGGCAACACCAAGGATATTTTGGCCGGCTACGACAAGGTGCCGGTGAAATTCACGGATTTCGGCTTGGGCGAAGCGCAACAAGTTCCGCTGCGCGATCCGCTGACGCTGGCGCCGCTGGCGGAGGGTGGGAAGTGATTGAAAGGGAAAGAGGCTCAGCGCTCTTTTTGTAAAATCAACGGCGCGTAGTTTCATGCAGCCGCTAAAAACCCTCATCGTTGACGACGAATGGCTGGTGCGCTCCGAGCTGAAAACCATATTGGCCGGCCATCCGGAGAGTGCGGTGGCCGGCGAGGCCGCCAACGTCGCGCAAGCCATTCCCTTCAAGCCCCGCGCGCTCGTTTCAAAAACCTTGCAGGAATGGGAAGAGCTGCTCCCGGAAAAACATTTTGTCCGCATCCACCGCTCGACCGCCATCAATTTCGCTCACGTGGAAAAGGTGAAAAAGCGCCAAATGCCTGCGCGGCCTCGATTTTATGCCCAAAGACAAAACCGGCTTTTGGGAGATGTACGGCTATCACAATCACGGCAATCCGTGGACGGAAGAACGGTTTGGATAATTGCAACTAAAACATTGAAAATTTTAAATTGAAAATTTTCAATTTGCAATTTTCAATGCTTTGAAAATACAAATCGCCCCAATGGATTTATCTGAATCTGTTGGGGCGTTTGTGTTTAATAACCGTCCGGACGGCGAACTTGTTTTTTCCCTTGCTTCTCGGCAAAAAAACTTTTAAAATAGCTTACACACACCAGATGTATTTCTCCGTCATCGCATCGGAATGTAAGGATCGCCCATGCCAGCAGCCAATGATCATACGAATCAGAAACCAGTTATTTTCCTGGCCTTTGCCAATGATCGCGAAAAATACCTGTACAATTTAAAACTCGAACAACGCGGGATTCGCGAAGCGTTCCGCCTTGCGGAAGAAGCCGGCCTTTGTGAAGTCGTGTATGAAAACAACACCACCATCGGGGACATTCTGGATGTTTTTCAAAAATATCGCGACCGCATCGCCATTTTTCATTATGGCGGACACGCCGACGACTACTTGCTGCTATTGGAATCCGAGGCGGGCGAACGTGCTCCGGCCCACAGCGGCGGAATGGTTTCTTTTCTGGCTCGACAAAAAAACTTGCAGTTGATTTTCATCAATGGCTGCTGTTCCAAGCCGCAAGCGCAGGATTTGATCAAAGCCGGCGTGCCGGCAGTGGTGGGCACCTCGCAGCCCATTGATGACGCGGTGGCCACCGAAATTTCACCACGCTTCTACAAAGGTTTGGCGAGCGGCCTTTCTATTGATCGCGCGTGGAGCGATGCGGTTGATGCGATAAGAATTGAGGTAGGTGATGATGAGTCTCGAGCAACTAGCCGCGATCTGAAAGCCGTGGGTTCGGTTGCTTTCGCCTGGGACATTTACTACCGCGACGGCGCGGAAAAGGTCAAAGAATGGAATTTACCCGCAGCCGCCAACAATCCCCTGTTTGGTTTGCCGGAGATTTCGCAAGAGTATTATCGCAAATTGCCTCATACGCCATTCATCGGATTGCAGTATTTCAAGAAAGAAGAGGCGGCCATCTTTTTCGGGCGCGGCGCACAGATACGGAAATTGTACAACTATATCACCGGCATTCATCCGATCATTTTATTTTATGGCGAATCGGGAGTGGGAAAATCTTCGCTGCTCGATGCCGGGCTGCTGCCGCGCCTCGAAAACGATTATACGGTGCAATACCTTCGCCGCGATGCGAAGAAGGGTTTGACCAACACGTTGTCTGCAGTCAGGATGACTGCGCTACGATTTCCACCCGGCGATGGCGATGAGGCATTACTGGAAACCTGGTGCCAAATCGAAGCCGCGACCGGCCATCCGTTGATCGTCATTCTTGACCAGGTGGAAGAGACCTTTACCCAGCCGCTCTCCGGCAGCAAGGAATCGCGCGGCGAATTGGAAGATTTTCTGGAAATCGTCAAGCAGATTTTCGATCAACCAGGCAAACGACCGCAAGGCAAACTCATTTTGAGCTACCGCAAGGAGTATCATGCCGAGATCAGAGACGGCTTTCAGAAGCTGTTGCTGCCTTATGCGGAAGTGTTTCTGCAACAGCTTGACCGCAATGGGATCATCGAAGCGGTGGAAGGATTGACCAGGCACCCCGCCATGCGAGAAAAATATCGTCTGGAAATTGAAAAGAGTGCGGACGGCAATTTGGCGGAGATCATCGCTGACGATCTGCTGGCCG
>Ga0247727_10012858_pt1 | contig 14254 bp, 18 predicted proteins | sample WisWelCaveWW1625_FD_202498 | JGI IMG/M metagenome (GOLD analysis project Ga0247727, IMG submission 202498) | Biofilm microbial communities from Wishing Well Cave, Virginia, United States - WW16-25 | ecosystem: Environmental > Aquatic > Deep subsurface > Groundwater > Cave microbial mat | place... | reverse complement strand
GCGCTCGTGTAGCGCGGCGGATTGCGGAGAGCGTTTCGCGTGCTCTTCGGCGAATTGGGACAGAAGAGGAGTGTGGTCGCGTGGTTTCATGGCAATATCGTTAGAAACTAACGTACTCAAACGTAAACTAAAAATCTAAAAATTTCTCAGTCATTTTTTTTGAACACGGATGACACGGATTGGGCGGATTGACGCGGATAAAGCAAAAAACAAAAATTCGCGAGAATCCGTGAAGTCATCCGCGTTCAAAAGCTTTTTCCTTTGATCCTATCCTGCTTCGGGATTTCAGGTTTCGTGAAAATTCAGTGTAGTTCATATTAAGCTTGTCGCGACGGGCAATCCGGCGCGATTAAACACGCGTTGCACTTCGGTTTTCGCGCCGAACAAATTTGCCGGCCATGTTGAATCATCCGATGCGAGAACGCCGTCCATTCTGCGCGCGGCACCAGCGTCATTAAATCGCGCTCGATTTTTTCGGGGGTGATTTCGCGGGAGAATCCGAGGCGCTGGGACAGGCGTTGAATATGCGTATCCACGACGACGCCGGCATTAATATTGAAAGCATTGCCGAGCACGACATTCGCCGTCTTGCGCCCGACGCCGGGAAGTTGAATCAACTCTTCCATGGTGCGAGGCACTTTGCCGCCATGCGCGTTCATCAATGCGGCGGCGCCGGCTTTTAGATTTTTAGCTTTATTATGAAAAAAGCCGCTCGATTTGACTAATTCCTCTAATTCCGTTAAAGCGGCTGGGGCCATCGCGGCGGGCGTCGGAAATTTTTTGAACAACGCCGGCGTGATTTGATTGACGGTTTTATCCGTCGATTGCGCCGAGAGTATCGTTGCAATTAATAGTTCAAACGGGTTGTTATAATGCAGCGCGCATTGAGCGTCGGGATAGAGATCGCGCAGTTTTTGCAGAACGCGCGACCGCCGGCGTTTTTCAGGGGCTTGCACGTTTTAGAAAATTTTGATATCGCCGATAAAAAAGGAAACGCGAATATTTAACCGCGTGATTGTCGCATCGAAATCCGCCGATTTATGCACGCGATTCAAGCCAAAACCGCCTTCTTTGCGGCCAAACATCACGAGGTCGCCGATCGTTATTGAAGCGTGGATGGCATAGGGCACGTTTTTCGGCGCGACCAGATTGACATCGCCGATAAAACCGGAGACGGTCAGATTGCGTTGGCCTTCGGCGAGCGCGATGCCGGAAAGGTCGAGCGTAACGTCGCCGATGAAATTCGACGCCGTTCCGCCTTGAAAGGCCTGGCTATTGATTTGCAAATGCGTGTCGCCGATAAAACGATTTTCCGAAAGATAATCAGTGGAATAGGCCGGACTAGTCGAAAAACCCGCTTCACCACCAGTCGGCGCAAAATCAGCGCTCGCGGTTGATTTACGGCTGAGTATAATTTTAATGCCGACGGCCACGAGAATCAGCGGCCAAAAATTTTGCATGACTTCGCCAAAATCCAGCATGTTTAAATTGTCGAACAAGAACAGCACCCCAAAAAGAATCATGATTCCGCCCCACAATAAGCGGCTATTTACTGGTGCATTCTCTGACATAGACTCTCTCCGATGTATAATGGATCTGCTCCGTAAAGTCTCGTTCCGGTTAGTTTTGGTGCATTCTTTGTACGCAGAAAAAGCCAAATGGATGCACGCCAATGGGCAACATTTTTACAGCCGAATTTTTTGTTTAGCCATCCATTTATAATCGATTTCCGGAAAATAAATTTCGAGACGATACCATTCCGGATCCCACGGCAGATCGCCGGCCAGGGTGTCCAGCGTTTTTTGCTCATCTCTTTTCCAGCCGGTGAATGTCCACTCCAGAACCTTGCCTTTCGTGCCGCGATGGAATTGCGCGATGATTTTAAACGGCCGCGTCAATTCGGCGCCGCGCAACCAAACTTGCAAGCCGCGCTGCGTATCAAAAATTACTCCTTTGACAAACGGGCGATAACGCGAAGCGATGTTCATACCATTTAAATAACGCGCCATATCTTTCTCGCGCTCGGCGCCGGCGTATTCATAGACAATATTTTCCTGTGACAACTCGCCGGCCCACAGCGAGGCTTTGAGGCCTTGCGCAAGTTGCACGGCGGGGCGTTTCACGATTTTATCTTGCACCTTCGTATCGCCGGCATACTCGCCGTAAATGGCGCTTTCCGGCGCTAACGTTTCAATGAAGAAGAGGCTTGGCGTGCTCGTGCCGGTTTTTCCCAGCAGTTCGACCAGCATTGTGCAATGATGCAACGTCATGCCGGTTTTGTTGCGCAAGGTCACGCGATCGGGTTGATCGGGAAGCCAGGCCGCGTCATAGTCAATCGCGAGCGCCGGCGCGGAATTTGGCCGCGGCGGCCCGGAATAGTATGCGGCAATCACGGGCAACTTCAGCTTGGCCCGATCACGGCAATCACTGGCTTCACTTAACGCGCGGAACGCTTTTTTCAAATTCGTATCTTGCTGATAAATTTCTTCAACGCGGCCGATGACGCCGAAGCCGCGAAACAACAGGCGCACCAGGCCCTCGGCGACGAGCTGATCGGCCTCCGGCGGTTTCGGCAACGCTTCGAGCAGTTTCAGTTGAATGAGCAAGTCGAGCACAGCCTCGGCGCTCTCATTGGCAATCGCGGCCAAATCGCGATGCCCGCTCGTCGCGGCGACGGTGAACAAATCGCGCAATATTTGGCGATAAACGATGATCGTCTGCGGCAAATTGCTTTCCGCCTTCGCGCTGTCTTGTCGGGTAAGATGCGGATCCGCCAGGCGGCGCGCCAAAATCAAATAGGCCTCCGGCGGCGATTCCGCTTCTCGCGAGACGTTAATCTGGGCCAGACTTGTGCTCGCAATGATTGCGGTGGTTAAGCAAAATAATTTTAAAAAAAATAAAAAATCCGTGAAAATCCGTGTCATCCGCGTCATCCGTGTTCAAAAGCTTTTTGCTTTGGCGCTGTCCCGTTTGCGGGGCTTGAGTTTTCAGTTTATTTCGCAATGATCATCCGCAAAATTTCTCCATCTACCGCCGCTTCAACCTGGGCGGAGCCCGGGCGGGCCTTCGCGACACGGCGCGACAGATCCGCCGGCAAATCGAGCTGCAGCAAATGCGCCAGTGTCGGGGCGAGATCGACCGTGCGGTGCGGCGAAGCAATGTGCTGCGCCGGAATACGGGGGCTCCAAAAAATCAACGGCACATGCGTGTCGTACGGATACGGACTGCCATGCGTGGTGCCATGCGGCTTGTCGCTGACGAGATAATACGGCTTTAATTGCATGGTCAAATCGGCGCTGCGGTCGGGATGAAACGAGCGGCGTTGCTTGTCGAGATACTCGCGCCCGGGGCCGTTGTTCGCACGCAATTCATCCGCAGTAAAAATATCGCTCACAAAAGACAACGACCGCAGCTTGGCGGCGACACGTTCGCGAAACGCCGCCGGCGATAAACCGAGGCTGTCGGCGACGCGATAATCGAGATTGATGCCGTCCAGATAATTGCGTAAAATTGGGCGATTGGTGCGCCACTCGGCTTGCATTTCTTTCTCGATACTCTTCACCTCGTCCGTCGCCTCGGCGGTGAGCATGCGCGCCGATTCAAAGCCGCGGCGCCGCAACTCTTCCGGCAGCGGCAGCACCCCATGATCGGCGGAGAGCACAATCACGCAATCCTTCAATCCCACATTCTTATCCAGAAATGCAAAAAATTTTCCCAACTCGTCGTCGAGCCGGAGCAGATTGTCTTCACTCTCCTGGCTCAACGGGCCATACGCATGGCCGACGGCGTCGGTCGCTTTCAAACCGAGCAACAGCAAGTCGGGCGCATCATCCGCGCCAAGTTTTTCGGCGACCACGGCTTGCTGCGCAAAATCCAACGTCAAGGCGTCGACAAACGGCGTTGCGGCGAGCCATTGATAAAATTTGGGGTTAATTTTTTTCTGCGCCGAATCCGCGAGCGTCTCGTCGTCGCTCATAAAGGCATGTGGAAACGTGGTGCGCTCGCCGTCGCCTTCGGCGCTGAAGAGATCTTCCCGGCTCAAAAAATATTCCTCTTCCGGCCGCGATTTTTCCCACGCGCGCTGGAAATAAATATCGGCGCGACGCGCGGCGTTCCATTGCTGCGCCCACGGCGGCAGCGCGTCGAGATAAAACCGCGAGCTGATAAAATCGCCAGTTTGCGGATAAAACCAATATGCGGCGTCGGCGTCCCAACCGGCCATTAAAATCGCCGAACGATCTTTGCCGGCAATGCTGATGACGCGCGCCGCCGGATGTTTGGCTTTTAGCCAGTCGCCCAGCGTGTGCCGCAGCAAACGCCGCGGGCTTTTGCCAATGGCGGTTGCCGTGACGTCGGTTGCGACCACGAGCGCGGCGTTGGGATCATCGACGCTGTAAATTGATTGATTGGTTTTAGGATCGAGCCAGTAATTGGCGATGATGCCATGCTGCGCCGGATGCGAACCGGTGAGCAGCGTCGCATGTCCCGGCGCGGTTTCGGTGCCGGCATGATCATGATGCGCGTTGCTGAAAACCGCGCCTTCGCGCCATAATTTCGCCAACCCGCCGTTGTACAATCCGGCGAAGCGCGTGAAATAATCGTAGCGCATTTGATCGACGCTGATCACCACCGCCAATTTCGGCGCGGCGGGTTTGAACCAACGGCTGCAACTGAACCACAACATCGTGCCGGTAATGCATATGGCTGCCAGAATACGCCAGCGAGTCGTCATGAAATTTTCCTTCAAAAGATCGCGCGAATTGAGTGCAGAAGAAATATGAATAATATAAAGAAAGGAGGCAGGAGAAGCAAGCGCCGGCGTGAAAAAATTCCGGGTGAAGCCAAAGGCAACCGCCCGGCTGTTTTTCGAAACCGCGCAACGGCCACTGCGGTTTCGCCGAGATAAAATGGGCCGGAATGTATGAGTTCAAAGACGGAGTGATTTGGGGATTGCCTTTCATGCTCGATTTATGTATATTAAGTGACAGCAAGCAACCGAATAATTGTTAAGAATTTTGCAAGCGAGTGAATTGCAATGAAAACAATCTCTACCACCCGCAAAAAGTGGAAACAAATTACCGTCAAACGGGTTGGTCTTGCAGGCTTAAAAAAAGAGTTGGCTGGTTTTGAAAAAAAATATGGCCTGTCCACCGAGACATTTCTGCAAAAAGTTTACCGTGGTGAATTATCCGAGAGCAATGATTTCATCGACTGGTTGGGCCTTGCCGAGGGTTACCAACGAATTATGGCGCAGGCGAAAAAGTGACTTTTGAAAAATATTTACGAAATCAAGAATTTTGTCGGGAGTAATTTTCAATGCAAACGATATCGAAAAAAAAGTTTAAAACGCTGACCGTCAAATATGTCGGTATAGCCGGTTTAAAAAAAGAACTGGCTGCTTTTGAAAAAAAATACGGCATGTCCACCCAGATCTTTCTCCAGAAAATCGAACGCGCCGAATTGGACGAATGCAATGATTTTATTGATTGGCTGGGACTGAATGATCTCTATCAAGACATCCAAAAAAGGGGGCTTGAATGAGATTTGAAAAATATTTACACATCATCGACAACCTTTTACAGAATCATTGGGCAATCGCGGATACGCAAATCACCCCCAAAATTTATACACCGGAACATGGCAAAATCGAAGGCAAGGTTATCTTGTTGGATGGCTCTTACATTGATTTCTCAGAGGAAATATTGATCCTTGAGAATCTGGTTACAAAGCCGCGTTATCGTTACGAGTGCGTTAAAGACAAAAACGAGATTTTCCGTTACGATAATTTTTCCAAGCACCCCGGCCTTCGCCCGCCTTTTCATCACAAGCATATTTCCAAACGCCGCGCCCTCCAAATCAAAGAAGCCCCCAAACTTATAGACGTCCTTGAAGAGGCTTTGCGTTATATGTTTTAAAGTGTCATTCATGCGGCGACGGCTTCGCCCAGATCGTCAAGATTAACTCCTGGCCGATCAGGCGATATTCGGGACGCTTGCCGGAGTGCGCTTCGCTGGCGGAGAGAATTTTGCGGACGCCTTCGCCGCGGGCTTCGATAAATGCGCGGCCGGTGCGCGGGCTGCGCATTTTCGCGAGAAAAGAAACGAGAAGCTGGTTGCGGGTGAATTGGCGATAGGGCAAAGTCTCAAGTGTGAGCGTGTTGGGCAATTCGCCGGGGCTCATCAGCTCAAGCCGATCATCATAAAGAAACAAACGAATTTTTGAGCCGGAGATGGCATAATCGCGGTGCGCCACGGCGTTGACAATCGCCTCATGCACGGCTGGGATCGCGAACTGAGGATATTCGAGACGGCCGGTTTCTTTTGTCGCCGGTTTTAACATGAAGCGTTCCACAAAGGCCACCGCGCCGTCAATCTGCTTCGGCAGTGGGCCGTCAATTTGCTCGGCATGAATCAGATGATTGGAATCCAACTCGACGCCGCGATAAACCGCCGCTTCGATAAACGCCGCCGGAAAATGGGTTTTGGGATTGGACCCAAAGGCCAGAAGGCCGGCGACTGTCGGGCGCAATGTCCCCGCATCATCGCGGTTTAAAATGCGCGTATTAAACAATAATTGTTCCCACGGAATGACGGTAGAGCTGCCGAAAAATTGCTGCAGCGCGGCGCGATCCAAATCGGCTTCCGTTGCGGCATGAACCAGCATCTCGTCGAAAATAAAACTGCGGCCGCGTTGTTGAAATAAGCGTGCCAGCTCATGCTGGGTCAAATCTCTTTTGGTGGAGCCGACGCGCACGCACCAACGCCCCGAGGAGGTGCGATGCACATAAAGACTTTTATTGATCAGCGCGAGAAAAATTTGCTCGCCCGCGCCGGCGGGATTCGGCAGAATAATTTTGCGCACCAGCGGACGAATGGGAGGATCGCAATTGTTGGAAACGAGATTGATGATCCAATTTTCCACAATATTGGCGCGATCCTTCGGAATGCCTTGAATCAACCCCTTATCTGTCACCCCGAGAAAAATGGCCCCGCCTTCGGCATTGGCAAAAGCCACCATTTCGCCGGCAATATCTTCCGAGTTCGGCGAAATGACGGAACGGTCGCCATAACGCAATTCTTTAAATTCGGCAAAGGAATCTTCGCCGGCAAGAATTTGTTCTCGAATTGCTTCCAGGGTTTCAAACATCGTCAGGTCTCACTTTTTGTCTGTCCCTCAATTTACTTATCCGCAGAACAATTCCCAAGCTCTTTTTAAAACAACTTGTATAAAAAAACGTAGCGCAGTCATCCTGGCTGCCAACAAGATGCTGCGCTACCTGCAAATAAATCTGAGACGGTACAACAACTTCATCTTTAACGAGTATATTTCACCGTTTGCTGCGCGGCCATCTCCGACGGCGGCTTGAAAAAAATAATCCGAAGATAGCCACGATCATGTCAGTCCAATTTTTAAAAAGCTCACGCCTCCAACTTCTGCCGCGCGGCGCGCAAAAGCAGGAAGCACAATCCCGCGAAGAAAAGAATGCCGATGACATCGGCGATGCCGCCATATTTTTCCCAGCCGTGCACGCCGATCGCGTCCAAAATGTATTGAATGAAAGAAATTTTTTGTCCTTGTGCATTCGTGGTTTCAACGCCATTCAGCAAAGCGATCACGACACCGGTGAGCGAGCCGCCGGCAACGAGGCCGGTGCTGTACAACATGCCGGAACTCACCTCCGTTTCTCCGTGCCCGCCGTTCTTGTGTCCCGTCATTTTATCCGCCCATGCTTTCATCAAGCCGCCAACGAAAATCGGCGCGGTGGTGGCGAGCGGCAAATACGCGCCGACGGCGAACGACAGCGAGCGCACGCCGCAGAGTTCAATCACCACTGAAATGAACATGCCGACAAACACGAGACCCCACGGCAGGTTTTGCGCCAGCAAGCCTTGTATGATCGTCGCCATCAACGTCGCTTGCGGCGCCGGAAGTTTTTCCGAGCCAATGGCATGCGCCACGCCTTGAAATTTCATCGAGGCATCCAGCGCCTGGATGGTCAAACCGATAACGAAAGTTGAGACGACGACGCCAATGATGAGACCGAGCTGTTGATAAAGCGGCGTCGAGCCGACGATGTAACCGGTTTTCAAATCCTGGCTGGTGGCGCCGGCATTCGCGGCGGCAATGCAAACGATGCCGCCAACCGCAAGCGCGAGCGATTGATAACCTTCGCCGTTCCAACCGAGACTCACAAAAATTAAACAAGTCGCCATGAGCGTCGCGATGGTCATGCCGGAAATCGGATTCGAGGAGTTGCCGATGATGCCGACGATGCGCGAGCTGACAGTAACGAAGAAGAAGCCGAAGACAACAACGAGCACACCCATCAACAATCTGCCGACAATCGTGTCGCCTGGAAGTTGCGGCAAAAAGGCAACGATAAGAACCAGCGCGAGCGAGCCGATGATGACGTAGGTGATTGGAATTTCGCGCTCGGTGCGAGCCGGCGCGACGCCCGCTTTCAGAGCGCTTAAGCTTTTGAAGCTTTCTTTAAAGGCGGCGACGATCGTTGGCAGGGTGCGGATGAGGGTAATCAAGCCGGCCGCGGCAACGGCGCCGGCGCCGATGTAACGCACATAGCCGGTGCGAATATCGGACGGCGACATGTCGCGGATCAGTCGATCACCGACGCCCGGTCGGAGAAAATTCGGCAGGGCATCGCCGATAAAAGTGATGAGCGGAATCAGCACGAGATAGGAAAGCACGCCGCCGGCCACGAGCACGCCGGCGATGCGCGGGCCGATGATGTAGCCGACGCCAAGATATTCCGGCGTGATTTCGGCGCTCACACTGGCGTTGGGGAAATTCGAGTCGTGGCCGGCGCGATAAGTCGGCGTATCTTTCCAGAGGCCGAGAATGCTCATGAGTGATTTGTACGCGAACGCGATGCCGAGACCGGCAAAAACTTTTCCGGCCATCGAGCCGCCGCGCTCGCCGGCCATCAGCACTTCGGCGCAGGCCGTGCCTTCCGGATAAGGAAGTGTGCCGTGCTCTTTCACGATCAACGAACGGCGCAGCGGCACCATAAAGAGCACGCCGAGCGTTCCGCCGACAAGAGCAAGGGTGAAAATGTTAAAATAAGTGAAAAATTGTTCTCCAGCCGTGAGAAAAATTAGCGCGGGCAGCGTGAAAGCAACACCGGAGGCAACGGACTCACCGGCGGAGCCAATGGTTTGCACGATATTGTTTTCGAGAATGGTGGATTTGCCAATGCGTTTAAAAACCGCAATGGCCAACACGGCAATCGGAATGGAAGCTGAAACCGTCAAGCCGGCTTTGAGCGCGAGATAAACCGTGGCCGCGCCGAAAATGACGCCGAAGATCGCGCCGAGCACAATCGCTTTGGGAGTAAACTCAGCGATTTTCTGCTCATCCGCAATGTACGGTTTAAATTTCTTCTCAGCCGTTTTTGCTTCTGCCATGCGAAACCTCCCTCTGGCAAGTGAGTTGAACTGCATGTGGATTGGGTAGCGGCGGGGAGCGTTTCTCGCCTCATCGCCGAATGGGTAAACAAGCGTTCCACCTAAAACGGCTCATCCTAAGTCAAAGGATAAAACAACGCTCAAATTATTACGAAACCGGCAAAAAGTCAAGTAAAAAATCACTATCATTAATATATTGCGCGCGAGTTTTGTGTTGGATTTTGTGGAAAAAATTGTTATATTACCGTGTCAAAAACGCGCCAGACTCTAAAGTTATCCCGACTTTTCTCGACCGCGGGAAAAATTATTTGTGCTTCGTTGGTAAAGAATGACGACAACCCCGATTGGTTCATCGTTTTTTAAGAAAAATCGGCGTTGCGCCGTTCGTATTTATTTTCTGCCGGAATGCTGACAACCCGCCGGCGGCCAGGTATCAGCCGTCGCCTGACGCTCGGGCAATATTATCCCGGCCAGTCGCTCCTGCATCGGCTTGACCCGCGCACGAAGTTGTTCGCGAGTTTGATGGTGATGACCGTGCTGATGTGGGTTGAATCCTGGCGTGCCCTGATCTTCTGGACGTTGCTGCTCGCATTGATGACGCAACGCAGCCAATTGCCGCCGCGATTATTTGTACGCAACCTGCGCGCCTTCCTCTGGCTTTTTGTGCTGACGATTCTCTTGCAGGCGTTGAGTCCCAACTTTTCTGCTCCACTGGAAGTGACCGAGAGTCTAAGCCCCCAATGGCGCGTGTGGGGCATTTCTATTTCATGGACGGGTTTATTGCTGGGCGTGAAATATGCCTGGCGTTTGGCGCTGTTGATCTTTGTCACCGGTCTGCTTTCTTTCACGACGATTCCGACGGATTTGACCGACGGCGTCGAGCGTTTGCTGAAACCGTTGCAACGTTGGCGCGTGCCGGTGCATGAATTGGCGTTGATGAGCACACTGGCGCTGCGTTTCGTGCCGACCATCATCGATGAAGCCGAGCGCATTCAAAAAGCGCAGATTTCGCGCGGCGCGGATTTTTCCGGCTCGTTGTTCAAGCGCATCCAGGCGCTCGTGCCGCTGCTGGTGCCGCTGTTCGTCGCCACTTTTCAACGCGCCGACGATTTGGCGGTCGCCATGGAAGCGCGTTGTTACCGCGGGAGCGCAGGCCGCGTGCCGTTTCGGGAGATGCGGTTCGAGACACGGGATTTTTTGATGGCGACGAGCGTTTTGATATGCGTAGCGATGACGCTGGTTTTTGAAAAATTGCCGCGGTTTTGAAACGTTTGTTTCTTGTTAGCGTCTTTTTTTGTAAAAATGACTCATGAGCCGTTAGCAAAAACTTTATGGTGAAGGAGAATGACAATGCGTTTGCAATATCGAACAATAAAAGTGCCGCCGGATACGGGAACGGGGCGCGTGACCCTCAAGCAGGCTGAACAGGCGGTGCGCGCTCTTCAACAAGAAGAAGCTCTCAAGTTATCAAAATCGAAGCTTCAAAAAAGAGGGCCAAACGCGGGTTCGCGTATCAAAAGAAAAGCCGCGGTCAAAAGAACACGTGCCGGTGGTAATGGCTAAAAGACTAAACATTGCAAGGAGCATTTATGGTGAGGGCGAGTTATGACGTATCTATATTTCTGAATGTTCCGGTTGACAGAGAATATCAACCTGTTTTTGATGCGTTGATTTTTGCCGTTCACGACTGCGGCTTCGTTGCAAGAACAACCCTTGAGAGTGAAGACGCAACGGAGGTGCGGATTCAAAAGCTGTATCAGCTTATTGCCGAGAGCAAGTATGGAATTCATGATATTTCGCGAACCGCTTTAGATCCGAAAAATAAGTTGCCGCGATTCAACATGCCGCTTGAGCTTGGCATATTTCTCGGCGCGAAAAGATTCGGCGCGCCGCCGCATCGCAACAAAAGAGCGCTTATTCTTGATCGCGCGCCGTATCGCTATCAGAAATTCTGCTCCGATATAGCCGGTCAAGATATTCAAGCGCACCATAACCAAATCAAAGAAGTTATTCGGTGCGTCCGTAACTGGCTGCACCGAAACCCTGAGGCGACGAACCAAATTTTGCCGAGCGCTGATTATATTTACAAACGATATCAACTATTTCGGCGACAACTTCCAAGTTTGTGCAAAAAGACCGGGTTGGTGATCGACGATCTGCAGTTTATTGATTACAGGGCATTTGTGTTGGCGTGGCTGAGAACTAATCCAATGTGGGAAGCATTAAAAAGCGATGTGCAGTAGTAGTGAAGTGAAAACTTTATTTTTGCAATCTATATTGTAAAGAGATTTATCAGTGGCAGAATCTCCGTTATTAAATCACAAACTCACGCTCGAATACGACGGCAGCAAATTTTATGGCTGGCAAGTCCAGCCCGGCCTGCGGACGATTCAGGGCGAGGTGGAGAACGCGCTGCAAATTCTCTTTCGCGAGCCGCTACGCGTCAATGTTGCCGGCCGCACCGACACCGGCGTGCATGCCGTCGGGCAGGTCATCAATTTTCGCACGGCGCTGGCTTCGCCGGTGCCCGATCTCCCGCGTTCTTTGAATGGAATCTTAGCGCACGACGTCGTGGTGAAACGGCTCGAGATGATGCCGGCGGAGTTTCACGCGCGCCACGATGCGAAGAGCCGGCAATATTTTTACATGCTCAGCAAATATCCCGTCGCGATCGGCCGGCATTATGCGTTCTTTTGGAAATATCCGCTTGAGGTCGCCGCGATGCGCGAGGCGTCACAATATCTTATCGGCGAGCATGATTTCCGCGCGTTTTGCGATACGAATACGGAAGATCCGCATTATTTGAGCCAGATGGAAATGATCGAATGGGAAGAAAGTGACGAGCGCATCAAACTGACCATTCGCGCCAACCGTTTTTTGCGCAGCATGGTGCGGATTATCGTCGGCACCATGATCGACGTCGGCCGCGGCCAAATAGCGCCGGCGCAAGTCAAAGACATTCTCGCCAGCCGCAAGCGCACCCAGGCGAGTTTCACGGCGCCGCCGCACGGCTTGTTTCTGGAAAAGGTGTTTTATTTGTAGCCCAGACTGCCGGTCTGGAAACGTTTACAAGGAGTATTTATGGATAAGCGTGTTACCATGATTTACTGGAAGGGAGAACAATTTTGGCTCGGCAAATTGCTTGAGCATCCCGAGATCATGACTCAAGGCGAGACGCTGGAAGAACTCGAAGAAAATATCAAAGACGCTTATTGGCTCATGGCGATGGACGAGGTGCCCGAAGAATACGAAATGAAAGAAATTGCGTTATGAAACGCGGCGAGCTTATTCGTGAGCTTGTAGCAGCGGGTTGTGTATTGCATCGACATGGCGGGAAGCATGACATTTATCTCAATCCGGCCAATGGTTTGAAGCAGCCGGTTCCGCGCCATACGGAAATTGATGACCGGCTGGCAAAGCATATTAAAAAGTATCTGGGCTTGACAGCCAACAACTAATTTGGAGAATAAAACATGAAATTCTTTCTCGACACCGCCAATCTCGATGAGATTAAAAAGGTCGCGGCCATGGGCTTGCTTGATGGCGTGACCACCAACCCCTCTTTGATCGCAAAAGAAAAAGGCGCATTCAAAGATATTATTCTGAACATTTGCGAAGTCGTGCCCGGTCCGGTGAATGCGGAAGTCGTTTCGCTTGACACCGAAGGCATGCTCCGCGAAGGCCGCGAGCTGGCGAAACTGCACCCGAACATCATCGTCAAAATTCCGATGACCAGAGACGGCATGGTTGCCGTGCGCAAGCTCGCCAACGAGAAAATTCGCACCAACGTCACGCTCATCTTCAGCCCGAGTCAGGCGCTCATCGCCGCCAAAGCAGGGGCTTCTTACGTCAGCCCGTTCATCGGCCGCCTCGATGACATCAGCCACATTGGGATGGAACTGGTCGAGCAGATCGTCGCGATTTACGACAACTATGATTTTGACACCGAAGTGCTCGCCGCGAGTCTGCGCCATCCCGTGCACGTCGTCGAAGCCGCCCTCGCCGGCGCCGACATCGCCACGCTTCCGGCCAAAGTTTTCGATCTGCTCTTTCTGCATCCGCTGACGGATATCGGCATCAAGAATTTTCTGGCGGATTGGGAGAAGGCGAAGCAAGCGATTTAATAGTTTTGGTGATCAATGAGAAAGCCGTATTTCTCAAGGTGCGCTTAAATTCGCGAGTAAATGGAGATAGAAGTATGCAGATCAAATTAACGGCCATTTTTCAGAAAGTCCCATTAGGCTATATTGGATTCGTTGCAGAATTACCCGGTGCTAATACTCAAGGCACAACTTTGGAAGAAGCCCGCACCAATTTGCTGGAGGCGATTTTGCTGGTGTTGGAAGCAAATCGTACTCTTGCTGAAGAATCTCTCAATGGTCAGGATGTCATCCGTGAACAAGTATTACTCTCAGCAGCATGAAACGGCGTGATCTTATCCGCCATCTCGAAAAGCATGGCTGTGAGCTTCTGCGTGAGGGCGGCAACCATACTGTCTATGTCAATCGCGTTGCCAAAAAAATCTCGACTGTCCCGCGACATCGTGAGATTGACGAGTTCTTGACTCGCAAAATTTGTCGTGATTTAGAGATTCCGAAACCATAAAGAAGATTTTATGATCCCGCGCTACACCCTCCCCGACATGGGCCGTATCTGGAGCGATGAGAACAAATTTGCCATCTGGCTCCGGATTGAAATTCTCGCGTGCGAAGCGCAGGCCGAGCTGGGTGTGGCACCGAAAGCCGCGGTCGAGGTGATCAAACAGAAAGCCCAATTTGACAGCGCGCGTGTTTTAGAAATTGAAGAAACAACCCAACACGATGTCATTGCGT
>Ga0247727_10012857_pt1 | contig 14255 bp, 9 predicted proteins | sample WisWelCaveWW1625_FD_202498 | JGI IMG/M metagenome (GOLD analysis project Ga0247727, IMG submission 202498) | Biofilm microbial communities from Wishing Well Cave, Virginia, United States - WW16-25 | ecosystem: Environmental > Aquatic > Deep subsurface > Groundwater > Cave microbial mat | place... | reverse complement strand
CGTATATGCTCTCGTTCGTCACGCGCGCCTCGTTGCCGCAGATCAAACCGACTTGGCTTCGCCCGGACGGCACGCTCGATCCCGATAAGCTGCTCGAAGCGTTTCTGCAGTTCTGGCGACAGCATGGTCAGCCGCTGCTCAAGAGCGTGCATTACCACGAGATCGCGCCGCACATCGTGCTGATGGCTTTTCTGCATCGCGTGGTCAACGGCGGCGGGACGCTCGAACGCGAATATGCCATCGGCACGCGGCGAATGGATGTTTGTTTGCGCTACGGCCAGACGACGCTGGCGATGGAATTGAAGGTCTGGCGCGATGGCGAGCGCGATCCGCTCAATGAAGGGCTGGAGCAGTTGGACGATTATTTGAGCGGGCTTGGATTGGACACCGGCTGGCTGGTGATTTTCGATCAACGCAGCGGGCTGCCGGACATCAGCGAACGCACGACGACTGAGAAAGCCACCACTCCTGCAAGCCGCACAGTGACGGTCATTCGCGGTTGAGCGGCGAAGGACTTGCCAAAACAGCCACTCGCATCGGAATATCACACCTTTCAACGAAAAGGGCGGCTTGTGGCAGCCGCCCTCAAAATTTATCGTTTCTGATTGCTGATAGCGCGTACGGGACTCGAACCCGTGCTCTCCGCCTTGAGAGGGCGGCGTGTTAACCAGTTACACCAACGCGCCAAAGATCAAAAGCTGGCGAGTGTATATCACGGCGCGGCGAGATTTTTCAAGCAGGCCGGACACTCGATGCAAATTCCGAAAACTTCTCGTGACTGCTGCGGCCGCGTAGCGGCGATTGACTTCAGGCAGGTCTTTATGGTGTTTGAAAATTGAATCCGGCCACGACCTGAATCCCACCGACGGGAGTCGGTGGATCGTTCAAGTCCGGCCTACAACACGGCTGCTCAATTCAACCGAATCCCACCGACGGGAGTCGGTGGATCGTTCAAGCCCGGCCTATGCGGCGCGAGCAGGCTGGGCTTGAACGATCCCCCAACTGCCGTTGGGGGGATTCGAGGCAGTAGCGGCGGCTGGTGTAGGTTGGGCTTGAACAATCCCCCGACTGCCGTTGGGGGGGTTACCAGGCTGGCCGGAATTGATTCTCAAAGACCATCGAGGTCTGCGGTGCGGTGACAGGATGAAGCCTGCGTCGCGTAGTGACGGTTGAACCGATTGGGTGATTGATTCAATCGTCGCTACGCGACGTGGTGAACACTCTGCTCACCGGGCGCAGGCCTTGAAAGACCTGCCTAAATTCAACCGTCCCTACGGGACAAAGAGGGGTGCAGCAGTTACGATTTCTCAGAGGTAACTGTCGAAAATGTCTTCATCCCTTGCGAACGAAATCAAACAACGACTGATCGCGCTCGTGCGCGAGAATTTCAACCTGGAATTGGACGATCTGGCCGTCGAAGTCCCGCCGAAGACCGAGTTGGGCGATCTGGCCTTCCCGGTCGCCTTCGATCTGGCCAAACGCATCAAGGCCGCGACGGGCGAGAAGAAGAAGCCGCGCGAGTTGGCGACGAAGCTGGCCGAAGGTTTGACTGCCGTGCCGGGCGTTGCGCGAGTCGAGGTCGCAGGCGCAGGTTATCTGAACGTCTTCTTCGACCGCGCGCAGATATTCGCGCAACTCGTCAAAGAAAATCCGCAATCCCAGAGTCCCAATCCGCAATCCGGCAAGCTGATCGTCGAACACACCTCGATCAATCCGAACAAGGCGGCGCACATCGGCCACGTGCGCAACGCCGTGCTCGGCGATACGACGGCGCGCATTCTGCGAGCGACTGGTGAAAACGTCGAGGTTCACAACTACATTGACAACACCGGCGTGCAGGTGGCCGACGTCGTGGCCGGATTCGTTCATCTTGAAAACAGATCGCTGGCCGAGATCAAGGCGATTGCCGAGCGCCCGATGGCGCGGCGCGAAGACAGCTTCGATTATTACTGCTGGGATTTGTATTCGCGCGTCGGCCAATGGTACGAAGAAGACAAGTCGCGGCTGGAATTGCGCGCGCAAACGCTGCACGAGATCGAAGAAGGTGCAAACGCGACGGCGGAGATCGGTGAATTCATTTCATCGCGCATCGTGGATTGCCATCTCGACACGATGGCGCGGCTCGACATCAGCTACGATCTGCTGGCGCGCGAAAGCGAGATTCTGCGCCTGCATTTCTGGGCGCACGCGTTTGAAAAACTGAAAGCGTGCGGCGCAATCGTCCTTGAAACCGAGGGGCGCAATAAGGGTTGCTGGGTGATGAAGGCTGAAGCGGGACGAGGGGACGGGGAGACGTGGGGACGGGGAGACGGGGGGACGGGGGGACAGGGAGAGGGAGAATACGATCCTGACAAGATCATCGTGCGGTCGAACGGAACGGTGACTTACACGGGCAAGGACATCGCCTATCATCTGTGGAAGCTGGGCAAGCTCGGCCTCGATTTTCATTACCGCAGGTTGAGAAACGATCATCGCGATCACCAGGTGTGGATCACGACCGGCGATGAAGGCGAAGCGGCAGCGACCCGTCCGTTGTTCGGCAACGGCACTGCTTTTTTGAACGTGATTGACGTGGGGCAATCCTACCCGCAGGCCAACGTCAAACGCGGGGTGATGGCGATTGATCACGACGAACGTGTGGCGCGCAGCGCGCATCTGGCTTACGAAAAAGTCACGCTCAGCGCCGATGCGGCCAGAGAGCTTGGCGTTGAGGCCGAAGGATCGGTCTCGATGTCCGGGCGCAAGGGGCTGGGCGTGAAGGCCGACGACCTGATTGATCGGTTGGAAGCGAACGCGCTCAAGGAGGTGCAGTCGCGCCATCAGGATTTGGGCGAGGCCGAACAGAAGCGCATCGCGCGCCAGATTGCGGTCGCGGCGCTGCGTTACTTCCTGCTCAAATACACGCGCACTTCGATCATCGCGTTCGATTTCAAAGAGGCGCTGAGCTTCGAGGGCGAGACCGGGCCGTACATTCAGTATTCAGCCGTGCGGGCGAACAACATCTTTCGCAAGCTCGGGAGAAAGCCGGAAGAATTGCGCGATGATTTTGCGAAATGTTCGGCTGAGAATATCAGCGGGTTTTTCTCCGGCGAGAGCGGCGACGATCTGTGGTCGTTGGTTTCGTTTGCGTCTCGGTTGGATGAGGTCACGCAGGTGGCCGCGCAGAATTTCGAGCCGGCGCACGTTGCGAAATACGCGTTTCAACTGGCCAAGCAGTTCAACCTCTTCTACCACAACTATCACATACTGAGCGAAGAGAACGAGACGCGAAAGGCCTTGCTGCTGATGGTCGCTGACGTGGTGCGGCGAAGGCTTGAAGCGTCGCTGGCGCTGCTTGGCATTGAAACGCCGGAGAGGATGTGATGAGGGACTTATGCTGATCGTGATGCAAGCCGGCGCGACGAATGCCGACGTTCGCCGCGTCGTCGAAACAATCGAATCGCTCGGACTGAAAGCCCACCCGATGCCGGGCGCGAACCGCACGGCCATCGGCATCACTGGCAATCAAGGAGCGGTTGATCCCTCGCCGTTTGCCGACCTGCCCGGCGTCGGCGAATGCGTGCGCGTCACCAGGCCATACAAGCTGGTCAGCCGCGAGCTTAAGCACGACAAAACCGTCATCAAGGTCGGCGACGCGGAAATCGGCGGCGACGTAGCGATCATCGGCGGCGTTTGTGCTGTCGAATCGCGCGAACAAACAATGTTGACCGCGCAGGTCGTGGCCGAGATGGGCTGCCGGTGGTTTCGCGGCGGCGCATTCAAACCTCGTACTTCGCCTTACGCGTTTCAGGGATTGGCCGAAGAGGGATTGAAGATTCTCTCCGACGTGCGCGATCAGTTCGGATTGAGAATCGTCACCGAAGCGGTTGATGAGCCGGCGCTCGATCTGGTTGAACGCTACGCCGATGTGATCCAGATCGGCACGCGGAATATGCAGAACTTCTCTTTGCTCAAACGCGCTGGGCAGGCGCGCAAACCCGTGCTGCTCAAGCGCGGGATGTCGTCAACGCTGGAAGAGTTCCTGCTCGCGGCTGAATACATCATGTCCGAAGGCAATTATCAGGTGATCCTGTGCGAGCGCGGCGTGCGGACGTTTTCAAATCATTCTCGCTTCACGCCTGACCTGTCGGTGATTCCCGCAGTCCAACACCTGTCACACTTGCCGATCATCTTCGATCCCAGCCACAGCACGGGGAAGCGCGAAACCGTCATTCCGCTCGCTCGCGCCGGTGTCGCGGTCGGAGCGGATGGTCTGCTGGTTGACGTGCATCCTTACCCCGAACGCGCGTTGTGCGATGGGCCGCAGGCGCTGCTCTTCGATATGTTCCGCGATATGGTTGCGCAGGTGCGCGCGATTGCTGAGATAGTCAAACGCCATTCTGAAGCCCACAGCGCCGGCGCAGCCGTGAAATGACTTGGCTTACTCGACTGTGAAATAGACCCGGCGGAACGCGGTGGCTTTCGTCGAACGGTCAATCACCACCAATCGCAATTCGTATGGCCCGGCGGTGAATTCTTCGAGCGAGATGCGCGCGGCGTAAGGGATGCGTTGCAGATCGGCATTCTGCTGGACGTTCATTTTCGCCAGCGGCGAGGCGTAAACCAGCTTGCTGCCCGAATAGACCTGCGATTGGATCACCAGGTCGGGCGCGTTCTTTTCGAACTTTGCGTTGTAGGCGAAGACCATGAAATCAACCGCGCCGCCGCGTTTGAATCGGCGGGAGGCCGATGACGGTCGCGGGTTGTGGCTGTCCTGAGCATTTGCGGCTTGAGGGTTTTGCAGATTTTGTGGTTCATCTTCGCCTGATGACAACAGGATGCCGCTGAGCGTGAGCTGCTTTTTGTCGAGGTCGGGAACTTCGACCCATTTCGACGCGCTACCCAATCGAGCCGAGCCTTCCTCCCTGACGGCGACGCGCGCCTGATAGAAACCCGGTTTGAGCTGCGTCAACCGGCGATAGCTCATTCCGTATTTGAGCGCATTTTCGAGCCTCTCCGGTCTGATGTTGAAGCTGATGCGTTCGCTGAAGCTGGTGGCCAGTTTGCCTTTCTCGTCGAAGATCGCCACCAGCAGATCGAGCGCGGTCTGATGCGTTCCGTTCACCTGCTGGAGGTTCAACTGGGCGGCGTCAATGTGCGTGTTGACCAGAGCGGACGGGCCTGCGTTGGCGACATCCAGAAAATCCACCGACATCTCGACCGGGATTTCGCGCAATGGAAAGAGCGATCCCAATCCGGCGCGGATTTGCTGCTCTTTCTCCTTTTGCGCTTCCTGCGCCATCTTTTCAGGCGACTTCTCCTTGCGGTTATCGGAAGGTTTTTCGGCAGCCTTGTCGGTCTTTTCGGTTTTTTCAGCCGGAGCGAAGTAGCCTTTGCGCGAGCGGACTTTCAATTCCGGGCGGTCGGCGACGCGGACTTCGATTTTGTGGAATCGTCCGTCGCGGTACGAGACAGCAGGTTCGTAAGCCAGCACGTAATAGACCTCGTTTTCGTCGAGCACGCGCTGAAGTCCCAGGTTGAGGTCGTTGCTGTTGTAAAAGAGCTTCCCGCCGGTGTCGTATGCCAGCGCGTTCAACCCGTCGAGCTTCGCCTGGATGGCGCTCATCTCGATCCGCGCGCGGATGCCGGGATTGGTGAGATCAACGCCTGAAGGGTCGGATGCGTCGCCGCCGGGCGGAACGGCGACCAGACCGCGCGCGTCAATCGAGTAGATGACGACACCGGCGCGGGTGGCCGCATCAGTGATGCGCCGCATATCGAAAACCTGCGAAGAGCTGCTGCCGCCGAGGAAGAAACCGTCGGACAACACCACGAGCATTTTTCGTCCGGGCAGATTGCGCAGGCTGCGAATGATGCTTTCGAGAGTCGAGAGGGTGACGCGCGTGTAATTGGCGTTCTGCGCGACGATCATTCGCGCTTTTGTCTGCGCCTGCAACATTGCGCGTTCGCGGGGTGATACTGCGCCCTCGCCCGGTTGAGGATTTTGCGCCCCACGTCCGCCGCCGCCGCTTTGCCCACCTCTAGGGGGAGGCGTATTCTGCACCCCCTCCAATCGCATAATCTCCATCACCGCGATTTCCAGCGCGTCGCGGTCACCCAAGTCAATCAGCTCGGCTTGATAATCGGTGATGCGCGGAATATCCGACGAGCTTGTGACGGTGCGGTTCTGGACGTTGAGCCGATTGATCGCGCGTTCGAGCACGTCGCGTTCGTTGGTGAACTGCTGGAACATTCCGATGTTGCCGCTGGTGGTGGCAATCGCCAACTGATCGCCGGCGACCATCTGGTTGTTGACGAACCGTTGCAGCGTGCGTTTGGCGATCATCAGGTTTTCGGGCGCGAGGTGAAAATCGTCAACCGCGATGATGATGTAACGGCCCGCGCGAACTTCGATGGGCGTTGCTGTAGCAGAGGATTTTTCCGCCGGCTTCTTTTTTTCGACCGTCAGCCAGGTTGCCGGTTGGGTCGCCGTGCCGATGGCGAAATGAGTGACCTGCTGTTTTTTGCCATCCTCGAACAACTCGAAATCTTCGCGCCTCAGATCGCGCACGAGCCTGCCCGCTTTGTCGGCGACGACCACGTCAATCTGAACCAGCTCGGTCTCGATGCGCAGCAGCGGCTCGTCCTGTTTCTTTTGCTCCCTGCCTTTTTGGTCCTGCGAGTAAACCGTTTGAATCTTCGCCGGCGCCAAACAGGTCAAAGCGCAAATCAACGCCAGGGCGGAGGCGAAGATGAAGGCGCGAATGGTAAAATGTCTTTGCGGTCGGAGATTCATGACGGCGTTCCTCCGTTGCTCGAACTTTGCGGCTTTACATTTTTAACATCGTCGGGTTGGACGGAGATAGATTGAAGCCTTTATGCGATGTTTCATCAAGCCCTGCCGGGCTTTTTCGGAACTTTTTACAAAGGGCAGGTGTATTTTCAGTTGCCCACGACAGCAATCATAACCGTATGGATGGTCAAGAAGGAGTGAAATTGCGATGAAAACTACTTATCAAATTACTGCCAGACAACTGGTCGCGCTGGCGCTCGTCACCGCCGTCTTCGCCGCCAGCGCAGTGATCGTTTACGACCGGTTCGGCGCTGCGTTGCTCGAACGATTTGCGGGAGCGAAGACCGAGAAGCCGGCGGAGGATGACTCACAGATTCGCGGTATTACCGATCCTTCGGCCGCAACCGATGAAAAGAACAACCAGGAAGTCTACAACGCGATGAGTCCGGGCGTGGTCAATATAACTTCGACCATAAACGTGCGTGATTGGTTCGACGCCTATTCGACGCAAGGCTCCGGCTCGGGTTCGATCCTCGATAAACAGGGCCACGTCCTGACCAACTATCACGTCGTTCAGGGAGCGAGCAGGCTCGAGGTCACTCTGGCCAACGGTCGAAACTATCCGGCGACATACCTCGATGCCGACCCTGACAACGATCTGGCTGTGATCAAGATCAATGCTCCCGCCGATCAATTGACCACCATTCCGCTCGGCGATTCGTCAGCTTTGAAGGTCGGACAGAAGGTGCTGGCGATCGGCAATCCGTTCGGGCTTGACCGCACTTTGACTACCGGAGTCGTTTCGGGGTTGGCGCGTCCGATTCGCTCCGAGATGACCGGGAAGCTGATCGAAGGCGTGATCCAGACCGACGCGGCGATCAATCCGGGCAATTCCGGCGGGCCGCTGCTCAATTCGCGCGGGCAGATGATCGGCATCAACACGCTGATCTACAGCCCATCGGGCGGTTCAATCGGCATCGGATTCGCGGTTCCGGTGAACACGGCCAAACGAATCGTCTCGGACATTTTGCAGTACGGACGAGTCAGAAAACCCGACCTCGGCATCAGGGGAATTCCATTGAGCAGGCTCGGCCCGCAGTTGGTCAGAGCTTTGGAGCTGCCGGTGAGCGAAGGCATCATGGTCGTCAGGGCTTTCTCCGGCGCTTCGGCGGACAAAGCCGGCATTCGCGGCGCGAATGCGCAGGTTCAGGTCGGGAGGTACGTCATCCCGGTCGGCGGCGACATCATCACCAAAATTGATGGAAAGGAAGTCAGGCAGCAGGATGACATTGATCACGCGCTGAACGACAAAAACGTGGGCGACCATGTGCAGGTGGAAGTGGTGCGCGGCGGGCGCCGCCAGACATTGTCGGTTCAACTCGCCGAATTGCCGCGAGGTGCGAGACAGAGACTCTGAAGATTGAGCAATTGCCAGCGAAAGGTGAAAGGGGAGGCTCAAGGCCTTGAGCCTCCCCTTTTTCAATCTCGAATCCCGAATCACTTCTTCTCGACCTGCCTGGCTTCGTCCTGTTTCACTTTGAAAGACCGCGCAATCGCATCGGTGTGACTGCGCAGCGTGCCGAGGATGTTCCGCCTGCCGGTGAATTGCAGCACGTAGATCGTCTTTTCACCCGTGCGCAAATAGTAAACGCGTCCGGTGAACGGCTGTCCGGAGGCGTTTTTGTAATCGTAAGAGAGCAGCGCGCCGGTCTTGTTTCCGCCCAGCAGAAACTTTTCCATCGAAATTTTGTCGTATCCGGGCGAGGAGAAACGAATGCGATCCTGCTCGTCTTTCGCTGCGTAATCCAGTGGCTCGGCAGCGGATTCCAAATCAACGCGCCGGACTTTCAGCGCCCCGTTCTCGCGCACTTTGTAGACGATGTTGACGTCTTTGCGGCCAAGCCCATCGGTGTTGACGATGCCCAGCCACCCGGCGGGCAGATTCAAAGTGTATTTGCCATCAGGGTCTTCGAATGTCTCGGTCGCGCTTTGCGCAAAGGCGCCCGGAGCGAATAGAGCCAGGAGAAAAACGACCAGCAAATAAAAGCGAAACGGACCAGTCACGATGCGTCCTCCTTCTAATTGATCTTCGTGCGCGACGCGGGGTCAATCATCGCGCGCAATTCTTTCCCTGCGAGAGTTTGAACGATTGTTTCGCGTTGCATTGCAATCAAACGATCAACCCCGCTTTCGGCGGCGGCGATCATTTCGTTCATCTGTTCGCGGCTGAAGGCTTCGGTCTCGGCCGTGCCCTGGATTTCGACGAAGCGTCCGTCGCCGGTCCGCACGATGTTCATATCAACTTCGGCGGCCGAATCTTCGCTGTAATCCAGGTCGAGCAGCGCGCGCCCGCCGACGATGCCCACGCTGACCGCCGCGATGTAATCGCGCAGCGGGGCGCGGGTGATCTTTCCGGCTTCCATCAAATTATTCAGCGCCAGCGCCAGCGCCACAAATCCGCCGGTGATCGAAGCCGTGCGCGTTCCGCCGTCGGCCTGGATCACATCGCAATCGAGCGTCACCGAGCGTTCGCCGAGCGCAGGCATATCAACCACGGAACGAAGGCTGCGACCGATCAGGCGTTGAATCTCCTGTGTGCGTCCCGACGGGCCGCCGCGACCGATTTCACGCTGTGTGCGTATTTCGGTGGCGCGTGGCAGCATTGAGTACTCGGCCGTTATCCATCCCACGCCTTTGCCTTTCAGGAACGACGGCACGCGGTCTTCAACCGAAGCCGTGCAGATGACCCGCGTCTGGCCCATTTCGATCAAGACCGAGCCTTCGGCGTATTTTGTAAACCCGGTTGTCATTCGCACTGGCCGTAAGTCGAGAGGCTCACGACCGTCACTTCGTTTCGAGTTTGTCATGTCCCCACACCTCCACTGCTTCCAAATGCGCGAGCGGCTCTCCCAGAATTCTCTCCGCAATGCGATGAAATCGCTGCGCGGCATCGGTCACGTAAAATTGGCTCGCGCCCACCTCCGGCGATTGATTGAGCAATCCGTGCTTTTCGAGCAACTGCGCCGTCTCTTCCGCCGTAGCCTCAGCCGAATCAACCAGCGTGACGTCCAAACCAATCGTTTCATCAATCACGCGTTTGAGCAAGGGATAATGCGTGCAGCCCAGAACCAGCGTATCAATCCGTTCTTCGCGCAGCGGCGCGAGGTATTGCTCGGCGACCAATCGTGTGATCTGCGAATCAACCTCGCCTTCTTCGACCAGCGGCACAAACAACGGACAGGCGCGCGAGAAAATCTCGACCTCACGATCCAGGCACGATTCACGAATCGCGCTAGGGTAAGCTCCGCTTTCAATCGTGGCTTCCGTAGCGATCACGCCGATGCGCCCGTTGCGAGTCACGCGCGCCGCCATCCTCGCCCCCGGCCCCAGCACACTGAGCAAAGGGACATTGAATTCCGCCCGCAGCCGGTGGCGTGACATCGCCGAAGCCGTGTTGCAGGCCACGACGATCATCTTCACGCCTTTGCTGACGAGGAAGGCCGCGTCCTCGACCGCGTAACGCTCAATCGTCGCGCGCGATTTCGTCCCGTAAGGCACGCGCGCCGTATCGCCCAGATAGATCACGCTCTCGCGCGGCAGACGTTCGCGCACAGCGCGCAAAACGGTCAAGCCGCCCACGCCGGAATCGAAGATGCCAATCGGAAGGGAATTCATCAGGAGGCGGGCAAAATCTCAAATCTCAAATCTCAAATCTCAAATCTCAAATCTCAAATCTCAAATCTCAAATCTCAAATCTCAAATCTGAGATTTGAGAAGGAATGGAGGTGGAGAGAATCGAACTCTCGTCTGGCAGCCGTCTACGAAGGAATCTACATACTTAGCCGCTTCGCTCAAGTTTTTGCCCGCGCGCAGCAGCAGAAGCGGCGAAGAACTGCGCGCGAACTATGCCAGATTGATCTCATTCTTCGACTCTGACCTGCGTCGAAGAACCAGCCTGCAAAGTCGGCGCTCGACATCGCGCCCACAGGCGAGGCGCGAGCGAACGGGCAGTGAACTAGAGTTAACTAGGCTGCCATTGCGAGTTCAGTATTCGCAATTAAGTTTTGCCTGCAGTTTACGGGTTACAAGCTTCCCGGTATGCATCCGTCGCTTCAGGTCTTCCATCGAATCCAGTGCACCCCCAAAAGTTTACACATTGAAGCGAACGTGAGAGAGTTTACCGAGCTAGGTTAGGCTGGTCAAGATGCGCCTCCGGGTTTGTTTCTTCGAAAACCATTGAGATCAAGGCCGCCATCACACAAGTCCGAAACGGTTGAATAATGAGCACACCGCAATCTTCTTCTCCAGTCTGCGTCCCAATCACAGAAACCAACACCGACGCTTTCCTCACCGCGCTCGACGAAGCCAAGCAAATCGCCGATGCTATCGAATTGCGCCTCGACTACTTGCCCGCTGAATCTCTGCCGCAAGTGATCGCCGAACTGAATTCGCGCATTGCCCACATCAGCAAACCCTTGATCTTCACCTTCCGCCCGCGCGAGCAAGGCGGCAAACGCGATCTGACCTTGCAAGACCGCCACATTTTCTGGCGCAGCCTGCCGCCGGAGGTCACGGGCGCCATCGCCTTCGCCGATTTCGAGCTTGATCTGGTCGAAAGCTTCGCCGGCGAGCAGCCGCCAATTCCGTGGAGCAAGATCATCTGCTCGTGGCACAACTTTGATGAGACGCCGAATGATTTGACGGAGCGTTTCGAGCGAATGGCTCGCACGCCGGCGGCTGTCGTCAAGATCGCCACGCAGGCGAATCGCGTCGGTGACTGTCTGCGTATCTTTGAATTTATCGAAAGAGCCAATCAGCCGAAGCCCGTGATAGGACTGGCGATGGGATTGCCGGGGCTGGCCACACGAGTGCTGGCGTGCCCGCGCGGAGCGATGCTTACCTTCGGCGCATTGCGGCAAGGAGCCGAGAGTGCGAGCGGGCAGCCGACGGTCGCCGAACTGCGCGATCTTTACCGCGTCAAACAGCTCACGCGCGAGAGCGAAATTTACGGCGTGATCGGCAAGCCCATCGGCCATTCGCGCTCGCCGTTGATGCACAATGCGGCTTTGAAGGCGCTCGACCGCGATGGAGTTTATCTGCCCTTCGAGGTTGATAACGTTGATGAGTTCGTGCGCGATTTTGTCAGGCCGGAGACGAGGAAGATTGATTGGCGGCTGCGCGGCTTGAGTGTGACGATCCCACACAAGCTGGCGATCATTCCCCATCTCGACTTCGTTGACGCGACGGCGAAAGCGATTGGCGCGGTCAACACCGTCGTCGTCGAAGGCGATGAACTTCCCAGGTTATGTGGATACAACACCGATGTCGCCGGCGCGATGAAGCCGTTGGATGAACTGATGGATGTGCGCGGCGCGCATGTGGCTGTGCTGGGCGCAGGCGGCGCGGCGCGGGCGATCTGTTACGGTTTGAATGAGCGCGGCGCGGACGTGACGATCTACGCGCGGGATGTTGGCAAAGCGCGGCCGCTCGCCGATGAATTCAAGACGCGAACAGCATTGCTCGAATCATTCAGCAGCGAAGCGGATGTGGTCATCAACTGCACGCCCGTCGGAATGCGCGGGCACAGCGAAGACCGGTCGCCGGTCAAAGCTGAAACCTTAAGCGGAGTGAAGCTGGTTTACGATCTGGTCTACAACCCCGAAGAGACCGTCTTGCTCGGCGATGCGCGTGAAGCCGGTGGTCGAACGCTCGGTGGATTGGCGATGCTGGTCGGACAGGCGGTGGAGCAGTTTCGATTGTGGACGGGGTTGGAAGCGCCGGTTGACGTGATGTGGCAGGCGGTCAATCTTCAAGCGCGAACATCACCGCCATCGCAAATCCCAACAACAGGTTGAAAGCCATCAACGTCGTCGAGAGCCTGTGCAGGTGGTTGAATTCGACGCGGCGCGGATCGTCTTTCGGCGTGCGATCAACGCCGCCGGGCGCCCTCACGCTCAATTGGGCGCGCAGTTGATCGAGCTTGCGCGAAACGACCAGACCCGAATAGAGCGCCAGCCCCAGCATCAACACAGCGATGGCGTAGCGCGTGATCTCCGAAGCGTACAAATGATGATTGAAACTTCCCGCCCAGCGCATCAACCCCGCGATCAGCACCGCCGCGCCGCAGCCGTATATCACCGGATGGAATCGCTTCAAGATCAGCCCGAACGTTTTGCCCGCCTGTTCGCGTGAAGACAGCGACTGGAAGATCGCAGGCGCGGCGATGAAAGCCAACGCGGCCATCCCGCCGACCCACACCGTGATCGCGATGATTTCGATGATCGCTGAAAATGTGACCAGGTTTCGCACGCCGGCGATGTTAGGTGATGCGCGCCTTTTAGCCAAGTCTCGAGCTGTTTGTAGGCTCGCTCACTTTCAAGGCGCCGTCGCGTTTTTATAATCCGCGCTCGAACGCATATAATCCGCGCGCACTATTCCAACGCGCAAAGCAGGGAGAGACGACAAGATGCATAGCTCTGATTCGATCCGTCAATTCGCGCGCGCCCGTGTGGCCGCACTCGTCATCGCTTTTCTATTCTTCATCGCCTGCGGCGCCGCTGCCGCCCAGCAGCAATCCGCGCCGCAGAAAGGCAAAGAGATGGCCCAAACCAAAAACGAATTATTCGAAGGCGAAGTCAACGCGCCCGATTTCCCATTGGGTCTGGAATGGCTCAACACCGAAAAGCCGATGTCCTTGCGCGATTTGCGCGGCAAGATCGTGCTGCTCGATTTCTGGACCTATTGCTGCATCAACTGCATGCACATCATCCCCGACCTGAAGAAGCTCGAGGCCAAATACCCGAATCAACTGGTCGTCATCGGCGTGCATTCGGCCAAATTCCTGAACGAAAAAGGCACGGACCAGATTCGCCAGGCGATCCTCCGCTACGAGATCGAACACCCGGTGGTCAACGACCGTGACTTCGAGGTCTGGCAGAGCTATGCCGCGCGATCCTGGCCCACGCTGGTGTTGATCAACCCGAAAGGCAAAGTCGTCGGCGCGCATTCGGGCGAAGGCATTTTTGAACTCTTCGACAACGTCATCGGGCAGATGGCGACTTACTTCCGCGCAAAAAAAGAGCTTGATGAAAAGCCGATCAGCTTCAAGCTCGAAAAGTTCTCAGCGCCGCCAAGCCTGCTGAGCTTTCCCGGCAAAGTGTTGGCCGACGAAAAAGGCAATCGTTTGTTCATCTCCGATTCCAATCACAACCGAGTGATCATCACCTCGCTCGATGGAATGGTGCAGGACGTGATCGGCGACGGCGCAATCGGAACAAAAGACGGCTCGTTCGCCGAAGCCGAATTCAATCATCCGCAGGGAGTGGCGCTCGACGGCGATACGCTTTACATCTGCGACACCGAAAACCATCTGATCCGCCGCGCCGATCTGAAAGCGCGCACGGTGGAGACGCTGGTCGGCACTGGGCAGCAAGCCCGCCAATTCAACATCGAAGGGACTGGCACGAACGTCGCGCTCAATTCA
>Ga0247727_10012856_pt1 | contig 14256 bp, 8 predicted proteins | sample WisWelCaveWW1625_FD_202498 | JGI IMG/M metagenome (GOLD analysis project Ga0247727, IMG submission 202498) | Biofilm microbial communities from Wishing Well Cave, Virginia, United States - WW16-25 | ecosystem: Environmental > Aquatic > Deep subsurface > Groundwater > Cave microbial mat | place... | reverse complement strand
ACCTCACCAACGGCACCGGACAACTCGAACTCTTCCTCAACACGACGACAGGACTGCTCACGCTCAGCAACGGCACCAGCCCACTCCAAAACCTCACCAACCTCAGCAACACAGGCATCTACCGCGTCACCGCCCGCGCCAACGAATCGCAGAACTACACCAGCATCAACGTCAGCCACCTCGTCACCGTCCAAGACACCGCACCCCCCGCCATCAACCTCATCTACCCAACCACAGGCCAGAACGGCACGAACACAAGCTTCAACTTCACCTGGCGCGCCACCAACAGCCAAGCCAACCTCACCTGCAACCTCACCATCAACAGCGCCGTCAACCAGAGCTTCATCCAGACACTCAACAACACACCCACCAACTACAGCGTCAACGACTTCCTCAACGGCAACCACACCTGGAACGTCACCTGCACCGACGGCACCACCTGGAACACCAGCGAAACACGCCTCTTCGTCGTTGACACACAAGGACCACGCCTCGACAACAGGACAGAAGACGCCCTCACCGGCGTCGCCTACACGCCCGGCCGCGCCTACAACTTCACCATCAACGCCACCGATGCGCTCAACGCCGTCAACAACGTGACGCTGATATTCGACAACGTGACGTACGTCGCCACCAAGAACGGCCTCCGCTACAACGTCACCATCTACGACCTGCCCGCAGGAACCCACAACTACAGCTGGATCGCCAACGACACCATCAACAACACCAACAGCACCACCACCTTCACCTTCATCGTCAACAAGGCGGCGGCGAGCGTGAACCTCTCGCTCAACGGCACTGCTGGCAACATCGCCATCCAAACGGGCGGCGTGATCCCCATCAACGCCACGCTGCTCAACGGCAGCGGCACCATCGAGCTCTTCAACGGCACGAGGCTCTTCAACAACGGCACATCCCCCATAAGCAACCTCACCGCCTTCCCCAACACGGGCGTGTTCACGTTCACCACGCGCTACAACGAGACGCAGAACTACACGAGCGCGAACGTGAGCTACACCGTCACCGTCACCGCAGATACCACGCCGCCCGCCATAACACTCATCGACCCGGCCAACGCGGTCAACGCGACGCAGACATACTACAACTTCACCTGGAACGCGACGGACAACGTCAACACCACGCTCAACTGCAACCTCACCATCAACGGCGTCGTCAACGTGAGCGGCATCGTGGTGACAAGCGGCGCCGCCAGCAACCGCACCGTCGCCGGCTTCGTCAGCGGCAACCACACCTGGAACGTGACGTGCACGGACGGCACGAACGTGAACACGAGCGCGACGCGCAGCTTCATCGTCGACACGCAAGGACCGCGTCTCGACAACAGGACGGAAACCCCGCAGAGCGGCGTCGCCTACACCCCCGGAGCAGCCTATAACCTCACAATCAACGCCACCGACGCGCTCAACGCCGTCAAGAACGTCACGCTCATCTTCGACAACGTCACCTATGTCGCAACGCGCAACGGCATCCGCTACAACGTCACCCTCTACGACCTGCCAGCCGGCACCCACAACTACAGCTGGCAAGCAAACGACACCCTCGGGAACGTCAACACCACCACGACGTTCACCTATGTCGTCAACAAGGCGGCGGCGAGCATCAACCTCACGCTCAACGGCAGCCAGAGCAACATCACCATCCAGCAGAACGGCACCATCAACATCACCGGCAACCTGACGAACGGCACGGGCACGCTCGAACTGTTCAACGGCACGATGCTCTTCAACAACGGCACATCCCCCATAAGCAACCTCACGACGTTCCCCAACACCGGCACCTTCGCCTTCACCCTCCGCTACAACGAGACACAGAACTTCAGCAGCGCGAACCTCACCTATTACGTCAACGTGACCGGCCTCGACAACGACGCGCCCGCCATCACGCTCAACTTCCCGCCGGCAGGCCTCCTCACCAGCAACACCAGCCTCAACTTCACCTGGACGGCCACCAACGCGCAGGCCAACCTGAGCTGCAACCTCACCATCAACAGCGCCGTCAACCAGAGCTTCATCCAGACGTTGAACAACACGCCGACGAACTACAGCGTCAACGGCTTCGACGACGACACGCATTCCTGGAACGTCACGTGCACGGACGGCGCCAACGTGAACACGAGCGCGACCAGGTCATTCACCATCGACACCGTGCTGCCTGCCATCACGTTCGTCAGCCCGACGCCCACGAGCGGCAACACGACCAACGTCTCGTTCATCTACATCAACGTGACGATGAACGAGAACGTCAGCGTTGCGCTGCTCGACTTCAACGGCACGAACTACACGATGACGCAGGCGACGCCGACACTGTTCTTCCGCAACCTCACAGGACTGACCAACGGCACCTACTTCTACCGCGTGTACGCCAACGACAGCGCGGGAAACCTGAACGTGAGCGAGGTGCGCAACATCACCTTCGCGATAACGACACCGGACACGACAGCGCCGGGCATCTTCAACGTCAGCACACACAACATAACGAACCAGAGCGCATTCGTGAACTGGACGACAGACGAGTCGGCCAACACGACTGTAAGATACGGCACCTCGCCGACGCTGGGATCGAGTGTGAGCAACGCCTCCTTCAACACGACGCACGACATACAACTGACAGGCCTGCTCAACAACACGCTATACTACTACAACGTCACGAGCTGCGATGCATCCGGCAACTGCAACACGAGCGGACCGCGCAACTTCACCACGCTCAACAACACGCTGGATACCACGCCGCCGACGGTCACCATCATCAGTCCAGAGGTCACGACCTACACGAACACGAGCGTGTTCGTCAACATCAGCGCGACGGACGACGTCGCCATCAGCAGGATCTACTACATGTGGAACGACTCGCTGGGCAACGTGTCCATCAACATCACCTGGACGTCCTCGCACTTCCAGAACTTCAGCGACAACACCACGGTGACGCTGCGCGCCTATGCCAACGACACCGCGAACAACATCGGCAATTCAACGCAGATCACCTTCCTCATCAACGTGAGCGCCGCGCCGGACAACAGCAGTCCCAATATCACCAGCGTCGTCGCCATCAACATCACCAACCAGAGCGCGATGATAAGTTGGGCGACGGATGAGTCCGCCAACAGCAGCGTCAACTACGGCATCACGATCACCCTCGGCACGTTCGCGAACAACGCGACGCGCGTCACCCCGCACAACATCTCGCTCTCACCGCTGTTGAACAACACGCTGTACTTCTACAACGTGACCAGCTGCGATGCGGCAGGCAACTGCAACACGAGCGGACCGCGCAACTTCACCACGCTCAACAACACCGTGGACACCACGCCGCCCAACATCACGCTCAGCGCACCTGCCAACGGCTCGACCATCACGAGCGCGAGCCAGACGTTCACCTGGACGGCGACGGACGACATCCACACGACGCTCTACTGCAACGTCACGATGAACGGGAGCGTCAACGTCACAACGACCGCCACCAGCGGCTCGCCACACAGCGACACCATCAGCCTCAGCAACGGGACGTATTACTGGAACGTGACGTGCGCGGACGGCAGCGGCAACCGCAACACGAGCGCGACGTTCACGTTCTTCGTCAACATCAGCGGCGCTGCGCCGACACCCACCCCAAGCGGCGGTGGCGGCGGAGGACCACCATCCTACACCCCGCCGACGGTCAACGTCACACCGCCCGCCTGCACGCCGACCTGGCACTGCGTGAACGTCGGCGGATGCATCGGCGGGCTGCAACGCCGCACCTGCCTCGACCTTGCCAGCTGCAACGACACGCTCTCGCAGCCGTCCTCTATCATCATCTGCGAAGTGCCGCCGGTGCCACCTGTAGAAGTGCCGGAGGAACCAACAGTCATCATCGTCGAAGAGCCTCGCGAGCCGCCGGTCGTACCGTTCGTCCCGCTAGGAATACCCTGGTGGCAGAAGCTGTTGAAGTTCCTCGAGTTCATCGGCCTGCTCGTGCTGATCATGTCGCTGCTCGGCCTCATCGGCATCGGCGCACTCGTGCTCGCGCGCCGCCGCAAGGAAGAGGATGACTACTTCCGCGGCTTCGACCGCAGGACGCACACCACCTACCTGCCCTACGAGTTCGTCGAGGAAGCCAGGGTCGTGCTCGAAGGCATGACCGAGCGCACGTCGCTGCGCGGCCACACGCCGATAGTGCTCGACATCTGCCGGCACGCCATGGAGGACGCACACAAAGACGTCGCCAGCGGCCGGATGGGCAAGTCCATCATCATCGATGGCCACTATGAGTGGATCAGTGTCGGGATGCTCAGCCGCATCACACGCGCGATGGCGCAGGCGATGCTCCTGGGCATGGACGTCACCATCAACGATGACGGCCACCGCCGCGAAGTCAGGGTCGGACACAAGAAGCCACTGGGACCACAGGACTATCCTGAACTCGAAGTGACGCCTGTCGCGCCCGCAAAGAGCGCGGTGTACTCGTTCGTCGTGTCGAACGAAGATGAGATGCGCACGGTGCTCGAACTCCTGCGCAGCAGCACGACGATGCTTTTGCTCGACATGCAGATGGACAGCGAGCAAGAGATGTATAGCGCGCTCAAGCGCCTCAAGCGGACCGCGGAGACGCAGCGCGGCGGCATCATCTGCCTGGGCGGCACGTGGTACATGGTGACGAGCGGGATGCCTGTCCTCACGAGCAAGGCTTAAAAGCCGCGTCGAGCGCAGCGGGGGCATGACGTTGCGACCCATTCCCAAAGGAGACGAACTCGAATGGAAGGAGGTGATGCTCGAGCGCTACGCCCGCATCACCGACGTCGCGCGCTTCAAGGAGTATTCGCTGAGCTTCCTGCGCAAGTCCGTGCGCATCAACACGCTCAAGAAACCGCTCGCGGCCGTCAAGGCATCGCTGGAGAACGACTGGCGCCTTACGCCGATTCCCTGGTGCGAACACGGCTTCTGGGTCGAGCACAAGCAGGGCCGTCTCGACATCGGTAACACGATGGAGCACGCGCTGGGCTACATCTACGTGCAGGAAGCGGCATCGATGCTGCCTCCGCTCGCGCTCGCGCCCGAACCGGGAGAGACCGTCCTTGACATGTGCGCCGCGCCTGGCAGCAAGAGCACGCAGCTCGCGCAGCAGATGGAGAACACCGGCGTCCTTGTCTGCAACGACGTCACCGCCGACCGCCTCGCAGCGTTGGGCACGAACCTGCAGCGCTGCGGCGTGAGCAACTGCGTCGTGACGCAGATGCACGGCATGAAGGACCTGCAGTTCGACCGCATCCTCATCGATGCGCCCTGCTCGGGCACCGGCACCATCCGCAAGAGTCTCCGGACGCTGCGCACCTGGAGTCTGGGCGCGACGCACAAGCTCTGCAAGAGCCAGCGCGAACTGATGGCGCGCGCGTGGTCGATGCTCAAGCCAGGCGGCACGTTCGTCTACAGCACGTGTTCGCTCGAACCCGAGGAGGACGAAGGCATGGTGTCATCGTTCCTCCAACACCACAAGGACGCCGACCTCGCGCCCATCGAGCTCGACATCAAGAAAGCAGCCTCCGTCATGGAATGGGATGGGGAGACGTTCGACGAACGCGTCAAGCACACGTTGCGTGTCTGGCCGCAGGATAATGATACAGAAGGCTTTTTCGTCGCGAAGATAGTCAAACCGGCCTAGACAAGGTATGCGTAATTCTTGTGATTCGAACGTAGTTTGTAGACCGCGCCATCATTCTGGTACTGGCGGTCGAGGATGTGACGCTCCACAAGCACGTCGAGCGTGCGCGCGTAGTGCTTGTTCTCGTTCAAGAACAGCTGGTCGAACTGGCCGTTGTCGAAGAGCGCGTAGAGTATCTCGTGCGTGTGCCTCTTGCCTTTGCGCAACTGGTCGACGACTGCCTTGCGACGCGCGCGCAGAAGCAAGATGCCGTTCAGTTCCCCCATACGACGACCGCTTTCGTGACACATTAAAAGGGTTATGGACGAAGAACCCCACGAGGGAAGAAGGGGTATGGACTTACGGCAGCTTCACAAGATTGAGCGGCTTGCGGTCGAGGTAGCCACCGATGTTGTCCACCGTGGTGTCAAGGATGCGACGCAACGCCTCGCCTGTGTTGAATGCGTTGTGCGGCGTGACGAGCACGTTGTCGTACTCGATGAGCGTGTGTTCCTGCAGCAGCGTGCGCAGATCGACGCCGCCGTAGTTCTTCGAGAGGAGCTGGCGTTCTTCCTTGATGCCGGTCTCTTCCTCGAGCACGTCCAGGCCCACTGCGCCGAAGATGCCGTGGTCGAGCGCATAGAGCACTGCCTGCGTCTCGACAAGGCCGCCGCGCGCGGTGTTGATGAAGACGCATCCTTTCTTGACCTTGTCGATGTTCTTCATCGAGATCATGTGCTTTGTCTGCGGCGTGAGCAGCGCGTGGACGCTGATGACATCCGCCTTTGCCAGCACGCTGTCGATATCCTTCTCGTACGTGTAGCCCAAATCCTTGGCTGCAGTGTAATCAGGATACGGGTCGTACGCGATGACGTTCATCGAAAAGCCCTTTGCCATACGAATGGCATACTTGCCGATGCGGCCTGTGCCGATGACGCCGATGGTCTTGTCTTTCAAATCAAAGCCGCGCAACTCCGGGCCGGTGTCGTAGCGGCCGCGGCGCGTGCGCTCGACACCAGGGAGTATCTTGCGCGAGATGGTGAGCAGCAACGCGAACGCCTGCTCTGCCACCGTGTTCTCACCGTAGCTGGGCACGCTGCTGACCGTGATGCCGCGTTTGGCGCACGCCGCCAAATCGATGTGGTCGTACCCTGTGCTCATCGTGTTGATGTGCTTGAGGTTGGGCAGCTTCGCAAGGATCGCAGGCGTTATCCTGCTGAAGATGAAGACGCTCAGGATGTCGATGTCCGTGTACTCGCCGACATTGGCGTCCGTGAGGCGTTCGCTGCTGAACGTGACCTTGAGCGGGTTCACGAAGCGTCGTTCGACTGCCTTGAGCTTCTCGCGCAGGTAGTCATGCTCCCACGGTTCGAGTTCGAAGAATGCGATGCCTGGCATGGAGAGACCGACTGCCACAGCCCATAAAAAGAATCAGCACCATTAGACGATAGTGACGAATGTTTTTATCCCTTCGCGGCGGGTTCATGCCCATGCCCATCCGCGTCGCAATCAACGGCTTTGGCCGCATCGGCAGACAGGTCCTCCAGGCAGGCATCAACGACCCTGACATCATCTGGGTCGCGGTCAACGACACGACCGACACGCACACGCTCGCGCACCTTCTCAAGTACGACAGCACGTTCGGCCCGTTCCAGGGCACTGTCGGCCACACCGACAACTCGATCATCGTCAACGGCAAGGAAGTGCAGGTCGTGCGCGAGCTCGACCCTGCCAAGCTGCCGTGGAAGAAGCTCGACATCGACGTCGTGGTCGAGAGCACCGGCTTTTTCACGGACAAGGAAAGCGCGGGCAAGCACCTCGCGGCAGGCGCCAAGAAGGTCCTCATCAGCGCGCCGACGAAGAATCCGGACATCAGCATCGTCAAGGGCGTCAACGAGCACCTCTATGACAAGAAGAAGCATCACGTCGTGAGCAACGCGAGCTGCACGACCAACTGCCTCGCGCCGATAGTGAAGGTGCTCAACGACAACCTCGGCGTCGTGCACGGCATGATGGTCACCGCGCACGCCTACACCGCGGACCAGCGCCTCGTCGACGGTCCGCACAAGGACCTGCGCCGCGCGCGTGCGGCAGCCGTCAACATCATCCCGACGACGACCGGTGCCGCGAAGGCGGTCTCCGACGTCATCCCCGAACTCAAGGGCAAACTCGATGGTTTCGCATGGCGCGTTCCTGTCCCAGATGGCAGCATCGTCAACTTCACATGCAAAGTCACCAAGGAGACGGACATCGAGAAGCTCAACTGGCTGTTCTCCGAGGTGGCGAAGTATCATCTCAAAGGCATCCTGCGCTACTGCGACGAGCCTATAGTGAGCCGCGACATAGTCCACGACCCGCACAGCTGCATCTTCGACGCGCTGTCGACCAAGGTCATCGAGAAGACGTTCGTGAGTGTGACCGGCTGGTATGACAACGAGTGGGGCTACAGCAACCGCATGGTCGACGTCATAAAACTCCTGATGAAGTGATAGAATATCTAGCGTGAAAGAATGAACAGCCGTGAAATGAGACAATGAACATCGTCTACAAGTGCCCGAACTGCAAACATCAGGACCATCACCCTGGCAACTGCCCAAAGCACAACGTCCCGATGCAGAAAGCATGCGCGCACTGCGGCCAGCCGCCGGCTGACTGCATCTGCAACTGAGCGGCATCAATTTATAGTCCGATTCTCTCGACGGAACATGGCGCAACGAACCTCAACGATGCTCAGGACTCTCCAGCAGTTGGACGTGAAAGGCAAACGTGTCCTCGTACGAGTCGACTTCAACGTGCCGTTGCGCAATGGCAAGGTCGAGGACGACACGCGCATCCGTGCTGCGTTGCCGACAATCAACGCGCTGCTGCGCAAGGGCGCTACCGTCATCCTGCTCACGCATCTCGGTAGACCCGCTGGCGTCGATCTCGCGTTTAGTGTCAAGCCTATCGCAACAACGCTGCAACGTCTGCTCAAGAAACGCGTCATCTTCATCGAGGATTGTGTCGGCACGCGCGTCGAGCACGTCGTGGCAGTCGCGCCGAAAAAGAGCGTCATCCTTCTCGAGAACGTCAGATTCCATGATGGCGAGGAGCGCAACGACGGCCATTTCGCGTCCGAACTCGCCGCCGTCGCAGACGCCTACGTGAACGATGCGTTCGGCAGTTGCCATCGCAGCCACGCGTCGGTCGACGCCATCACGCGTCTCCTCCCATCAGCAGCAGGCCTGCTTGTCGAGAAAGAGGTCGCGATGCTCTCGAAGCTTCTTACGAAGCCCAAGCATCCTTTCATCGCGGTGCTGGGCGGCGTCAAGGTCTCGGACAAGATCGGCGTCATCCGCAACCTGCTCAAGCGGGCGGATGCCATCCTTATCGGCGGCGCGATGATGTTCACCTTCCTGCAGGCGTTGGGTCTGCGCACCGGCACGAGCAAGGTCGAACACGACAAAGTCAGCCTTGCAAAGGAACTCCTGAAGGAAGGACACGGCAAGGTCCTGCTCCCGGTCGATGTCGTGACTGCCAAGAATATCGACGACGGCAAAGGAGCGACAATCGTCACCCCCGACAGTATTCCACAGGACGAAATGGGCCTTGACATCGGCCCGCAGACCGCCGCAATCTACGCTGAAATCATCAAAAGCGCGAAGACCGTCATCTGGAACGGACCGATGGGCGTTTTCGAAAAGCCCGCGTTCGCCAAAGGCACGATGGCTATCGCAAAGGCATTGGGTGCAAGCAAAGGGTTCACCGTCGTCGGTGGGGGCGAGAGTGGTGAAGCCATCGCAAAAGCCAAGGTCGACAAGAAGATAACGCACGTCTCGACAGGCGGTGGGGCGTCGCTTGAATTTCTCGAAGGAAAGAAGTTGCCAGGCATCAAGGCATTGGAACGGAAGAAATAGTTACGTAACAGGACAAAAAACATCCTAGAATCACGATGAAAAAGCCGGACAAGAAACAAGGACAATCGCTGGCGCGCAAACGCATCATGACCCTGCTCGAGCAGGCAGCAGAGGCGACCCAAACAGCAGCCGATGCCTACGTCAAGCGCATCTGGCAGATCGCCACGAAGAACAACCTGCGCCTGTCGACCGACATCAAGCGCCGTTTCTGTCGTTCCTGTAAGTCCTACTGGCGCACCGCAACTGTGCGTATCCGTATCGAAAAGGGCAAGAAAATCTATACGTGCAAGGTCTGCGGCGCCATTAAACGAGTACCCTTACGGTAGTCGTAATCCGCCTTCTATCAATACGCACGGCACACTCGCCCTCAAAACCGAAGTGTTAAATAGTTTAACATCATGTACAGCTATAGTTCTCATTCTCATCGAGAGTCAAAGTAAATAGTATAACAAAGAAAGCTTTATAAATAAAGAATGTTATTCTATTTAACATCACGAAAGGGGCACTGGAGTGAGTCACAACGAGGCAGCCAAACAACCCTCTGACCTAGCTGCGCGTGTGATCTTCACGTATTCAACGCAGCATCTTCTGCAGAAAGACAAGGTCAGATTCTATTACGCACTCAAGGGCCGCGACGGCAAGAGCGGAATCGTTGTACACGCGAACATCGAGCAGCTCGGTCGTACAGTTCTCCTCGTCAACGCCGACAAAGCAAGCGAAGTGCGCGACTTCCTCAACTATTGGAAATGCGAGTTCGCGGAAAAGGAGGTGTGGACGCGTGGATAGAAAACGCGCATACCTCGTGATCAGCATCGCGATAGCGGTCTCGCTCCTCGCCTCCGCAGTGGTCTTCACGCCGACCGTCGAGCAGAACAACGGCTTCGGGTTCTTCACAGGACGCCTCGCGCTCGACACGCCGACAGGAGAACGCGGTGAACCGTCGACCATCGAGACGACGCCGACAGAACCGCCATCACCGGAAACGTCCCCGACAACCGAACCAATCACCGAACCTGCTCCTGCGCCGACCGAAGAGCCGGCCGCACCGATGGAAGAACCGATACCGGCCGAAGAACCAACCTCCGTCATCGAACCGACGGTGGAGAATCAGACGTCATCGCTCGGCGTCGCGACACCGACGCAACTGCGCGCGCCTGCGCAGAACGAGAGCTTCAGCATCGCGACCAACATCGCGGCGTGCCAGACGCTCTCGACGGCGGACACCTACACGCTCACGCAGGACGTGACGAGCACATCGACCTGTTTCACCATCACGACAAGCAACATCGAACTCGACTGCGCCGGCTTCAACATCACATATGGAACGTCCGCACTCGGCTTCGGGATCTTCAGTAACAACAATCACAACATCACGATACGTAACTGCCGCATCGGAACGCCTGCATTGAGTTTGGCGCACGCAATCAACATCAGCAGCCTCACCACGAGCACGAATAACCTCATCAGCAACGTGAACGTCAGCAGCCGCACCTTTGATGCATACCCCTTGGTGTTGGAACGAGTGCACAATAGCACCATCGGCAATTCCACATTCAATGGGACCACCACCAGTGGCAGCGCTCGTGTTTTAGTCGGCGGGCTCCTCGGCAGCAACACCAACTGTGACAACAACACGTTCATCAACAACACAGTCATAGCGAGCGGCGTCGGTGGGGACGCAGTCAACTTCGGCGGCAGCGGCAACCTCTGGCGCAGCAACACCATTCTCACCATCACCACAGGCGCCAGCGACGGGATACAGTTGTTCGACGACAGCGACAACAACTTGTTCATCGGCAACTACCTGTCGGTGTCTGGGACCGTGCCCACCAACGACATCGACCTGCGTGCGGACAACATCAATAACACCTTCATCAACAACACATTCATCATCAACGGCAGTGATGCTGAGATTGAGGCGCTGAAGGTTCTCGGGCAGAACCATTCGTTCATCAATAACTACATCCAGACGAATGGTTTCCCTGCACACGGCGTGCGTCTCAACACCAATCGCACGGTGTTCGTCAATACGGTCATCAATGTGACCCAACGTGGAACGGCAATCTATGCGCAAACGGGCGGCAACAACACGTTCGCCAACACGACGATCGTAACGGGCGCAGACGTGTTTGTAGCGAACGTAACCGCCATCACCACCAACCTGACCAACACCACGTTCGTCGGTACCTTCGCTCGGATGTACATGGCAGGCACCATCAACATCACCGGCCCGGCAAACGTCAGCCGCTTCACCCTCCGTCTGGGCAACCGATCCGTCTGGCTCAACGCCACGAACGCGACGTTCCTCAACAGGAGCGCGAACATCACCTTCACGGGCGTGGCGCTCACCGATCCGGCGCCGTATGTCGACTTCGACAGCGACGGACACTTCGAGTTCTGCCGTCTCGGTGTCTGCGACGAAGTGAGTTATGCAGGCAATGCGTTCACATTCAACGTCGCGCACTTCACCAATTTCACGATAGCCGAGGCGCCGCCGGTGGTGACCGCCATCGTGCTCAACTCCACACGGCCGGACACGAACGACACCGACCAGAACCTGACGCTCTACACGACGGTCAACGGCGGCACGGCAAGTATCCAAAACGTCACGGACTGGCGCCGCAATAATGTTTCCTTCGCGATGCTCAATCTGCAGTTCGCCAACGACGTGAGCGACAATGCCAGCGAACGCATCCCGGACTATTCGACGTTCAGGAGCAATGCGACGCTGGGCGCACGCAACGGCGCTGCGTCGCCTTCGTGGGTGCGTTCGACGAATAACCGCGGCACGTACAAGTTCGATGCATCGAATGATTTCATCAACGTGTCGAATTTCTCGTTGTTCTCGATATCTTCAACAGGGGCGATGGCATATACAGCGTGGATAAATGCCTCGACATCCGTCCCTACCAGTGGTGGATACGTCTTCTCGGCGGGAGACACAGGCAATAGCGATCATGTCTCATTGCGCATCCTTGAGGGTTCCGGTGTGCTTCGTGTCGCAGCTCGTACAGGTCCGGGCGGAGGCGACTTCGCCTCCCGTGACAGCACCTCAACACTGAACGACAACAAGTGGCATTTCGTCGCCGCCATCATCGATGTCGGTGGCGATAATATCTCCGTCTATGTCGATGGCGTCATCGACCAGGGCGCGCTGACCGGCACGATGCCGGGATCATTCGACCCAAGCAGCGTCCGCATCGGTTCGGACTATGTGGGTAACGCCGGTTCGTTCTTCGACGGCGAGATAGCACAGGTCCAGGTCTTCAACGAGTCGCTCTCGTCCGCGCAGATCTATCAGTTGTATCTGGAGGGCAACCGCACCGGCTTCACGCCGACCATCTCCTCCAACGAGACAGAACCGGGCGAGGTGTGGCGCGCGTGCGTCACGCCGACCAACGGCATCGCGGATGGCAACACGACGTGTTCGAACAATCTGACCATCAGAGATGTGACAGCTGCGTCCGCCTACGTCGTGCAGCGCAACGAGACGACGTTGACGTCGAGCTCGTTGGACGTCAATCTCGCGTACGCCGTCAACATCAGCAAGGCGTGGATCATGCTCTATCCGCGCAGCGCCCAGGAGGGCGCGAACGACCTCGGCGTGATGGCGCACTGGGTCGACAGCGACACCATCCGTCTGCATCGACAGGGCAGTCTCACGACGACCGTCATCGCTGGCTGGCAGGTCATCGAGGGCGCGGATGTGTTCGTGCAGAACGTGACCAAGGCGTTCACAGCGGCGCAAAACAACTTCGACATCACGCTCGGGACCGCGATCAACCCGAACCAGAGCATCGCGTTCATCGGCGGCGCGACGTGCGACGCGACGGGCTCTGGCGCGAACGGCGAGATGCGCTGGATAGGCAACGTCACGGGCGCCACGACGTTGAGCATCCACCGCAACGACAGCGGTAGCTGTGATGGCAACGTGACGTTCTACGTCGTCCAGTTCGACGACACGCACACGATCCAGCGCGGGTTCCATGTCGAAGCCGGCACCGCGAGCACGGTCTACACCAACGCATACAACGTCGGCGGCAGCCTGCTCTACGCGACGATGTCGTGCAGCAGCGGTGCGTGCAGCATCAACAACAGGATGAACGCACGCATCGCCAAGAACAGCTCGACGTCGTTCAACGTGACGCGCACGGCAGGCACGGGGGAGATCCTCATCCAGTGGTACCTCCTCACGCCGCCCAATGCGCTGGCACAGCAGGATTACCAGGCGTTCAGCGGCACCGAGACGAACCAGCCGGTGACCATCGGTTCCGTCATTCCCAACAGGACGATCAGCTGGGCGAGCTGGGAGAACGGCGGTACCGGCACGTCGGTGAGCCGCATCGCGCTCACCAACAATATCGCCAGTCCAACGCTCCTGAACCTCACCCGTGAACTCTCAGGCACCATCACGCTCGACGCGACATGGCAAGTGCTGCAGTTCAACCTCTCGAACAACGTGACGCTCGGGAGTGGCGGGCCGATGTGCGGCTACCTCAACACGGACACGACGCTCGACAGGAATGTCAACAGCTCGTCCGACTGCTTCACCATCAATGCATCGAACATCGTGCTCGACTGCGCGGGCTACACCATCAATTATTCGCAGGGAGCGAACGGCCACGGCATCGTCGGCCGCAACGTGACGAACCTGACCGTCCAGAACTGCAACATCTGGACCGCGGTCGATACGGTGAACTTCTCGCATGCCATCAACATCTCCGAC
>Ga0247727_10012855_pt1 | contig 14256 bp, 16 predicted proteins | sample WisWelCaveWW1625_FD_202498 | JGI IMG/M metagenome (GOLD analysis project Ga0247727, IMG submission 202498) | Biofilm microbial communities from Wishing Well Cave, Virginia, United States - WW16-25 | ecosystem: Environmental > Aquatic > Deep subsurface > Groundwater > Cave microbial mat | place... | reverse complement strand
TGATTATCCAAAATCCCGCTTTTGATTTCTTCAACACCATTACCGTTATCCCCATCACCTCGCAAGAAAAGGCCAAAGATAAAGTCGGCGCGGTTCACATTCCCAAAGGCAAACCCTCGGGTTTAACCAAGGACTCTTGGGCTTTGATTTGGCAGGTTCGAACGATTAACAAAAATTTATTTTTTAAAGAAAATTATCTTGGTAAAGTCTCGGCCCAAAAACTAAAAGAACTCAAAATGACATTGAAAAAACATTTGCTTTTATAAACATGCCACCACATCCGCTACCGAAAAATACCATTTCTGATCGGCCGCATTCCACGCGGAACGAAATTTTTTACTTTCAAAAATCTTGATGTTGCTCATCGCTTTTCCTCCTCTATCTGCCGATCCTCTCACTTGCCGGTTGGAACTTTATTTTTCAACTCTTCGAACCAGTTGAGCACGACGTTGATGCGCGTCAGCCGCTGGCGCTCGCCGGGTCTAATGATGGCAAAGCGCTCGCCATCCGGCGTGATATCCCAGTACTCTATATAATTCCGGTTAAGGTACTTCTCCTCAAAAAGTAACTTCGGTCGCCCGGCCTTAAAGGTTGGCGCGGTTGCAACTTCGACCGCCATCATTTTGGTACCATTACGATAGACGATCTCCCGGCCAGCCCTTGACCAATGCGGCGAATCCCCACCCTTCGCAGAAATCTGCCACTTTGTGCTTGAGCCGGAAATCGGCTGGACGTAGACTTCCAACCGTCCAGATTCGTTTGATTGATACGCCAACCAGCGGCCATCCGGAGAAAATCTCGCTCCAAATTCTTCAAAAGTGGTTTGGCGGAAAGGCCGGGGCTTCCGTTCGCCTTCGAGTGGAAGCAGCCAGATATCGAAACTAGTCTTGCTGCTCATTTGGGTGAACGCTAGCAGGCGGTTGTCCGGAGAGCATGACGTGGGTGCCTGCATAACTTCGCTCGTGGTCAGTTTTTCAATCGTTCCGCTGCCATCTGCTGAAGTGGTGTAAAGATTAAGCTGGCCTTGCCGGTCAGAACTGAAGACGATGTTTTTACCATCGGCCATCCAGATCGGCCACGAGTTTTCACCATCGAAAGTGAGACGCGTCTGCGTGTCACGCTCCATATCGACGAGCCAGATCTCGTTATTCGCCCCACTAATCTCCGTGCCGGTTACTGCCAGCCGGTTGATATCAAAGGGCACTGCATAAAGAGAGTTCGCTCGACCATACAGCAGATGCCCGGTCGGCACATAACGGCCACACGCTCCACCCTCCACCAACAGGCGCCGCTCTCCAGTGATTAGCGACTGCACGACGATGGTGGCCTCATTGAATGACTTGCCCGAGTTTTCAATGGTAAAGAGGACAGACTCGCCATCCGGGAGCACCTGCGGAAGGACGTGAGTGGCTTCTTTCTTCGTGCGGTCAATTGCGGTGAACGGTTGCGGCACACCACCGTCTGCAGACACGCGCGCGAGGGCTGTACCATTTCCCAACGCAAAAATGATAGTGTTGTCTGGCGCCCAGCATGCGCCGAATTCGCCAAGAGCATCATAGATTGTGAGCACCGTTCCACCATAGATGGAGATCCTTTTGAGCTTGTTGAACGCAAAGAAACCGATCCACTGCCCGTCGGGTGAAAGAATGGAGCGTTAGCGCCTTCGGTTCCGACAAGAGGTGTGGCCTCAAGCTGATCCAAGGGGCGCAGATAGAGCAGGCGAGAACCGGCGCTGTCTGCAGTATAGGCCAAAAGTTTGCCGTCAGGTGAAATGGCGGCTTGCAGCCAAGCCAAGAAGGTAAACTCATGACCGAGAGGAAGATCGAGGTTGAAGCGAACCTGCTGTTTGGGAAACGAGGCGGCGGGACGCAGTAATTGCCAAACAGTGGCCCCGGCAATAAAGGCCGCGACGATTAAGCCGGATATAATCCAATATAATTTTCGCGAGCGCACCAAACGTGAAGGGGAGGTAGCGCCAGCCGTTGCCGCTAACACTCTTGAAGTGGCGGGCTTGGCTTCAATCGCGCGCAAGTCCGCGGGTATTTCATCCACGTGCTGATAGCGTATGGTCGGGTCTTTCGCCAGCGCTTTGGCAACGATGCTGTCCAATGCGAGCGGCACGCCCGTGCGCAAAGCGGTCAAAGGCTGCGGATCCTCTTGCACAATCGCATACATGATGGCCTGCTCATACTCGCCGCGAAAGGGCAATTGCCCGCTGATCATTTCATACAACACCACGCCGAGCGACCAAATGTCGGTGCGATGATCCACAATTTCCCCGCGCGTTTGCTCCGGCGACATGTAAGCGGCAGTGCCGAGCGTCATGCCCTCTTTCGTGAGCAGCGTTCCGCCGCGCGCCAACTTCGCCAGGCCGAAATCCATGATCTTCGCTTGGCCTTTTTCCGTGATCATGATGTTGGCGCTTTTGATGTCGCGATGCGTGATGCCTTTCTCATGCGCGGCCTGCAAACCCTCGGCAATCTGCGTGGCAAATTTGATCGCCTCATCGATCTTCAACGGCCCAACTTTGATCTTCTCCTGTAAACTCTGGCCCTCGATATATTCCATCGCAATAAACATTTGCCCATCGGCTTCATCAATCGCGTAGATGGTGCAAATGTTCGGATGATTGAGCGCTGCCGCAGCTTGGGCCTCGCGGAGAAAGCGGCTCTTGTCTTCAACACTGAGCGCATCGACCGAAAGAAACTTCAACGCAACGGTGCGCATGAGCTTCGTGTCCTCGGCTTTGTACACGACGCCCATGCCGCCTTCGCCGAGTTTTTCGAGGATGCGATAGTGTGAAATTGTTTTGCCGATCATTGCTTGTTCGATTTCTTAAAAGACCTTGCTTGGTATTGCTTAAATAATTATATTTAAAAATGGCAATCACATTTGATTGGGACCCGAATAAAAACAGGTCGAATCAAAAAGCCCACGGCGTCTCATTTGAAGAGGCGGAAACCGTGTTCTATGACGACAACGCCCGTTTGACGCACGGAGCAAATAATATGCGCAAAGAGTACGATTTTTCCAAATCAATAAAAAATCCCTATGCAAAAAAACTGAAGAGGCAAATTACCATCCGCATCGAGAATGCAACGATTGAATATTTTCAACAACTCGCTGCGGAAACGGACATTCCCTATCAGCAACTCATTAATTTATTCCTCAAGGACTGCGCGCAAAACAGAATGAAACCATTGCTAAAATGGAAAACTTTTGCTGCACATGCTTGATGGTGACGCTGCGGCTGTTGTTCCATTAGTAAAGCGAAACCTGCATTCTTTTGATGGAATGTTTGATATCGTTGCTATACGTAAGCGCTCCCACCACATCCGCGACCGAGAAATACCATCTCTGATCGGCCTCATTCCACGCGGAACGATTTTTTTTGCTTTCAAAAATTTTGAGGTTGCTCATCTTGCTCCCTAATGCCTTTCGCCTTCTTGCCTAAATCATCAACTTTTTACAGCCCTTTCAATAATCCCATAGGGATGAAATGTTTATAGAAAAACGCCACACGCTCTATCGCAAACTCCGTAGGAGTGGCATGTTGTTGTGCTAAATCGGATGCAACAATGCCCTAAATCACATTTCACTCCTACGGAGTTTTCGTGGTTTTACTTGGCGCGTGTACTATAAATATTTCACTCCTAGCGGAGTTGAGTAAGAAATGATTTTGCCGATCATCTTACTTACCGGTTGGAACTTTACGCTACAACTCTTCGAACCAGTTGAGCACGACGTTGATGCGCGTCAGCGGTTGGCGCTCTTCGTCTTTGATGAGAACAAAGCGTTCGCCGTCAGGCGTGATCTCCCAGAACTCGCTAATAGCTCGGGCAAGGTACTTCCCCTCAAAAAGCAACTGCGGCCGCCCGGCCTTGAAGGTTGGCTCAAGCGAAATTTCGACTGCCATCATTTTCGTGCCATTGCGATAGACGATTTCACGGCCTGCCTTTGACCAATGTGGCGAAAGCCCACCCTCCGTAGAAATTTGCCACTTTGTGCTTGTACCCGAAACCGGCTGAACATAGACTTCGCTCCGTCCGGATTCGTCTCATTGATACGCCAACCAGCGGCCGTCCGGAGAGAACATCCCTCTATATTCATTAAAGGTGGTCTGGCGAAAAGGCCGAGGCTTCCGTTCGCCTTCGAGCGGCAATAACCAGATATCTGCGCCGGTTTCGCTGCTCACTTGGCTGAACGTCAGTAGGCGGTTGTCTGGAGAGCACGAGGTTGCTGCCTGCCAGTCTTTGCTCGTGGTCAGCCTTTCAATTGTTCCGCTGCCATCGGCTGGCGTGGCGTAAAGATTATACTCGCCATCTCGATCAGAACTAAAAACGATTTTTTTGCCATCGGCCGTCCAGATCGGCCAACTGTTTTCAGCTTCGGAAGTCAGGCGCGTCTGCGTGTCACGCTGCATATCCATCAGCCAGATGTCGTTATTCGCCGCCAGAATTTCCACGACGAGATACCGTCCGTCAGGAGCGAGGCTGAGTCTATAATAGGGCGCTCGTTTCTGGCTCATCCGTTGAGCTTTGCCGGAGCGATCGACAAGCATAAGTTCGTGAAGGTCGATCCCTTTACTACCCGGCATATAGATTAAAGTCCCATTGTTGGAGCAGGCGAAATTCGACGGACCATACGTTTGCTCAAGCACGACACCAGAGAGCACTTCAAATGGAGGCATCGTTGTAAGACTTGCCCAAGTTTTCAATGGTAAAGAGGACAGACTGGCCATCCGGGAGCACCTGCGGAAGGACGTGACTGACTTCTTTCTTTGTGCTGTCAACTACGGTGAATGATTGCGGCACACCACCATCAGCAGACACCCTCGCGAGGCCCATAGAATATCTCGACACAAAAATGATGGTGTTGTCTGGTGCCCAGCTTGCGCCTATGGAGGCCGCAGCATCACAAATCGTGAGCACGGTTCCACCGTGGATAGAAATTTTTTTGAGCTTGTTAGACGCAAAGAACCCGATCCACTTGCCGTCAGGTGAAAAAAATGGATTGGTAGCACCTTCGGTCCCAGCAAGAGCTGTGGCCTCAAGCTGATCCAAGGGGCGCAGATAAAGCAGGCGAGAACCAACGCTGTCCGCCGTGTAGGCCCAAAGGTGTCCGTCAGGCGAAATGGCGACTTTCAGATAATGCAAGTTCGCAAATTCATGCCCAGGGGGAAGATCGAGGTTGAAGCGAACCTGCTGCTTGGGAAACGAGGCGGCGGGACGCAAGAATTGCCAAACACTCGCACCGATAATAACGGCTGCGATCATTAAGCCCGCAACAATCCCTAATGACAATTTTCGCGCGCGCGCCAAACGCGAAGGGGAGGTAGCACCTGCCGTCGCCGCCAACACTCTTGAGGTGCCGCCGGCCTTGGCTTCAATGGCGCGCAAATCCGCGGGTATTTCATCCACATGCTGATAGCGAATCGTCGGGTCTTTGGCCAGCGCTTTGGCAACGATGCTGTCCAACGCGAGAGGCACACCCGTGCGCAAAGCCGTCAACGGCTGCGGGTCTTCTTGCACAATCGCATACATGATCGCCTGCTCATACTCGCCGCGAAAGGGCAATTGCCCACTGATCATTTCATACAACACCACGTCGAGCGACCAAATATCCGAGCGGTGATCAACCGCCTTGCCGCGCGCTTGTTCCGGTGACATGTACGCCGCCGTGCCGAGCGTCATGCCTTCTTTTGTGAGCATGGTTCCGCCCCGCGCCAACTTGGCCAAGCCAAAATCCATGATCTTCGCTTGCCCTTTTTCCGTGATCATGATGTTGGCGCTTTTGATGTCGCGATGCGTGATGCCTTTCTCATGCGCGGCTTGCAAGCCCTCGGCAATCTGCGTGGCAAGTTTGATCGCCTCCGCGATCTTCAACAGCTTGCGCCTCGCGCAGAAAGCGGCTCTTGTCTTCGCCGCTGAAAGTCGTGATAGAAAGAAACTTCAGCGCGACGATGCGCTTGAGCTTCGTGTCCTCGGCTTTGTACACGACACCCATGCCGCCTTCGCCGAGCTTTTCGAGGATGCGATAGTGTGAAATTGTTTTGCCGATCATGAGATTAAATCACCGTTAGAGATAGAGTGGAAATGTAAACATCATCAATGGTTTCGTCCTTATAAATCTTTTTGACTGCATCAGAAGATAAGCAAATGTGCTCGGCTCATCAATCACCAGTTTGCAGTAATTTTTTCTGAGAAAATGAAATAAGGCGGGAGGAACTCATCATTTTGGAGTAGAGGCGAGAGGCAAGGCGCAAAAAGCAAACAGCAATAGGCAAGAATATGAATGGTGGGAGAAATCTACCGGCCCAAATATTTCAGAGCGGCTTCGGTGCGGGAATGAACGTGGAGTTTCTTGTAGATGTTGCGGATGTGGGTGCGAATCGTTTCAACGCTGACGAAAAGCGCGTCGGCAATCTCTTTGTCGTGGTGTCCCTTGGCGAGGTAGGAGATGATTTCCGTTTCACGCTCAGTGAGGGCTTCGATCTCCTGGCGCGCTTTCCCGATTTGTTGAAAGGCTTGCACCACCTTGCGCGCAATTTGGCTCGACATGGGCGAGCCGCCGTTGTGGAGGCTTTGGATCGCTTGCAACAACTCCGCAGGCGGGGTCTTTTTGAGAACGTAGCCGGTCGCGCCGGCTAAGAGCGACTGAAAAATCAGCTCGTCATCTTCATACATGGTGAGCATCATGATCTGCAGCGCCGGCAAACGTTCCTTCAGCCCGGCCACGCAATCAATGCCGGACATCTTCGGCAGCCGGATATCCATCAGCACCACGTCCGGCGCCTCGCGCGGAAGTTCGTCGAGAGCCTCCTCGGCATTGGGATAGGTCGCCACACAGGCGAATCCGGGAGAGCCGTTGATGAGCACAGCCAAGCCTTCGCGAATCTCCCGGTTGTCTTCGACAATGGCGACTTTGATGGGCATAGGCGCGGTTTGATTCATTCTATCATCAAAGTACATTTTGGCCTCAAAAAAAGCAATACTTGAATAAATGGTTTTATTTTGTAGTAGACCCTTTAGGGTCAGAGCTTTCATTTAATCCATACAGTGAGAGTGCCTGAAGGCACTACTACGAAAGACTACAAAATAACCTCAAAATATGTCCCACTTTTCGCCATAGCCTGTGATCGGATACTTTTTCCAGACGTCTACCAGCCAATCATGCTCTTTTTCTTCCAGATACCAGCTAAAGCTTGATCATTCCCATTCATCCATGCGTTTGGTATAACTATGCTTCACGGGATTATAATGAATGTAGTTGAGCGTCGAAAAATAATGCGCCTCGCCGCGAATCATGCGGTCGGTGAATTGATACCAAACCTTGCGTTTTCCAGTTAAGCCGTCTTTGCGATTCCATTGCCGCGACGGTTTGCCATGCAATTGATTGTATAGAAACGGCAGCTTGGGAAAAACCGGCACAAAAGCCAACTAATGATAATGATTTGCCAGGAACACCCACGCGTCGATTTCGATTTCGGCTTCGCGAAATTTTTCCAGGACAAGTTTTTGAAATTCGGTGCGACGTTCTGGGGTGGCCATGATGTGTTTATGCTCGAAGTTCGCGGCAGTTAGAAGATAGTACGTTTTCTCGTTGAGCGGATGTGGCGGCGCATGGAGCGGATAGTCTTTTGACTCACGTAAACGCAGAACGACCTCGCGTTGCTCTGGCGACATCCGGCGGTATTCGTAAGGCATTTGTAGCTCCAATATTTTTGTAGTCGCGCCTTCAGGCGCAAAACGTTAGTGATCAATTAGAGTTTGTCATTTTTTAAACGATTTCCATACTCCACAGAGCGGGTGCCTGAAGGCACTACTACGAAAATACTACTACGAAAGTCGTCGACACAACTCCGCATACTTCAAACCGGAACCCGTATTAAAAATCACGACACGATCTTCCGGTTTAATCCAGCCGGTGTCAACAAGCATTCGAGCGGCAAAAACCGCGGCCGCGCCTTCGGGGCAAAAGAAGATGCCGGTGAGTTGGCTGTATTCATACGTCGCCGGCGCGATTTGTTCTTCGGGCACGGCGACGGCGGTGCCGCGGCTCTCGCGAATCGCGCGCAGCATGAGAAAATCGCCGACGGCGCGCGGCACGCGCAAGCCCGCGGCAATCGTGCTGGCGCCCTCCCACTCCGGCGCGTGGTCGAGGCCTTGATCATACGCGCGGATAATCGGCGCGCAGCCAGTGGATTGAATCGAAACCATGCGCGGACGTTTGCTGCCGATCCAGCCGAGTTGTTCCATTTCATCGAACGCTTTCCACATGCCGATGAGGCCGGTGCCGCCGCCGGTGGGGTAGATGATGACGTCGGGCAGTTCCCAATCAAATTGCTCGGCAAGCTCATAGCCCATCGTTTTTTTGCCTTCGACGCGATACGGTTCTTTCAACGTCGAGACATCGAACCAACCTTGCGTTTCTTTCCCGGCCATAACTTTTTTGGCGCAGTCGGTGATGAGGCCATCTACGAGTTCGAGTTTCGCGCCGTAGAATTCACATTCATCTTGAAACGGCTGCGGCACGTCTTTCGGCATGAACACAAACGCCGGAATTCCAGCGGCTGCGGCATACGCTGCGGTGGCGCTGCCGGCATTACCGGCGGAAGGAATCGCTAATTTTTTCACGCCAAGCTCTTTCGCGCGCGAGACAGCCAAACACAATCCGCGTGCTTTGAATGAGGCGGTGACATTGGGTGACTCATCTTTAATCCACAAATTTGGCAGGCCGAGATGTTGGCGGAGTCGTGGCGTTTCTAACAACGGCGTCCAGCCTTCGCCAAGCGTGAGTTGATTGGCCTTTTGCTGCACCGGCAAAATCGGCACGTAACGCCAGAGATTTGAGGGCGCGTCACGCAATGAATCTCGCGACCAATTTTGTCGAATCGCCGACAAATCATAACGTGCGAAATAAGGGCCGCCGCAACTGCACAAATTCAGAAGCTTGTTCGTGGGCTCGGTTTTACCGCAGCGGGTGCATTCGAGGTGGGTGAAGTGAGGTGTGAGTTTCAAATAAGCTGAACTCCTTCTTTCGTTTCGGGAGACAATTTATCCAAGACAAAAGATTTAATCTTCAAAGCAGTTTCGAGAGCTTGTTGAGCCGTCTCAAGGTCAGGCCAGAATTCACTGTCGTAGCGCAATGCTACGGCGTAGGGAGTCAACTCTTGCCCCAAGGTTTTTATGCTTTGGAAAGAGGGTTCACGTGTTGCACACAATTCGATCAATTTTTCTAAATTGTGAATCAGTGGGAAATCAATTTCCTGTTCAGTGAGGTAGGCTTTGATGAATCTTTCACCGGCTTGCTGGGCGTGGAAACAGGCGGTGTCGAGAGACTGATTATTGGTCAAGCACATTCTAACGTTGGCCAGATCACTTTCGGCTTTTAATAGCCAACCTTGCACCAAATCAATTTTGCTTTTCATAAAGCACTTTACCCTCTCTAACAGCAGTGGTAACAAACGCCTGTCGAACCCCGCTCCACTCTTCAACTTCTTTTGGCGTAAAAACTAAAATGTCCATGGAAAGCTGAATTTTGCTCAAAGCGCCATAAAGAGAGGCGGCGCGGCGGTGGCGAGGAATCACCGAGTCTGCAATCACTAACAAATCAATGTCGCTATTTGATTGCAAATCGCCTCGTGCCCGGCTGCCAAACAGGATAATCTTTTTGGGGTCAGCCGTGGCGACAATGTGATTGATGATCTGTTCGACGAGTTTTGGTGTCAATGTCGTCATGCTGTTGTCAATCCATGTTTTTACATTACCATCACAATTTAAAGAAATCAAAATAAAGAAACAAATTATTTTTTCCAGCAACCAATTAAAAATACATCAACGCCGCAATGGTCAAAGCGACGATAACCATCGGCCAGACATAAACGATCATGCGTTTGAGAATATCGACCGCATCGACGCGGGTGAAATTGGCTATCCAAACGTTGGCGGTGTTGGTGGGGTCGCAAACCCCCTGCATGGCGCCGACGGAAATGAGCATGGCCATAATGGCTTCAGCGGTCATGGCGCCGGTCGCGAGAAGAATGGCGGCGATGCCGGTGCCCATGCCCCACAGGTTGAGCGGGCCGCGATAAAGCGCCAGCGGCGCGAGCAACGTAAAAATAACGACGAACAATAAACCGTTGGGGGGCGACATGGCTTTGAGAAAAGGTTGTAATGCGTCTTTGATGTTCGGATGATTAACCGAGTTGAGCAACATCCCGATACCGATGATGAGCATGACGGCGGGGGCGATGCTTTCAAAACTTTCTAAAACGGATTTGGTAAACGTTTGCACGGTGTCCCGCCGCGCCGTCACCACCAGCGCCAACAGCGCGCCGATAAAAAAGCCGGACAGCGGTTGCCAATGCAAAATGTGATGCACCAAAAGCGCGGTTAACGGCGTGAGCAACGCTAATCGCCAGCGGCGTGAACGATTTTTGCGAATCGCCTCAATCCAGGCCCAAATTTCCCACACCACAAACAAGGCGATGGCAGCCGTGCCGCCGATGATCGCGTTTAGAATCGGCGTATCCGCTCCGGTGTGTATCTGTAAACTGGCGGGCGCTATTTTCGCGTAAATCCAAATATTAAAAAATAAAATTATTAACGAAATGAGCGCGATCTCGCCCTCGGCATTGGCGGTTAACAGCGCAAACAACAATCCCGCGATAAAAGCCGGCACAATCGGCCAGCGCGGTAAATCTAATTTCGTTGACCACTCAAATTCAGTTTGGGCAATATCCAGCAGACTCGGAACTAAAACCAGAATAAGCGGAACCACGGGAGTCAATAACGCCAGCCGTCGAACCGGCGGGGCGCCGCCGGCTGATGATAGTTCTCCCGGCGCCGGCCAGAAACGCCGCAACTGGCTGCGCCGCAACGACCAAACGCAAAAGATCAACCCGACGAAAAGATGCAACCCTGCCATCACGAGCGCAAATTGCTGGACCCGGGCCATCGGCACGTTCAACAAACTAATATAGAGCTGCCAATTACTGATGTTCAAACAACCGCCCATCGAAATTCCAATGAGCATCACCCCGGCGGCAGTTTGCGGGGCAATGCCGAGGCTTAACATGATCGGCAAAATGATGGTGCCAACCATGATCACCGCGCCAAGCCCGCCTAACGTCATGAACAAAACACTGGTGGCGAGCATGATGCTGATGGCAACCGCGATCGGCCGGTCGCCGCCCAACTCTGCGGCATAGCGCACGAAGACCGTGGCGATGCCCTGATTTTTAATAAACAGCGCGAGGATGCCGCCGAAAATCGTCGCCATCAATGCATGAACCACGGGGTCGGCGCCGTTTTCGAGAATGTTTTGTAAAATATAGTGGTTCGGTACCCGGGCAATCATGGCGAGTAACAGCGCCATAATCGGCAGGGCGAGCATGGCCGAGATGCGTTTTAAATACATCAACGCCGTGAACAGCAGAAAAACAGCAATCAGCGCGACGCCGACAGCGGACACGTTTCCTCCTCGCGGTAAGAATTTAAAAGGGCTTCACTAAACACTTGCGCGGCGATTTCTTCTTCGCGATTAGTTAAGCGGGGTATTTTTTCCGGCGGCAAATTGAGCATGCGATAATGAACCGCGGCCAAGCCATGAAACAATTCATGCGCGCAGGCGCGATGCAGCACGCTGGCGGAATTGCCGAGACGGCGCAGCGTCCGCAGGAAAAGGCTTATCCGGCGTTCACGGCCATCCCATTCGGCAAAACGAGCCGGCATCAAGGCGTCGTCATTTTCAATGGTAACGCGCCAACCAAAATTTGCCGCAAGCAAAAAGGGATTATTTATTCTCTGGGACGAGAAATAATCGGCCAGCCACTTGCCCCAGTTTGCCGCAAGAGTTGAGTTCATAAAATTTTTGTGTGCAGCCTGGTTATTGTGCTGTTGTTATTGTAGGAAAGAAAAAGCAGTGTGTCAAGGATTTTCTTGCGAGAGGCATTGGGCACACCGTGGGGGCGCACTGTGTACTCCAACAAGATTATTTCAACATCAACATCTTAAAAGATTTCACAAAATTTCCCGCGATCATTTTGCAAACATACAGGCCGTTCGGCAGCGATTGTCCGCCGGCATTTTGACCGTTCCACCTCGCGCGATAATGTCCCGCCGGTTGGGTTTCATCAATCAAGCGCCTGACTTCCTGTCCCAGCATGTTATAAACGCTGATCGTCACCGTCGCCGTTTGCGCGAGTGAATATTCGATGGTCGTTTCGGAACTTCCCGCAAAGTTAAATGTTGCTCCGCTCCAAAATGGATTCGGGTAATTTGCATAAAGCTCAGTTGCAGTTGGCGGCGAATGGCGATTCTCCTCAACCGCTGTTGTCGACGCGAGTTTAACAAACACCCACGCGGTGTCGGATAAAACGCCGTCGGTGGCGATATATAGAAAACGATCCGTGCCGACAAATGTGGCGTTGGCTTTATAAACGATAGTTTTTTTGTTGGCGGCAACAGTCGCCTGACCGCGCTGCGGTTTGGTTACGGCGGCAATTCGCAAATCGCGCGATTGTGGCCAGAGATCGTTTTGCAAAACACGCAACGTGTCAGTTTTGCCAGCTTTCATTTGCGGGTAATCGTGATTGATCGAAAGCTGCTGTTGATAATTCGGATCGGGATCGAACAAATCTTTAAACGTCAGAAAGTCGAAGCCGAGTGAATCGGCGTATGCAATCACGGCCTGCGCGTCGCTCAACAACGTGATTTCTTCATCACGAAAAAGGGGAGAAGGGGAGGCGACAATCGTCCCAAAATCTAAAATCAGTAAACCTTTACGGGCAAAAAACGCCTCGACGCTCTGTCGCATTTCCGCGAGGGTTGCAGGCTGGCCGCGTAAATTCGGGCCGGCGGCGGCCGAAGTCAGACGATTGAAACGCAACTTCAACGGATTGTCAATGGGCAGTTCGTTGGGCGAATTGTCAAATTGCTTGCGCACCGTATAAAAACGATTGAGCGCCTGAATCTCCGCGAGGATGTCGGGCGTCACCACGTCGCCTGGAATCGAAAAACACCAATTCGCTGCCAGACCCTCGCGCTCAAACGGCGCCAGCGAATAAAGCTGCGCGCGCACTTCCGGCAACAGGTTGGGGAGAAATTCATAGAACACGCCGTGATGGGTGGCGCTCCAGCCGTAACGATTGGCCAGTTCGGCGATGCGTTGGAGGCCGATGTAGCGCGTCCATAAGCCGCCATTGGCGCGATAATGCGCGAATTCATTTTTCGCGTATTCGTACGTGAAATCGATATTGGCCGGATAATTTTTCGCGAGCAGCCACGGCGTCAACAAACTATCGGCGGAATCGCGGTAGTGATTGAAATTAATGATGCACACCGGACCGCGTGGCCGCGCGTATTTGATTTCATCGATCCACAAAATTTGCTCCTCAAATTCGGCATTCTCCACGCGAAACAGCAGCTTGCTGAGGTGGCGCAGATCAGAACGCGTTGCACCGCCGAAGGGATTGAGCCAGGCGGTCTGGCCTTGTTCATGCCAGAGGTCGACGGGCAGATTGCGGCCGTCCACATTGAAGAGAACCGGCTCCGCAAGACGAAAGCCTTTGCCGGAGGTGACGATGAGCCGCGTTTCAATTTTGGCCGCGTAATTGTTGCGCCGGCATTTCGTATAAACCACGCGCTCGGTGAGATCGATATCGACGAGATTCAATTCCAAAGTCGCGATGCCGCGGTTCGGCGGAATCGTCCATTTAATCGAGCGCCGCGGCGATGAATATAAGACCGAGTCAAGTTCGACGGTCGTGCCAAATGACGCCAGCCACTGGCTCAAATTGGCATTGCGGCTCAAATAATTGTAGCCGGTGGAATCGGGATGCCAGCGGGTTTGGCTGTGAAGCAAATCGCACGGAATGAAAATTAAAGCGAAAAGCGTAAAACGTAAAAAGAGAAAAAGGAATGATCGGAATTTCATAGGACTCAAATGTCATTCTTGGCCAGAATTAGAAAAAAACCTTTTTGAACACGGAATACACGGATGACGCGGATTTTCACGGATAAAGATCAGTGGAAATCCGTGTGATCCGCGTCATCCGTGTTCAAAAAAGCTTTTGTATTTGATTTGTGTCGCGCTACGGCAACACCACCATCTTCTTCGTCATCACCATATTGCCGACCTGCAAACGATAAAAATAAACCCCGCTCGCAATGCCGTCAGGCTGCCAGCGCACCGTGTGCTCGCCGGCAAACAGAGTCGTCTGGAGCAGCGTGGCGATTTCACGCCCAAGCAGAT
>Ga0247727_10012854_pt1 | contig 14256 bp, 12 predicted proteins | sample WisWelCaveWW1625_FD_202498 | JGI IMG/M metagenome (GOLD analysis project Ga0247727, IMG submission 202498) | Biofilm microbial communities from Wishing Well Cave, Virginia, United States - WW16-25 | ecosystem: Environmental > Aquatic > Deep subsurface > Groundwater > Cave microbial mat | place... | reverse complement strand
GTCCCCAGAATGGCGCCCGATTCGGTGTGCGCTTCGGTGCTGAGCCTGTTTACATCTTCATCGGCGACTCGATCCTGCCTGGCCAGTCCGAAATCCAGAATCTTCGCCTGATTTCTGGAGTCAATCATGATGTTGGACGGCTTCAAGTCGCGATGGACAATACCAAGCTGTTGTGCTTTGTCGAGCACTTCCGATATCTGTGATGTGATCATCAAAATCTGTTCATTATCCAGCGGACCGTGCCGCAACCGGTCGTGGAGAGTCTCTCCATCCACAAATTCCATCGCGATAAAGTGAGTTCCGTTTTCTTCTCCAATCTCATAAATGTGAGTGACATTGGGATGACTCAAGGTTGAAGCAACTCTGGCTTCCCGCAAAAATCGATGCAGTCTGTATTTGTCCGAAGCAAATGACTCCGGTAGAATTTTCAGCGCAACGGTCCGGCCGAGCCGGGTGTCTTTTGCCTGATATACTTCGCCCATTCCTCCTTCGCCGATCTTCTTTAGAATCTGGTAATGGGCTACCTGATCAGGGATCATTGCAGTTTCTTCAACAGCTCGCGCAGTCCCAGGTTACGAATGAGTCGATGCAAATAATTCGGATGAACTCCCAGGATCTTTGCTGCTCCGGTGAGCGTCCCGCCGGAACTTTCAACAGCCTTCAAAATAAGCTGCTTTTTTGTTTCACGAATACCTTCATGATATCCGGAAAGATTGGCGGCCGGTTTTGATTCCAGAATCGATTCCGGCAAATCCTCCGGAAGAATTTGCTCCGTGTTGCCGAGAACGACCGCGTGTTCGATTGCGTTTTCCAGCTCGCGAACATTACCCGGCCACTCATAGCCGGTCAAAAATTCACGGGCATCCGGTGAGACGCCTGCGATGTGCCGCTTCACTCTTCCGGCTGACCGGACTGCAAAATAAACAGCCAGCAACGGGATGTCTGTGCGGCGGTCCCGTAACGGCGGCATTGTGACGGACAGAACGTTCAGCCGGTAATACAGATCCTGGCGAAACGAATTATCCTTGATGGCTTCCTTCAGGTCGCGATTGGTTGCGGCCAGCAGGCGCAGATCCACGTGAATCGGCCTGGTTCCGCCCACTCGTTCGAATTGCCGTTCCTGCAAAACACGCAGGAGCTTTGCCTGCAACGCCGGTGACAACTCGGCCACCTCATCCAGGAAAACGGTTCCGCCATCCGCCACCTCCAGTTTGCCCTTTTTCTGCGCAATGGCGCCCGTAAAAGCTCCACGTTCGTGTCCGAACAATTCGCTTTCCAGAAGCGGCTCGGTTAATGCTGCACAGTTAATGGCAACGAACGGTTTGGATGAACGAGCACTCTTTTCGTGAAGCGCTCTCGCGACAAGCTCCTTGCCTGTACCGCTTTCACCCAGAATCAGAACCGTGGAATCGGCCGGCGCTGCTTTACTGATAAATCGAAACACTTCCTGCATTCGCAGGCTCTCTCCAATCATTCCATGTCCATCTGTTCCGCAATGAAGTCGTTTGCTGTCTTCCGCCAACCATTCAAGATGGGCGATATTTTCAAACGCTACCGATGCAATGCCGGACAGAGCAGCCGCCAGTTCCAGGTGAGCCGCAGTGAAAGTGGATTTACCGGCGCTGTCCAGATAAATGAACCCTTGAATTTTATCGCCGGAAGAATATAAAGGCGCACACAACAGCGACCTTGCTCCGCTTTCCATCAAACTTTTTGCATCTCGAAATTTTTCCTCACGCGTGCTATCGCTGCAAAGAATTGCTTCCCCCTCTCGCAGCACGAGTGATGCTACAGTTTTGCTGATCCGCAATTTTGTCTGTGCGCCGCCGCTCCGGCTCCAGGTAAACACTGATGAATAGTTATCGGCGCTTCTATCAGCGAATACGATTGCGCCGCGTTCCGCAGGTATAGAATCAAATAACAACTCCATCAGTCTCTGCTGCAGCTTCTTGCCGGTTCGAATCCTGTGAAGCTCCGCGCTGAATTCCAGCAATCTTGATGTTACTGAATTTTCTTTTACGAAATGAATTGTTGAAGGAGGTACATCAGCGTCATCAAGTTCCAGAACCTCCAACAGTGCTTTTGCATCGGACAAAACATAAAGGAATTGTGAGTTTCCGACATCAATTCGATCGTCCTGGTGCAATTCACGCTCTTTCACGGGAAATCCGTTGACGAAGGTGCCGTTCAGGCTATCCAGATCAAGAATCTTTCCATCGGCAATCCTGCAATGGAGCCGCGATACGGAAATATCTCCGATATGAACGTTCGCGCCGGCGTCACGTCCGATCACCAGATCCGTCCCTGTCTCAAACGATTGGCCTTTGAGAGGACCCGCAATTGCGACCAGCATTGGCATGAGTAACCTTCATTAAGTATACATCGTAGGCTCCAGATGGATATTCCCCGGCTTTGGATTCCGGTCCGGATGTAGCGCCGGCATCCATTTCAATCTAATCTCCAATCTGAGAATCTGAAATCTGATTGTGGACATCCTCTGCCGGTAAGGTAAAATTCAATGCGAAGGGAATTTATGCCTCGAAAATCCGGCGCGAAGCGTCAGAGCAAAAGAAGTTCAGCCGAAATATACCTGGATTCGATTCTGGAGAATCTTGTAGATTGTTTGTTGATTCTGGATCCTGCGGGGAATATCGAACGCATCAATAAGGCAGCAGTCGAGTTGCTGGGATATTCACAGGAAGAACTTCAGGGAAAACGATTCGCCGAGATTCTGAAGGATGAAGAACTTGCAGACATGTTGCTTGGTTTGATCGAAGGCGGGTCCCTTCATGAATTTGAGCTGACGTACGTTTCAAAATTTGCGAGAAAGATTCCCGTCAGTTGTTCGGGAACCACGCTGTTTGACGTTCAGGGTTCGCTCCGGGGAATCGTGTGTGTTGCCAAAGATATAACCGAACGAAAACAGGCGGAACACGCTTTACAGGAAAGCGAAGAACGATATCGCACACTCTTTGAAAATATTCCTATTGGAATGTATCGCGCAACTCCGGATGGCCAGATTTTGAACGCTAACCCGGCGCTTCTGAAAATGATCGGCTACAGAATACAGGATCTGGCTTCACTGAATTTCGAAAAACTCGCATTAGAAGGAGGGTATTCAAGGGAAGAATTCCGCACCAGAATCGATCGTGACGGCGAAGTTCGCGGACTCGAATGTGTATGGCATACCAAAGACGGCACATTTCTCTACATCCGTGAAAATGCGAAAGTGGTCAGGGATTCGTCCGGCGCGCCGCTTTACTATGAAGGAACCGTGGAAGATATAACCGAGAGAAAAAAGATTGAGCAAATGAAAAACGAATTCATCTCGATTGTGTCCCATGAGCTTCGCGTTCCCCTTACGGCCATTCATGGATCGCTCGGATGGATGTCGGAAAACACCGATCAGTTGCCTGAACGCATCCGGAAAATGATTGTCATTGCTTCACGAAGCAGTGATCGTATGGTGCGGCTGATCAATGACATGCTTGATATTGACAAGATTGAATCGGGTAAGATGGCTTTCTACATTCGACCGATTGAAGTGATGACGACCGTTGAGCATACGCTGGAAGCCAATCAGCCGTATGCCGAGCAATTCAGCGTTACCTTACAATGTGTGGAAACACTGCCGGGAGTAAAAATCAAAGCCGATACCGATCGATTTGTGCAGATTTTGACCAATCTCGTTTCCAATGCGTCAAAATACTCTCCAAAGAGTGAATTCGTGAACGTGTCGGTTTCACGCAAAGATGAGTTTATCCGAATTTCAGTAAGTGATCGTGGACCCGGCATTCCGGAAAAATATCGAAATCGCATCTTTCAAAAATTTGTGCAGGTCCCCGGCGCGGATGCGCGCCAGAAAGGAACAGGTCTTGGACTCAGCATTTCCAAAGCCATGGTCGAAAGAATGGGTGGGCGAATCGGTTTCGACTCCGAACCCGGAAACGGCGCCACCTTCTATTTCGATCTGCCCGAAGCAACCTGAAAAGAATTCCTTTGGTTTAGATGTAGCGCGGACTTCCAGACAGCTTCCAGACCGTTGAGCCGGCCGGAGTCCGGCGACCCTCAATGCAAGCGAGACGCACCCCTATCAACTGCCGCCAAACTATTTGTTTCACACACAGAGTTCGAGTATGCTCGGCTAGTACATTTATGACTGAACGCGGTCGCTGGATTGTGATACTTCTTTTGGGGGTTGCGCTCACCTCGCGAATCCAGGCTGAAGACATACTTACACAGTACGATTTGCTGGTCCCGGAGTCTCACGAGTTTGCAATCCGTTACGATGTCTCAGCTACGAATTCCGGCTCATCAATCTATTTCAATATCATTCGTCCCGGCAGCACGGTTCGTGATGAAAAAGTGTTCGATCGGGCTACGGGCAAAGAAATCAAATTTGAAATGTCGAACGGCAAGGAGGCAAAAGAGCAAGGCCAGGCGGAACCCGACACTGCGGATGAAACCCCGTTTATTAAGGCATTCTTGCCGCATCCGGTCCCAGTGGACGGCGAATTCCGGATTCGCATTCTGAAAACCTATAAGGACGCAAAATCCTATTTCATTGATGGGGATACAATTGTTTTTGATCGGTCCCTGTCCATTAAGCGCAACGTGATCATACTGCCTGCCGGATACGAACTGATCGCAAGCACAGTGCCCGTGATGGTAAGCACGGAATCCGGCGGACGAATCAAAGTCAGTCTAATCAATGACCGTGATGACGAAATTGCCGTGAAGATCACAGGCCGAAGACTGAAAAGGGCGGTAAAGTAATGAGAAAACCGCATCTCGTTTTGATTCTGTTTCTGTACCTTGCGTGTGCAACGCCGGCGTTGGCACAGGAAGAACCGTTCCATCGAGCAGAGGACGACAGGGAAATTACCTACTGGTTACTCGATTCTCAAACGCATCAGTTCAGATTCTCACACGACTTCAATATTCAACGGCCCGGACAAAAACATGCGCACAGTTTTGTGAGGAAGGGGAGCACGGTTTCCGAAAAAGATATCACCTTCATAGATCTGGATACTGGAAAACGCCTGAAGACGCGGTTAACAACCGGCAAAGAAGTCAACGCTCTCGGATATTATCCGGAAAAAACGGATGATGAAGATGTGGTCGTGGAAGGCGAATTACTGCAGCCTGTTCCACAAGGTGGCTCAGCTCGAATTCGAGTGAAGGAGACCTACACCGACGCGGCAAAATATTACGTAAACACTGACGGCGAGCTGGTCTGGGACCGGACCTTCGGCAGGTCCCGTAATGTCATGAAACTGCCTCCCGGCTGGATGCTGGTTTCCTGCAGCTTTCCCGTGATCATTGAGGAGGATGAAGAAGGATTGTTGACGCTACGCCTGACGAATCCTCGAAACGATGAACTGCATGTGATTGTGAGGGCCAGGCTTCGAGCGGAGGAGAATTGAAATGGATTTGACAGGCGAGAATCGTCAGGGACTGGCATGGATACTGCTCTGGGCATGGATTGCCCTGACCATATTTATTTTTTCCTATAAAGGCTCAAAATCTGTTAAAGTGTATATCGTTGACTTACTTCTTTTGATCGGTTCTCTTTATCTGTTTTTTAGCAAAGAGTGAATTCATACGCAAAAGAAGCCGGGGACTCCAGAAACTGTTTCGCGTAGGGGCACTGATTTCAGATGCCCCTACGACTCAATTAAAATCCCTTGATCTGCGCGAGTCGCTTTCCGCGCAACGAGTCCTGCAATCGCTGCATCCTGAACACCCACACCTGTTAAATCGCAGACTGTGATATCGAGGTCCGATTGGCGTCCGGGGATTTTTCCGGAAATCACATCACCCAGCTCACCATCGATATCCTCTTCACGCATGACTCCGGCCGCAATTGCATGGTGAATCTCACCCAGGCGCATACACTGAGGAATGCTGTCTGCAATGATGCGATGGGCCCGCGCAAGGACAGATACGTCCAGCTCCTGCTTATCAGCGCCATCCGAACCCATGGCTGTAATGTGGGCCCCGGACTCCACCCATTCACCTATGATAATGGGTTTACGGCTCGGTGTGGTTGTGATCACAATGCGGCTTCCCGCCATCGCCTGTTCAGGTGTATTGCAGGCAATGATCTCAGCTTGAAATCGCTGTTGCATATCGGCTTTGTATTTATCCATGTTGGCCTGATGATGATCGTACACACAGATCCGCTCAAACGATCTCACATGCGCCAGCGCCTCGATCTGATACCGCCCTTGAGCGCCGGCGCCAATAACGGCCACCTGCTCTACATGATGCGGCGCCATATACTTGGCTGCTACCGCTCCGGCAGCAGCAGTTCTTAATTCGGTCAGGTAACCGTTATCCAGCAGCACAGCGGAAGGGAAACCGGTTTCCGAATCGAAAACCAGCATCAATCCGCCTGTAACCGGCAACTGTTTTTCCCTGTTGTCCCAGAAACCAGAAGCAACCTTCACCACATATTCCGCAGCTCCAAAAAGGTATCCGGCTTTGATGTGTACTTCCCCCTTGTGATCGGGAACATCCAGATGAATTACGGAAGGCAATGAAGCCTCTTTACGGGAATAGGCAACAAATGCTTTTTCCATTGCCGCAATCGCTTCTTCCATCTTGACTGCTTTTCGTATTTGCGCTTCATTCAATATCCGAATCGACATGTTCACCTCACGATTTAACCCTGTTCAAATACACGCAGGAAATTCTCGCGATATACCCGTCCCAGGGGTAATTTCGTTTCATCCGCCATGACAACCACATATTCGCCATGCGACCACATCCGGATCTCTTTGATTCGTTCCATGTTCACAATCTGTGAACGATGGATCCTGACAAATCTCCCGGGATCCAGTTTTTCTTCCAGGGCATTCATCGTTTCCCTGTGCAAACAGGATTCTTTACCCGTGTACAGTCTGACATATTTTTCTTCCGCTTCGATCCGGACAATGTGTTCCGTTTTCAAAATGGAAATTCGTCCTTCCGATCGCAATAGAATTCGTTTGAGATATTTCTGTTCCGGCTGCATTTCCGCAATCAAAGTGCTGATTTTATTCTGAATTTCCTTTTGTGCGGACTGGTCCTGAAAGACTCTTTCGACTGCTTCCCGGAAGCGATTTTCATCAAAAGGCTTTAGAAGATAATCCAGAGCCCGAACCTCGAAGGCCTTTACCGCATGTTTGTCGAATGCTGTTGTAAAGATCACCTGAGGCCGTTTTACCTGTAAAGCTTCCAGAACTTCGAAACCGTTTAATCCAGGCATTTGAATGTCCAGAAAAATGAGATCGGGACGCAACTCTTCAATTTTAGATACTGCGTCGATTCCGTCTTCCGCCTCGCCGGCAATTTCAATGCGGTTTTCATTTTTAAGAAAGTGCCGGAGCTTCTTCCGGGCCGGAGGCTCATCGTCAATAATCAGCGCCTGGAGTTTCATACAGGCCGGGGAATCGCAGAGAGTTCCCATGGAATTTGTATCCGGACCGTTAATCCTTTGCGTTCCGGATTGTTGCGTAATTGAAATTGATGGCTTGATCCGTACAGGTATTGAAGGCGGTCTCGCGTGTTCGACAGGCCGACTCCACTCGTTACAGGAAGCGATTCTCCGAGGCCCGGTCCGTCATCAACAACTTCCATCACGAGATCCTCCAGCACTTTTCGTGACCGTATTTCTATTTTGATGCTGTTGGAATCATGATGTTTAATCGCGTTTTCAACCAGCGGCTGCAGCAAAAGATTGGGAATCAACGCATTTTCTGTTTCAGTTTCCGCCAAAATGCTCGCTTCAAACTTATCTTCAAAACGTGCCTTCATCATTTCAAAGTACAATTCCAGAAAATCGAGCTCCTGTTTCAGCGGAATCTTGTCGTTGCCGGAGTTTTCGAAGCTCATTCGCAGTAGAGTACTCAACCGCGTGATCATACGATCCGCCCTGGCTGGATCTTCAAACATTGTAGAGGAGATCATGTTCAGTGTGTTGAACAGAAAATGCGGCTGGATTTGCGCCTGAAGCGCCTGCAAACGCGCTTGCATGAGTCGCGCTTGATACTGCCCGGCCTGTAATTCCAGCTCCGCGGTTCGACGTTCTTGCTCACGACTCGCAAGATAATGTCGGACCATTCGTTGACCGATCATGACACCTACATAGAGGAGAATCTGTTTCTGGTACTCCATTACGAAACGAAGCACGGGCTCGCCCATCTTGTATTCTTCCAGCGAAAGAGCTGCGAAAATAAGGACCCGCGATCCGGTCATGAGCAGCGTGTGGCTGACTCCGAAAACAACGCTTCCCATCAGATGGACGGGAATCGTCCTGTACCAGTTTTCTTTTGTCACAGGAAACCTGTTGAAGAACCGTAGTAAAAACGGTAACAGCAGAAACGCGGCGTAGGCTCCCGTCATTTCATGTATGAGCGGGTAATAAAACGGTGTATCGTCACCGTCAATCGCGCCTTCCGAATAGGCGATGCTGAAGCTGAGTAAGCCTATGAAAGTGCAGATCCCGAAAAGGGCCAACCAGAGAGAGCGGGTTTTTTTGTTCATTCGGATCCAAAGGACAACTCACGTTGATGCGCGACATGCCGGGCCGTTTCATACGTTTTCGGTGCGGGAAGCGGCCTCAGTCCAAACAGGGCGCGTGTTACGTTGGTTCGCCTGATGATTGCGAAAATCATCCAGGAGATCAGAAACGTTCCTGATGCCACAACGAGAAATTTCATTCCGATACCAACCTGCCAGTGAATCAAGTAAAAGCCTATCACGACGGTCACGGTCTGGTGAACTATATAAAAAGGATAAACCGCTTCGTTGGCAATCTTCAAGAATGGATGATTCCGGTTCAGGTACTTTCTCCCGAAACCGAGAATTGCCAGTAACCAGCACCACATGTTCATGCTTCGACAAAAGCGGTAAAAAGCGCGGGGAACAGGATCGAGATCCTGATCTGCGATCCAGAAGAGTGATATGGCTGCGAACGTGAGAACCCCAAAACACAGCGCCCTGCAGCGGTACTCTTGAATCGAATCCCAGATCGCATCGTTAGAGGCCGCCAGATATCCGGTGCTGAAAAGAATCAGCGTTGTGGAAAACTGGGCCCAGTCCGCGATCAGGTTGTTAGTATTGCCGGGCCAGAAGGGGCGCAGAAGAATTTCACTTGCGGCCAGGGGCAATGCAAAAAGCAATAATGCGCCGCGACGCCGGAATTTGCCGGACAATACGGCGATCTTTTGTTGAGTTGACGGACGTCTGAGGTAAAGAAATAACGGAAGAGCCAGAAACGAGAATACAAGAATATAAGGTATGTACCAGAGGTGGTGCCAGCTGAAATTTCCTTCCGGATATGGACGTAACGCTAATACTGTAGAATAAAATGCGACCGGGCTTTCAAAGTGTTGTCCGGAATAAATCCGTTCGTAATAAACCTGCGGCGGAATCACGACAAACATTCCGAAGGCAAGCGGCAACAGAAGTCGTTTCAATCGCTCTTTTGCGAATCGGGCAGTCGAATATTTTTGCAGAGCGAACCATACGGCAGCGCCCGATACAAAAAAGAGAAGCGGCATGCGCCACTGATGGACGAACTCCATGATGGGCTCGATCGACACGGTCGTGTTGTTGTTCTTGATATGCCAGTCCCATGTGTTGAACATCATTCCCGTGTGAAAAAGAATCAAAATCGTGAACGCGATGACACGAAGCCAGTCCAGATCAAATCTCCGCTGCGTTTGTTTCGTTTCCATGTGAACCTCCTTTTTGACACAGCAAGAATCGCCTGTGGAGACTCACAGCAACAGAAAAATGTCACGAACCGCGGAAAAGACGGCGTCAACAACGGCGCCCTACGGAGCGCAGGCGTCCTCGCCTGCATTATGGATCGCCGGCCTCTGGCCGGCTACGCCCGCCGCGGTCCGGCTTGAAAGCACGCGGTCATTGATGCCGGCAAAATGCCGGCGCTCCATAAGAACGTTCGCGTCACATTTATCGCGAGAGAATACCGGCAACAACGAGAAGAGCGATGACGACGCCCATCAGGCTTTCGCCGGCAATCAAGCCGGAGGCAATGGGGATGACGCTTTTTTCAGCGAGAGCAGGTTTTTTGCGATTCATCAACTCGGCGATGGCGCTGCCGAGAAACATCGCAATACTGTTGCTTCCCGGAACAACCATGGCGATACCGAGCCCGGATGGAGATGGCACAAACGGCTTAATGGACTTTGGCGCATACTGTTCCAGGAGCGCAAGAACGATTCCGAGTATTCCTGCAACGAGTGCTGCAATTCTGGCGGATGAATGGAGCGCGCCAAGTCCATTGGAAAAGGCCTGTGAAACACCGGCCCAAACAAGACAGGACGGCGCAGGCCATTCTTCGGTGCCAAGAACTGAAGGATCAGGAATGATCAGCCAGAAAGCGGGAACGACGACCAGCGCACCCGCAGCAACTCCAAAGAGCTGCGCTTTCAACTGTTGCTTTGGATCGGCGCCAACCATGTATCCGCTTTTGAGATCGGTGAGAAGATCTGCCGCATGCAAGCCGACTCCGCCGGTTACGTTTCCACTCATGATGTTGCCGACAAGATTTCCAGGAGTAAGAATGCCGTAAATCAACTGCGTAACCGGACCAAATGCTTTCGTGGGGGTTACGTCAGTTTCACCCGTAACACGGGAAGCAACAAATCCCATCACAATGGCAAGAGGAATTGCAACCACGCCGGCCCACCAGGGAATCTGGAATAGCGTTACCATGAGAAACACTGCGACCGGCGCCAGGGTAAAGTAACCAACAGGAAACCACCACCCCGGACATTCGACTGCCGCCACGGGGTCATCTTCCTGCTGTTTCTGCGAAGAAAAAATCCGGGTTAATCCGGAAAACGTACGAAGAATGCTTTTGTAGTTCAATGAAAAAGTTGTGAGTCCTGCAGTAACGAGTACTGCCGCTCCAGGCCAGAGCGTCCATCCCACAATTGCTTTGTAACTGACTTCCGGAATCAATCCTTTCGCAAACAACGCCGGACCAAGCACTGCATACGTAAGAAATCCACCCAGCAAGAGTGACCATCCGGTGCGATAACTCATGAGAGCTCCGGCGCCCAGCAGTACTACTTCGGTCTTCAACGTTAGCGTCCAGTCTTTTGCGGCGCGTCCTGCAATTTGAAGCGGCAACGGTATAGCGCCCGGTATGTTAAAAGGCATCCACACTGCTTTTGCATCCCGCAACCAGGCCACCAGGGCGCCGAACAAAGCGCTGTACGCGAGCAACTTCGCTTTGAGAAATCCGTAACCGTGACTCGCTTCATGCAGCGATTTCAAGGTTTCACCGGTTGCAAGGCCGGTTGGAAACGCAAGTTTCTCGCGATTGATCAACTGCCGTTTGATCGGAATTGCCACAAACACACCCATCGTTGCGATAACACTGAACCAGATGATCATCGTAAGCGGCTCCGGACGAAGCGAAGTCAACATCAACAGTGCGCCGAATGCCGCCATATTGCCGCCACCGGTCATGTATCCTGCAGCCGAAGCAACAGAACCCATTGCGTTATTCTCCAGAATCGTGAACTCGCTCCTGGTGAGGTGCAGGACCCGCAAAACATGAAAGAATGCAAAGGCCAGGATGCACGCAGTGACTGTCACTCCCATGCTCCATCCGGTCTTGAAGAATACGTAAAGATTGGAGAGACACATGATTCCGCCGATGGCCATGCCGGACAGGATGGCCCGTACGGTCAACTGCTTCATGCCGGGACGATAAACATTTTTTACCCAGTAGACTTCCGGATCCTCAACAACCGGTTCAATCTTCAATACCTCGGCTTTCATTTTGTGTGCTCATCTTAACACGAGTCTGCGAAGTTGCAGTGTCAAGCTTCAATCCGGTCAATCCGGCGGAGTACGGACTACGGTTCACAGCGTTTATCGCTGATTCAACGACCACAACATTTCTTGTATTTTCTGCCACTGCCACAGGGACACGGATCGTTTCTACCCGCTTTGACCGGCAATTTCGGGATGGCATCGAATGTCGGTAGCGCTGTGGCGGGTTTTAGCGGCGGAGTGGATTGCCGATTGCTACGCTGAAGGGCGCGTTTGAAAAGAATCTTTAATCTGCGGTGGCGCTCCTTTACCTCGGTCTCGATCGCCGGCCAAGCAGCGCGCATCGATGAGAGCAGCGCCGGCAGAGAAGGCTGATGAGAAGCCGGAGCCTTAGCCTCTTGGAATTTCGCAGTCTTGTAGTTGTAATACATCGCCGGGATCGTATCGCGGATCTTCCCGGATCCATCAGTTCTGGCGAACTGCAGCACGACTTCACGGCAGTCGCAATTCGGGTTCACACAATAATCGTCAATCGCCACCCAACGGTGAGACTCGATCGAGAAAAAGAAGCTAGGAGCAAAAGGGAAAATCTCCCCATATCCGACAGTGACCGCTGGATCGTTGACGGTATCGGTAGGGAAATCAGCATCCAAGCGCTTCACTTCACATTTCTCTATCTGCTCCTGTTTTACTCGCACAAGGTACTGCCGCAGGTAGTCCCATCCCGCGTCCCCCAGTTCGCTAGCGACAGCTTGAGCTACCGTAGCCGAGGTTTTGTCATGGGCCTCCCCTGCTGGTTGATAGACTCGACGCTTTTCAGCATCCAGAGCGAATTGAATGGTGGATAAGACTTGTTTATCGGAGGAATCCTCCGATGGAAAACAAAGAAAATCGATGTTGTAACAATGGCATAGGGGATTATCGCAAATACGCAGATCGACTATCCAGGGCTTGCCTGCGGACGGACCTTCGTTCAGCAGAAGCAAGTGCTTCTTCTTTACAGGATCATACAAAAGTACGGATGTATCTGCCATTTTCGTTTTCCTGATTTCTCCTTATTTCATCATTCCTTTTGATCTTTAACAACTGATCCTGAGCGCAAAAAATACCGTGAGTCAGGCAGAAGATACGCGAGTGGTCTTCGGCCAAGGACTACGTGATTCCGAGTTCATAAGGTTACCTATGAAAAAATTCCAAAGAAGCCTCAAGGAAACGCCTATTTCGCGCTCGATTTTTCAGAGATAAGTTAGCACATAAGTTAGCTGATCCACTGTTTCGGCGGCGCCAAAACCGGCGTCTCGAGGAGAAGTTAAGTGGCCCTGGAGAGACTCGAACTCCCGACCTTCGGTTTAGGAAACCGCTGCTCTGTCCAGTTGAGCTACAGGGCCCGTATCGATTGCAGATTTCAGATTTGTCAGATCCTGCGATCATACATTCTTCCAAAGGACGAATCCCCATATTATGCAATCTTCGCGTTGCTGTCGAGCGAAAATCGTGACTTTGCTTTCCCGCAAACTTCCCGCTTTCATCTTAGAATATATTTCCAGCTCTCTTCCAATCGCTGTGAGTTGGAGTGATGATGCGCCCGGCTCTTTCAAACGGTTTAATAAGGTTTCGCACGATCCTAGCCATACGCCTGGATCTTACCCCGGCCGGCAATTCCTGCGCCACCACCGAACTAAAGTAGATCCATGGTGTTTGCTCCGCATATAGTGAATCTATCTTGGTATGGAAGGCAATAACATCAAAACTACAGTATGATGAAACATGTCATCGGAGGACAACCATGAAAATGAGTTACTGGTTTTTCGCAATCCTGTTGGTCGTTGGTATTGCTGTGGGCGTACCTGGCATTCGCACGGCGAGTGCCCAGGATGATCCACTGAAGATGGGGACGATCCTTCAGCGAACGGACGTGCCGGGCGCTAAGGATATGGAAGCAATTCTTGTGCTGCGAACCGTGCCGCCGGGCGGAGAAAGCGGGTGGCACACTCAGTCGGGCAGCGAGATCGTGTATATCGTCGAGGGTTCTTGCGTGTTTGAGGTGAAGGGGAAACCGGCAGTAACGCTCAAGGCAGGCGAGGCGTTCCAGACTTCGGCTGGTGAAGTGCACATTGTGAAGAACGCCGGCAAGAGCGAACCCGCTAAGGCGATCGCTTTCTACATCGCCAGGAAGGGCGCTAAACTCGAAGACCTCTCCGTTCCTGCGAACTAAGGGCCCGCGCAGACCCTAAGCAGGGGATTTCGTTTGCCGGCGGGCACGCACCCGTGAAGATAATGGATACTGCATGGAAATACTGCGTCTATATTTTGCAGTGTTCCGACAAGACGCTCTACATTGGCTCGACCAGTAATCTTAAGAAGCGATTGACCGAACACAATACTTCAAAATACGGGGCCCATTACACAAAGATCCGCCGGCCGGTTGTTCTTGTATATTCTGAAAATTGCAAGACA
>Ga0247727_10012853_pt1 | contig 14257 bp, 14 predicted proteins | sample WisWelCaveWW1625_FD_202498 | JGI IMG/M metagenome (GOLD analysis project Ga0247727, IMG submission 202498) | Biofilm microbial communities from Wishing Well Cave, Virginia, United States - WW16-25 | ecosystem: Environmental > Aquatic > Deep subsurface > Groundwater > Cave microbial mat | place... | reverse complement strand
CGTATCTGCAAATCAGCGGCGCTCACTTCGCTTGGCGTCACCGCATTGGCAGCCACCAGCTCCACCTTCATCCAGAATTTCCACGGCACACCGGTAAACGCCGCGCCACCTTTTCGGGAAAAATAGCTGCCCCAGAGGCCACGTAATGCCATCGGCACCACCGGCACCGGTGTCCGCTCGATAATGTCTTCGATGCCGGGGCGGAACTCGCTGAGATCACCATCGGCGGTGATTTTTCCTTCCGGGAAAATGCAGACTACTTCACCGTCGGCCAGTGCTTGCGCAACGGCTGCCAGCGCCCGCTCCTTCATCGCTGCATCTTCTTTGGCCGGCGCAATCGGAATGGCTTTTACCGTGCGGAACAACCACGACAGCACCGGGATCTTGAAGATAGTGTGATACATGACAAAACGCACGGGGCGCGGCACGGCTGCCGCAATGATGATGGCATCGACAAAGCTGACGTGATTGCAAACCAGCACCGCCGGGCCTTCCTTCGGCACGTTTTCCATGCCGCGCTCACGCAGCCGATAGAACGTGTTGATCAGTATCCAGGCAACAAAGCGCAGCAGGAACTCGGGCACCAGTTTGTACAGGTAAACCACGACTGCCGCGTTTAATACGGCCAGCACCAGAAACAGGTGCGGAATGCGCAGGCCCGCTGCCAGCAGTCCGGCACCAAGGCCGGCGGCGACCACCATGAAGGCCGCATTCAAGACGTTGTTGGCGGCGATGACCCGCGAAACGTGGGTGGCTGGTGTCCGCGTCTGGACCATGGTGTACAGCGGCACGATATAGAAACCGCCAAACAAACCAATCAGAAAGACATCGGCAAGGATGCGGTAGCTGCCATCGGTAGCGAGGAAGTCAGCAACGGTTCGCAAGGTTTCGCTCGCCGGCAGCTCACTGGCAAACGCCAGGTCGAACGCAAATACGGTCAGGCCGATGGAGCCAAACGGCACTAGGCCGATTTCGATGCGCCCTTGTGACATGCGCTCGCACAGCAAGGAACCGATCCCGATACTGACCGAGAACACCGCCAGCAACACGATGAACACCGCCTCGTTGGCGCCGAGCGTTTGCCGGGCAAAGGCCGGCATTTGCGCCAGCAGTATGGCGCCATAAAACCAGAACCAGGAGATGCCGAGGATGGCGAGAAAAACCACGCGCTGGGAGGCGGCATACTTGAGCAAGCGAGCCGTTTCGGTGATGAAATTCCAGTTTATTTTTAGGCCGGGGTCGGTTGCCGGCGCCTGCGGCACCGCGCGCGCCGTCAGGTAACCGACCACCGCGACCGCAATCATGGCGAGGGTCGACTCCATCACCCAATTGGCTTTCATGAACAGACCACCGATTAGTTGGCCGAGCAAAATCGCGACAAAGGTGCCCATTTCGATCAGGCCGTTGCCGCCGATCAATTCATCACGGCGCAAATGCTGCGGCAGGATGCCGTACTTGACCGGACCAAACAGCGTCGAGTGCAAGCCCATCAGGAATAGCGCCACCAACAAGGTTGGCATATGACGGAAATGAAAGCCGATAGCAGCAATGACCATGATCGCGATTTCGAGCAGCTTGGTCGCGCGAATCAGAATGGTTTTTTCCAGCTTGTCGGCGAGCTGGCCGAAGGTCGCGGAGAAAAGAAAAAATGGCAGGATGAACAGGCCGTTGGCGATATTGGTCAACAAACCGACCTGACCTTCGCTGTATAGACCGCTATACGTAACCAGTAGTACCAGGGAAATTTTGAACAGGTTGTCGTTGAAAGCGCCGAGAAACTGAGTACAAAAAAATGGCAGGAAGCGGCGTTGTTGCAGCAGTGCCAGTTGATGACCTTCTGACATGGTGTTTCCCTGTTCGTTAGTCGTGGCCAGTCATAGCGTCGCGTCGCTGACCGAATGGCTGTAACTCAAGCTTGCAACATCCGTCTGCGCTGCGCAGTTAGTCGGCTGGCGGCTCGCTGTCATCAGCCGGTACGGTTCGGTAGCACGGCAGGGCCGGCTGCAAATGGACCCAGTCAACCCGATCTGCATAATACACATGCAGTTGCGGTTCTTGATCAATCGGTTCGCGCATCGCCGCCAACACGATGTGCAGTTCTCCCGGCCAGCGTTGTGACCGAAAGAACAACGGCGAACCGCACTGCCGACAGCGGCCCCGCTGCGCCTGCGCCGACGAGCAATACCACACGACCTGCTCATCATTGAGCTGATAGTGGTCAGCGTCGACACCGAACCAGGTCACGAAGGCCGCGCCGTGGTAGCGACGGCACATGCTGCAATGGCAATGCGCAACCCATTTGACCGGCAGTTCAACCTCAAACTGCACGGCACCACAAAAGCACTGACCTTTGGCGAAAGTCATGACGGGCTCCGATATGCAGCAAAGACTACTCTGTTGCAGGTGAGGCGCGGAAAAGCGCGCGTGTTGATTCGTCTTGCTGGCAATCAGCGGGGGCCATCTCGCCTGTTGAGCTTTATCGCGTAATTCATCCCCCCTCCTGACCTCCCCCTGGCAGGGGGAGGAACGGTACTGCTCCCCCCCTGCGAAGGGGGTGAACCGGGGAATTGCAAACAGTCCAAGTGGGCTGTTTGCCCCGGTGAACGCCAAGCGCTCTGCGCTCTGCGCTCTGCGCTCTGCGCTCTGCGCTCTGCGCTTGGCCGGGCGGGTTGGGGTGGGGTGGGGTGGGGTGGGGTGAATTACGCGACAGTCTTTCAACAAGAGGCTGATGCTGTTCTCTAATCCCGATCACGGCAGGTGAAACAATCGTTTGGCGTTGGCGCTGGTCTGCTGCGCCAACTGCTCAACCGTGACACCCAACTGGCGCGCCACAACCGCGCCGATATGCGGCAGGTACGCCGGCTCATTGCGACGATTTTTTCCTGCCGGCGCCAGATCACGCGGCAGCAGCCATGGTGCATCGGTTTCGAGCAGCAAGCGGTCGCTGGCAATCAGCGACAACATGGCCAAGAGATCGGTACCGCGCCGTTCATCGCAGATCCAGCCCGTGATACCGACATACAGGCCATGCTGCGTGCACGCGATCAGTTCCGCGCGAGTACCGGTAAAACAATGCAGGACGGCGCCGGGCAATTTGGCTTGGCTCGCCGTCAAAAACGGCACCAACAACGGCAGTAATCGATGCTGGGCTTCGCGGCAGTGCAGGAACACCGGCTTGCCGAGTTCAGCCGCCAGCGCAAGCTGAGCTACAAACGCTCGCTCCTGGTCGGCGGGAGTGGAAAAATTGCGATTGAAATCGAGACCGCATTCGCCAATGGCGCAAGCGCGCGGATGGCTTGCCAAGGTTCGCAATGAACTGGCGCTGTCTGCGTTCCAATCGCTGGCGTGATGGGGATGAACACCCACCGTGGCGTACTGCTGATGCTGCTCTGCCAACTGCAAAACCACCGCGCTATCCGCTACCGAGGTACCGGTCAACACCAGCGTTTCGACACCTGCTGCGCGAGCGCGGGCAACGACCTCTGCCCGGTCGGGCGCAAACTGCTTGGCACTGAGATTGACACCGATATCGGTCCACATAGGCGTTGGCACTCAGCTCGCTTCGGTTGTGGCGACAACGACTGAGCATAACAGCGCTAGAGCAGTGCGTCACAGGAAGCGCTCTTATTCAATGTGTTTCACGCGAAGACGCGAAGAACGCGAAAGGGAATCTTTCAGATCTATTCCCTTCGCGTTCTTCGCGGCTTCGCGTCAGTGCTTTTTATAATTTGGTTCGCTATTGATGCCGTGCCGCACTGGCTATTGTGGGAGCAAACCCGTTCCGACGAAAGTATCCCTCTGTTCCACCCAACCGATGGTCATGATCCCTTACCTGGCTATTTCACCCGCTTCACTTTGGGCTTTCGATTCGCGCCTTCGATTTTCAGCAAGAAGGTGCCAAACACGCCGCGCTCTATCGTCACCGTGGGCGACTCCAGTCGATAAACAGCATGGCTGCCATCTGCCACCTGCCAGACCTGGCCGTTCGCCAACGTGATCTTGCTTTTTGGTTCCCAGCCCTGGAACAAGCCGGCGATATGGCTTTCAATTTGCTCCAGCCTTGCTTCAGCCGCCTGACGTTCAAGACCAAACTCTTCAGCGGTTTGGCCGCGCGTAATGTTCTGGGTTGAAGCCACATCTGGCGCAGGCGCTGCAACCACCGCAGCCGTCGCCGGAACAGCAGCTACTGGCGGTGCCGAAGTGGCTGTCGTTGCGGTTAGGGTCGGCGGTGCTATTGGCGTCGTTGCGACGAGCGGCACGGTGTTTTGCTCACCGGCTGGCGCGGCGCCAAGCACCGGCATCATCGCGTCGTAACACGCGAGTCGTTCGGCAGCCACTGCCATTGCACGACAGTGTTGCAGCGCCAGATCATCGGCGGCATAAACGCTGCCAGCTGATAAAAACAGCAGTACGGTTGTTGGAACAAACACGCTCATGGTGACAGCTCTCGTCAGGACGAAGGGGTTGAAGTCGGCACAGCCACTGGCTTACTCAATATTCGCGCGGCCAGCAGCCCCAGTTCGTATAGCAGGCACATCGGCACAGCCAGCATGGTTTGTGAAACCGGATCGGGCGGTGTCAAAACGGCGGCAATGATAAACGCCACCACAATCATGTACGGTCGCCAGGCTTGCAGCTTCTGCACCGGCACGACGCCCATCTTGACCAACAACAACACCACGACCGGAATTTCAAAACTGATGCCAAAGGCAAGAAACATGAACAGCGCAAAATCGAGATACATGCTGATGTCCGGCATGTAAGTAACCCCCTCGATTTGAATGCTGGCAAAGAAGCCGAACACCACCGGAAAGACAATAAAATAGGCAAACGCGATGCCGACATAAAACAGCAGCACACTGGAAAAAAGAATCGGTACCGTCAGCCGCTTCTCGTTTTTATACAGGCCCGGCGCAACAAACGACCAGATCTGGTAAATCACGATGGGCATGGCGACAAACAGGGCGGCGACCAGCGCCAACTTGAACGGAGCAAAAAATTGCGACGCGACGTCGGTCGCGATCATCATCGAACCCTGCGGCAAATACTTGACCAGCGGCCGGGCAAACAGCGAGTACAACTCATTGGAGTAATACATGAAGGGCAGCAAACAAATGAGTACTGCAATCGCGGCCCGGGTCAGTCGGGTCCGCAGCTCCAGCAAATGCACGACCAGCGGCATCTCGTGTCCGCGCGTTCCCGTGCTGCTCACGTAGCGGTTCCCTTCGGCTCGGTAACGATGGTATCAGTTACTGATGCCGTCTTGGCCAAATCAGCGACCACGGCATCCGTTGTCATTGCTTCATCTTTTTTCGGATGCTCTTGTTTCGGATGCCCTTGCATCGGATCAATGCTGAAGGCATCAGCCGCCAAGGGATTCATATCGGGCATTTTAACATCCAGATTGTCGCGCAGTGCCCGTTCTTCTTCGGCCAGTTTGCGCCGCATCTCATCCAGCTTGAGTTCACGGTCGATGTCGTCTTTGACCTCATTGAACTGACGGCGCAATCGCCCCGCCCAGCGACCCGTGATGCGGGCAAGGTCCAGCATCTTGGTCGGGCCCAGCACCAGCAGGGCGACCAGACCAATCAGCAACAGTTCGGTAAAGCCAACGTCGAACATTGCTTATTTCTTATCTTCTTTTGGCGCGTCGATGACGCGACCCTTGTCGGATTTTTCGGCATCGACTTCGGTTTCACCTTCCTTCACCGACTTCTTGAAGCCCTTGATCGCAGCGCCCAGATCCGAGCCGATGCTGGCGATCTTTTTCGAACCGAAAATCAGCAATACAATCACCAAAATCAGCAGAATTTCTTTAAATCCAATACCCATGATGCAACCCTCTGCGCGAAACGCGCTTAAACGGTAAACGGTAGCGCTTTGCCGCCGAGTAAATGAAAATGCAGATGAAAAACTTCCTGGCCGCCACCAGAACCGGTATTCAACACAGTTCGGAAGCCAGTCTCAAGCCCTTGCTCGCGGGCGATTTTTGGCAGCGTCAGCAGCATATGTCCGAGCAGGGACTGATCAACCGTGTCGGCATCGGCCAGCGTTGCAATATGCTTGCGTGGCAGCACCAGCACATGCACGCTGGCTTTCGGACGGATGTCCTTGAATGCCACCACCTGGTCATCCTGATAAATCAGGCTGGACGGAATTTCGCCAGCGATGATGCGGCAAAAAATGCAATCGCTCATGTCCGCTCCCACATCCTCTGCATCAAATCTTGGCCGTTCCACTCGCCGTCATATTGGCACCAGCGGCACGCGTTGCGCCAACGTCGGTGGCACATATTACTCCGATCCTCGTTCACTCTGCCTGCAACAAGCCGCAGGTGCTGGCACTTAACCGCGCCGCAGCCAGCCTCCGGTCAGGCCCAGATAGCCGCCACCAGCGACCAGGACCACGCCAACCACCGAGGGCAATGCCGGTAACGCGAACGCCGCCACGCCAACTACCAGCAATACAACGCCGGCCAATTGCCGTTGTGCCGCCGCCCGGACTCGCGCTTCCCGCGCCAACAAGACGCGCAACTGACGACCGAGCTCATGGACGTGGCTGCCTTCCGCGCGCGCCTTTAACGCACTGATCGCCAGTTCCGGCAGCGCCGGCAAATCGTTGAGCCAGATGGGCGCCCGCTCTGCTATCCGCTTCAACAATCGGCGCGGGCTGGTTCGGTCGCGGGTCCATTCTTCCAGAAAGGGCTTGGCGGTTTGCCAGAGGTCCAGCTCCGGGTACAACTGACGGCCGAGGCCTTCAATGTAAAACAGGGTTTTTTGCAGCAACACCAGTTGTGGCTGCACACTCATATTGAAACGGCGTGCAGTATGGAACAGTTGCAGTAGAAATACCCCGAACGAGATCTCGGCCAGCGGCCTGCCAAAGATCGGCTCACAGTTGGCGCGCACGGCCGCCTCAAAGGCTTCGACCCGGGTGCCAGCCGGCACCCAACCTGACTGCACATGCAGTTCGGCAATACGGCGGTAATCGCGATTGAAAAAGGCAACAAAATTTTCCGCCAAATAAACTTGGTCGCGCTCAGAAAGGGAACCCATGATGGCGCAGTCGATGGCGATATAGCGCGGCTTATGCGGGTTGCTGACATCGACAAAGATATTGCCCGGATGCATGTCGGCGTGAAAATAACGGTCACGAAACACCTGGGTAAAAAAGATTTTGACCCCACGTGCGGACAGCTCCGCCATGTCCACGCCAGCGCGACGCAAGGCATCGACATCGCCAATCGGAATGCCGTGGATGCGTTCCATCACCAGCAGATTTTCCCGCACCAACGACCAGTGTATGTCAGGGATATACAACAAATCGCCAGTGGCAAAGTTTCGCTTCAGCGACGTTGTATTCGCAGCTTCTATTCGCAGATCAAGCTCATCGAGCAAGGTGTGTTCGTAATCGGCGATCACCTCACGCGGGCGCAGTCTGCGGCCATCAATATGCAAGCGCTCGATCAATCGGGCCAGGGCGTGCAGCAACTCCAAATCGGCCGCAATCTTGACGCGGATGCCGGGCCGGATAATCTTGACCACGACATCATGGCCATCCGGCAAGGTGGCGGCGTGAACTTGCGCCACCGAGGCCGATGCCAATGGCTGACTGTCAAACCGCGCAAATGCAGTGCTGACCGACTGGCCAATCGCCGCCTCAATTTCCTGAACCGCAATGTTGGAAGCGAACGGCGGCACTCTGTCCTGTAACTCTGCCAGCGCGTCGGCCAAATCGGGCGGCAACAAATCGCGCCGGGTCGATAACATCTGACCAAATTTGACAAAAATGGGACCAAGCGTAATCAGGGCCTGGCGCAAGCGCTCGCCACGACCAATCGTTTCGGCACACCGTGCTTGCCAGAAAAACAGCAGCCGCAAGCCCAGCATCAAGCCGCGCGTTTCTCTGAGCCGGACATCCCGATCCAATCGGTAATGAATTAGTACCCGCAAAATTGCCAGTGTCCGCCAGCACAACCGCCACCATTTCACCGGCTAACTCCTGTTAGGCCACAGCCCTGCAAACGGGCTTTTTGTAGCAGTCGCTCGGCATCATCACGCAAGCGGTCAACGTCGGCGAAGAAAGCCTGCGACTCTGCGGGTGCGACCAACATACGCGATTCTTCTTGCAAATATTCCACACCGGTTTGTTGCAGTTGGTTCTGTGCGGACGTTAGCCAAACGCTGACCGAGCGCAATAAAGCCGCCAGTTGTGGCCCGGCGATGTCGCCGAGATAGTGGCTCAACTCCTCTTCCCAATCCGGTTGCAGATCGGTGAAAAACTGTTGCCAGCGCTGCGCCGCGCCGGCATCGCCTTGTACCTGCAGACTGCCGGCGGCAAGCTCACCGCGACTCAGTGCTGCCTGGGTGAAATCGTGCAAAGAACCCGACAGGATAACCGCCGGTGTTTCTGCTTCGCCGGCAAAACGCAGTTGGCCGTTTTCTACCTTGAGTGTGAGCGTCAAGCTGAGCGGCGTCAGCACCACTCGCAGTGGCCGGCGTTCGAGCGCGGGCAACCGGGTCGCGGTTGCCGGGTCCAGCGCCAGCACCTTGTTCAGCGCGGGTTCCAGCAGTTGCAGCATCGGTAACGGCAGCATGATGTCCTGAAGCGTCCTGTCTTGACGTGACAAATTGCAATGGCCCCGGCGCGTCACAATGCGCCCGCAGTGACCGGAACGCCGAGCCCCAGCTCGGCCGCAGTGCCTACAATGCCGAGCTGGAATTCACCGATCAGGCTTTGAACGCACGGTGCAGCGCGACAATACCGCCGGTCAGGTTGAACACTTCGCAACTGGCAAATCCGGCATTCAGCGTCATCTGCTTCAAGGTTTCCTGATCCGGATGCATCCGGATGGATTCGGCGAGATAACGATAGCTGTCTTCGTCGTTGGCAATCAGCTTGCCCAGCTTCGGCAACAGCGAGAACGAATAGAGGTCGTAGGCTTTGCTGAGCCAATCGTGTTGCGGCTTGGAAAACTCCAGCACCAACAGCCGGCCACCCGGTTTTAACACCCGGCACATTGACGCCAGCGCCTTGTCCTTGTCGGTGACGTTGCGCAGACCAAAGGCGATGGTCACCGCATCGAACTGATTGTCGGCAAATGGCAGGCATTCGGCGTTGGCCTGAACAAATTCGAGATTGCCCAGCAACCCTTGGTCGGTCAGCTTGTCACGACCGACTGTTAGCATCGAACTATTGATGTCGGCGCAAACCACTTTGCCGGTCGGACCAACGCGCGGGCTGAACAGTGCCGCCAGATCACCCGTACCACCCGCCAAATCCAGAATCTGCTGACCCGGCCGAATCGCTGCCATTTCCAGCGTATAGCGTTTCCAGAGGCGATGAACGCCAAAGGACATCACGTCATTCATCAGATCGTATTTCTGCGCCACCGAATGAAACACCCCGGCAACCCGCTTTTGTTTTTCGTCTTTCGCTACGGTTTGGTAACCGAAGTGAGTGCTGTCCTGGCTCATTTCACTGCCTTTTTCCGTTGTGGGAGCGGGCTTGCCCGCGATGGTTGCCACGTATCGCGGGCAAGCCCACTCCTACAAAATTTACGCCGGCTTGAACAAATTGCTCTGTTCGGCCTCACGCGACTTCCCTGCGCCTGACAAACGCGCCAGATAGGCCGACCAATTCTTGTCATAGTCACTACCCAGCTCGTACAAGTATTGCCAGGTAAACAAACCGCTGTCATGGCCGTCATCAAAAACAATCTTCACGGCGTACTGACCTATCGCCTGCAGATCGGTAATGGCGACCGCGCGCTTGCCGAATACCAATACCGTTTGTCCAGCGCCATGGCCACGCACCTCCGCTGAGGGCGAATGGGTCCGCAGGTACTCGGCGTCGAGCCGATACGTTTGGCCATCGGCAAACTGGAGTTCCAGCGTGCGTGAGGCTTTGTGCAAGTGAATGGCAGTCGGTGTCACAGTCGAACTCATCATCAGGGCCACAGGCCGATCTACTTTCTTAACTACTTTCTTAACTACTTTCTTAACTACAAAATATAGCGGCTCAAATCTTCATTCTTGGCCAACTCGCCTAGCTGCTTGTCAACATAGTTGCCATCAATCTGGATTTCGCCTTGTTGGGTGTCGAATGACACATCCTCCAACAGCCGCTCCATCACAGTGTGCAGGCGGCGAGCGCCGATGTTCTCGGTGCCTTCATTGACGGCGAAGGCGATTTCGGCCAGCCGGCGAATGCCTTGTTCGGTGTAATGCAAGCTGACGCCTTCGGTGGCGAGCAGGGCGGTGTATTGCTTGGTGAGTGCTGCATCCGGCTCGGTCAGGATACGGACAAAATCATCGACGGTCAGCGCCTTCAACTCGACCCGGATCGGCAAGCGGCCCTGCAACTCCGGAATCAAATCCGAGGGCTTGGAAAAACTGAAGGCGCCACTGGCGATAAAGAGAATGTGGTCGGTGCGGATGGTGCCATATCGGGTGCTGACTGTGCAGCCCTCGATCAGCGGCAGCAGATCACGTTGCACGCCCTCCCGCGAGACGTCAGCGCCAGCGAATTCACTGCGCCGGGCCACTTTATCGATTTCGTCAATGAATACGATGCCATTCTGCTCCACCGCCTGCACCGCCACCTGCTTGATGTCTTCCTGATTGACCAACTTTTCGGCTTCTTCTTCGGTTAGCAGCTTCAGCGCGTCGACAATTTTTAGTTTGCGAACCTGGCCTTTGCTCGGCGTCAGACCCTGAAACAGATGCTGCAATTGCGAGGTCATTTCTTCCATGCCCGGTGGCGTCATGATCTCGACATTCATGGCCGGACCGGCAACATTCAATTCAATTTCTTTCTCGTCGAGCTGACCTTCACGCAGCTTTTTGCGAAAGATTTGCCGGGTATTGCTATCGGGTTTGGCTTCTGCATCAGCCGCATTAAGGCCGCGCGCCGGAGGCAGCAATACATCCAGAATTCGTTCTTCAGCGGCATCGGCAGCGCGGTGTTTGACTTTGCTGACTTCCTGGTCGCGCACCAGTTTGACCGCAACATCGACCAGATCGCGGATGATGGTATCGACATCCTTGCCCACATAACCGACCTCGGTGAATTTGGTCGCCTCCACTTTGATAAATGGCGCATTGGCAAGCTTGGCCAGCCGCCTTGCGATCTCGGTCTTGCCGACTCCGGTCGGCCCTATCATCAGAATGTTCTTTGGCGTGATTTCGTTGCGCAGCTCAACCGGCACATTCAGCCGACGCCAGCGATTGCGTAGCGCAATGGCCACGGCGCGTTTCGCGGCTTGTTGGCCGACGATATGCTTGTCCAACTCATGGACAATTTCACGTGGGGTCATCGGGGTGACGGTATCGGTCACAATGCTATCCTTAGTCCGCCAACGACGGATTTGGCGCAGGCAGGGAGGCACCAAACAAAATGGCTACCGGCTTTCGCCGGCATGACAGAGAGTGCACTTACGCAGGGCGTCATCAACTCAGCTCTTCTATCGTCAGGTTACGATTCGTGTAGATACAAATATCTGCTGCAATATTTAGACTTTTTTCAACGATCTCTCTGGCACTCATCTGGGTATTCTCCAGCAAGGCAGTCGCAGCGGCCTGAACATAAGGCCCGCCAGAACCAATCGCCAGCAGTTGGTTATCGGTTTCAACAACATCGCCATTGCCCGTGATGATCAGCGAGCATTCTTTATCAGCGACGATCAACAGAGCTTCGAGCCGGCGCAATATCCGGTCCGTTCGCCAGTCTTTGGCGAGTTCCACCGCCGCGCGTTGCAGGCGGCCACCATGTTGTTCCAGTTTCTGCTCGAACCGCTCGAACAAGGTAAACGCATCGGCGGTGCCGCCGGCAAAACCGGCGATCACATTGCCATTGAAAATCCGCCGGACTTTCCGGGCATTGCCCTTCATCACAGTGGTGCCAAGAGTAACCTGGCCATCACCGCCGACCACCACCACGCCATTTCGGCGCACCGACACGATGGTGGTGCCGTGCATCTGTGCCATTGCCATACAGGCGATCCTTAACTTTGACTCGTTTTACCAGATCTTGCAGCTACTGATCCCGGCCTCTTCCAGTTTGCGCTGGTCGTGTTCGGCGTCGCGTTTACTGGCGTAGGGGCCGAGTTGAACGCGATACAAGCGGGCACCGGTCTGACTGGTGACCGGTTTGACTTCAGCTTGCAAGCCGGCGAAAGCAATTTGCGCTTTCATGGTTTCGGCTTTGTCCTGACCGCTAAAGGCCGCGCAACCCATCACAATCGGCTTGGCTACGGCCTTGCTGCTGTTGCCGCCAGGCAAATTGGCGCTGGAATCGGTTTTTTCTTCCAACAATTCGTGGAAGCTCCATTCGGCTTCGGTTTGCGGGTCAACTTTCAGCGGCTTGTATTTGCTATCCGCCGCTTTTTTGTCCGGCTTTATCGCTGACTTTGCTTCGCCCGCTGCTTTGTCATCACCAATGCTCTTGGCATGCGCAACCAGTTCTTTCGCGTTCGAAAAGGTTTGGGCAAACCACCAATGAAAGGCGAAACCGGTAAAGAAGCCGAGGATGAGGCCGATCAACAGCACGCGGCCCGTGGTGGAGCTGCCGCCTGTGCTGCTTTTGCCTTTGCTTTTGGCGTAATCGCGTTGAGCCATTTTGTTGGGAGTCTCGTTTACGTAGGCTTTCGTTGGGCTTTCGTGGGTGGAGCAGCGTGCTTACATCTGTTCGGGCGCGGACACGCCCAGCATGGCCAAGCCATCGGCCAGCACGATACGCGTGGCGGCGCACAGCAGCATACGGCTGTTACGGGCGATGGCGTCCTCCACCAACACCTTGTCATCGTTGTACCAACTGTGGAAATCGGTGGCGAGATCGTTGAGGTAATGGCTCAGCATATGCGGCGCTTCGTTGCGAGCGGCGAGCGCCAGCATTTCCGGATACTGCGCCAGTCGAACCGCGACGTCGGCCGCTTTGGGGTGATCCAGTTGGTCAATGTTGGCAACCGCAAGCGCCGCATCATAACTCAGGTTTTTTTCGATGGCAGTTCGAAACACCGAACAGATCCGGGCATGGGCGTACTGGATGTAATAGACCGGATTGTCCTTGCTTTGCGACCTCGCCAGCTCGATATCAAATTCCAGATGCTGTTCCGGCGACCGGGTCAGGTAGAAGAAGCGGGTGGCATCGGCCCCGGCTTCGTCAATCAACTCGTTGAGGGTAACGAAGTTGCCGCTGCGCTTGCCCATCTTTCCCGATGACAAGGTCACAAACTGAATCAGGGCGACATGGAATTGTTTACCCTTGCCGGACAACTGTTCGATGGCAGCGCGCATTCTGGCGATATAGCCGTGGTGGTCGGCGCCCCAGACGTCGATCAGGGTGTCATAGCCACGATCCAGTTTGTCCAGGTGATAAGCAATATCCGGGGTGAAATAGGTGAGCGCGCCGTCTTTCTTGACCAGCACCCGATCTTTCTCGTCACCATGGTTTTCCGTTTTCAGCCAAAGCGCACCGTCTTTTTCATAAGCCGCGTCTTTGTCGCGCAAGCGCTGCAAGGTCGATTCGACTACGCCGGTTTGCACCAGGTTCCGTTCGGAATACCAGCGATCAAAGTTGACGTTCAGTTTTTCCAGCGTCAACTTGATTGCACCGAGCTGCTCGTTCAAGCCGCAATCCTGCATGCGCCGATAATCATTGCCGAGCAATTGCTTGGTCCGTTCGATCAACGCGTCCAAATGTTTTTCTTTCACCCTCTTGGCGGCATCGCCGTCTTCATTGCTATCGGCCGGGACATCGCGGATGACGTCGGCATAGGATTTCTTGAATTTCTCACCGTACTCGGCCAGCAGCTTGCGCGCATTGTCGATGACATAGGGCGCGGGGTAGGCGCGCGCCGGGATGACCACGGGTTCGCCGAGCAATTCCAGATAGCGCAGCCACAAACTGACCGCCAGTACGTCGGCCTGGCGACCGCCATCATTGATGTAATATTCGCGCTCGACCTGATGGCCGGTGGCGGCCAGGACATTGGCCAATGCCGAGCCGTAAGCAGCGCCGCGACCGTGACCGACGTGCAGCGGACCGGTCGGATTGGCAGAAACAAATTCGATCAATACTTTGGCGCCATTGCCTACATTGGGCCGGGCAAATGCCGCCTGTTTCTCGTGAATGGTTTTGACGATGGCGAATTGATGGCCGGCAACCAGGGTAAAATTGATGAAGCCGGGGCCGGCAATAGCCACCTTTTCCAGTTGGGCTGAAGTCGGCAATGCGGCGATCAGTTTTTCGGCGAACG
>Ga0247727_10012852_pt1 | contig 14257 bp, 14 predicted proteins | sample WisWelCaveWW1625_FD_202498 | JGI IMG/M metagenome (GOLD analysis project Ga0247727, IMG submission 202498) | Biofilm microbial communities from Wishing Well Cave, Virginia, United States - WW16-25 | ecosystem: Environmental > Aquatic > Deep subsurface > Groundwater > Cave microbial mat | place... | reverse complement strand
AAGTCCACCAGCGTAGAAGAGGCCAGAGAGTTCAAGGCGCCGCTGAGGTTGGACATTGCGGCGGCAAAGATTGCGGCAATCAATAGCCCTGCAAGGCCCGGAGGCATTTCACGGACCACAAATTCGGGGAAGACGCGGTCGTAGTCGCCGTGGAGGATGTCCAACGGAGAATGCTGGTGATAGACGAACAGCAGGATGCCGAGAATCAGGAACAGGGTGAATTGCGCGAAGACGATCAAGCCGCTGGTGATCAGGGCCAGTTTGCTGTCGCGTTCATTGCGCGCGGCGAGGAGGCGCTGGACCATCAGCTGGTCGGTGCCGTGGCTGGCCAGGGTGAGAAAGATGCCGCCGAAGAGCCCGGCCCAGAAGGTATAGTTCTGCGTGAGGCTCAGGGAAAAATCAAAGAGAGTGAACTTGGAGGCTGGCGCGGCGCCTGCAATGCGCGTGACCTCGGTCCAACCGCCGGGGATGTGCCCCAGGAGCAAAAAGCAAGCCAGGACCCCGCCGCTGATGTAGATAATCATCTGGATTACATCGGTCCAGATGACCGCCTTCATCCCGCCCTCGAAGGTGTAAATCAAAGTGAGCGCGGCAATAGGAATCACGGAAATCTGGGCCTCGATGCCGAAGGCCACGCTGACCACCTTGGCGATGGCCGCAACCCGGACGCCTTCGGCCAAGGTGCGGGTAATGAGGAACGTGGCCGCGGCGATGCGCTTCATTGGCTCGCCGAAGCGCCGTTCGATGAGCTGGTAGGCGGTGTAGAACTCGCCGCGGAAATAATGGGGGATGAAGATTATACAGATGAGGATGCGGCCCACAACGTAGCCAATCACTAACTGGAGAAAAGTCAGATTTCCCCGGAAGGCAATCGCCGGAGTGCTGATGACCGTGAGCAGGGAAGTCTCCGTGGCCACGATGGAGAAGGCAATGGCCCACCAGGGAGCGGTGCGCCCGCCGAGGAAATAGTCGCGGATATCCTGCTGGCCACGACGGAAGCGCATTCCGAACAGTGTGATGCCCACCACATAGAGGGCAATGATGGCGACGTCGAACCAGGAGAGGCGCATTGGCGGCGCGATGGTAGCGCAGCGGAGCGGAAAATGGAAAAGAGAAAAGGGAAATTGCGGGGGCACGCAGATAACAGAGGAACTGAATGGCTAAAGCGGAGGCAAGGGTAGAGGGGATACGATAGACTCACAGACCCGAAGATGAGGCAAGGGGCGGCCAAACGGGAGAGCAATGGCCAAAGGTTACTATGTGGGATTTGACGGCGGAGGGACGAAGACGGAATGTGTGTTGCTGGACGGCGAGGGAAACCTGGTCGCGCAGAGCACAGCCGGGCCGTCGAACCCGCTGCGGGCAGGGTTTGAAAAAGCACTTGTGGCGCTGACTGCGGCCAGCGACCAGGCGCTTTCCATCGCCCGCGTGGATGCAGCCCGAGTCCGAGGCGTGTGCGCTGGGCTGGCGGGCGCAGGGCGGGCGCGCGTGGTGAAGCGTGTGATGGTGCACCTGGTGGAGACCTTTCCGCGCGCCGATGTGCACGTGACTACGGACGTGGAGGTTGCCCTGGAAGCGGCGGTAGGGGCAGGCGCGGGTGTGATCCTCATCGCCGGGACAGGTTCGATTGCCCTGGGAAGAAATGCTCAGGGAAAGACAGCGCGCGCGGGAGGGCTGGGCCCCAAGATTGGGGACGAGGGCAGCGCGTACGACATCGGAAGAAAAGCCGTGCAGGCGGTGGCGCGGGCCCGGGAGGGGCTGGCGCCGGTGACCATCCTGTCGGACCTGATCCCGGAAGTGCTGAGCTGTCCGACCTGGGAGCAGTTGCTTGAGCGCGTGGCCGAAAACGCAGACGATGTATTCCCGCGGCTGTATCCGGCGGTGGTGGAGGCAGCGGACGCCGAAGATGACCCGGCAAGGGAGATTCTCTTCACCGCGGCGCTGGCCCTCTCGCAGATTGCTGTGAGCGTGGTGCGACGCCTCGGGCTGACCGACCGGGAATTCGTGCTGGCCAAGAGCGGCGGTGTGTTCGGGCACAGCAAACTGCTGGAGACGGCGCTGGATGCACTGCTGCGCAGCGCGGCCCGCAAGGCGCGAATTACGGATTTGCAAGTATCCCCTGCCATCGGCGCGGTGCAGTTAATCCGGCGGATGACAGCCACGGGCGAGGGCAAGGCGGCCTCTGGCGGGCGGAGGTCGTGACTCGATGCAGGACGCACGCAACGCCACAGGGGAAGAATTGCGGACCCTGGTGCATTCCCAGGATCCGGAAGTGCTGGGCGCGCTGCTGGAGAACCCGCACATTGAGGAGCCCATCCTGATCGCGCTGCTGGAACGGAAAGACCTGTCCGGCGAGCTGCTGACGCAAATCGCGAGAAAAAAAGAATGGATGCGCAGCTACGCCGTGAAGCTACGAGTGGCCCGGCATCCGCACACGCCGCGGCTGGCGTCGCTTCCGCTGGTTAAGCAGCTCCATCTGTTTGACCTGGTGCAGGTGAGCCTGCTGCCCGGGGCGCCCGCGGAACTGAAACGCATTGCCGAAGAGCAGGTGATTACGCGGCTGCCGCAATTGCCTCTGGGCGAAAAGCTGACGCTGGCGCGGCGCGGGTCTGCGCGCGTGGCCGGCGCGCTGCTGGCGGAAGGGCACCCGCTGGCTGTGCCGTTGTGCCTCGACAATGCGTTCCTGACCGAAGCGCAGCTGTTGAAAGTGCTCAGCCTGGCGAGGCTGCCGGGCGAGGTGGTGGAAGGAATCGCCCGGCACGGGAAGTGGTCCTACCAGTACAGCGTGCGCCTGGCGCTGGTCCGCCATCCGCTGACACCGCTGGCGCGGGTGATGGCATTTCTGCCAGACCTGACCTCGCGGGATTTGCAGGACCTGGCAGGGATGAAGTCACTGGAGCCCAGCCTGCGGAATTACATCCACGGGGAAATAGAGTCGAGGAAGAAAAGAGGCCTGCGCAGGGCAGTGCGGTGAATGAGTGCGCAGGCGATTGAAAACCGGCAGGGCGTGGGGGAAGATATGGGCGCGAGGCGGTTTGCAGGGGAGGGAACGGTGAAGGCAGCGATTGTGGCAATCGTAGTTGCCGGCCTGTGCGCAGCGGGAGCGGTGGTGCTGGCGCCGCAGCAACCATCGGCAGCAAAATTCCCGGCTCTCGAGAATTACGAGGATATGAAAATTCCGGCGGACAATCCCATGACGCCGGAGAAGGTGGAACTCGGGAAGCAGCTCTACTACGACGCGCGGCTTTCCGGCGATGCGTCCAAGGCCTGCTATTCCTGCCACGTAAAAGAAAAAGGTCTGACCGATGGGCTGGCGCTGGCGCAGGCGCCTTACAACCAGACTGTGCCCCGGTCCGCGCCGACGATGTGGAACCTCGGGTATCACGCAGAGTGGTATTGGGACGGCCGCGCAAAAACACTGGAGGCACAGGCGAAGGCGGCGTGGAGCGGCGTCAATATGGGCGCCGCCGGGAAAGACGGCAAGCCCAGCATGGACGACATCTGCGCGAAGCTGAACCAGCTGGCCGGGTACCGGAAACAGTTTGAGGCCGTGTTCGGAAAGGGATGCACGCCGGATAATGCCGCCAAGGCGCTGGCCGCGTTCATGCGCACGATTGTTTCGACCGATTCGGCCTGGGTGCAATTCCGGGCTGGGAACAAGAATGCGCTCAATGCGGCAGCACGCCGCGGCTGGGAAATTTTCAACGGCAAGGCGCGCTGCTCGAATTGCCATGCCGGCGTGCTGCTGACGGACTTGCAGTATCACAACACGGGTATCGGGCTGGAAGGGAAAGACCCGGACCTGGGGCGGCATCGCGTGACCAAAGCGGACCGCGATATGGGCGCGTTCAAGACTCCCACACTGCTCGATATCAGCAAGAGCGCGCCGTATTTCCACAACGGGAGCGTTAAAACGCTCGAGGAAGCCGTGGACCTGATGCTGGCCGGAGGGATTGATAACCCGAACCTGGACGAGGCCAACCTGCGCCCGCCCGTGAAGCTGACCAAAAAGGAGCGCGCAGATTTGCTGGCGTTCCTGCGGTCGTTGACGGTGAATTACACAATCGCTGCGCCGAAGCTGCCGCAGTAAGAAGAAAATCAGAAATCAGAAACTAGAAATCAGAAACGGGAAACCTGAAAGCAGAAATCATAACCCTCTCACATTCGTGACTGAGGGTGGAGTGCCGGGATGGCCGGGAAGGCAAAATGGGTTATGGCAGCAGCCTGCGTGGGGGTAGCTGCAATTGTTGTGTTGTCGCTCGTGGAGCAAGGCAAGCACCGATATGAAGTATGCGTGGAATACAGAGGAAGGACGCATTGCGCGAAAGCCGCGGGAGCGACGCCGGAACAGGCCATTCGGGCGGGACAGAACATCGGATGCGCACTGATTACCAGCGGGCGGGATGAAAACATGGCCTGCCTTTCCAGAGCGCCTGTTTCGGCAAGAAGAATTGAGAACTAACACGCGCCGGCGTATCGGAGGAAGCCGGAGAAAATCAGAAATCAGAATCAAACCTCCCGGACGCGGGCAAGAACGGAAAGCAATCAGCGGCGGTTGATGGCTTCGGGGACGGGAGTGCCCAGGATGCGCAGGTAGGTCATCAACTGGGCGCGGTGGTGAATTTCGTGCTCATTGATGCCGAGGAGGATGGCATACACCTTGCGGCGAAAGCCGAGGGGCTCATGGATGCGCTCGGTTTCAAAGAGCGTGTCCGGGCATTTGGAAACGGCGTCCAGGGTCTGGTGATGGACGCGGGCCAGGTTTTGCAGCTCTTCCTGTAGCGCGCCGGGAGTCCCTAGGACGGCGCGAAGGCCTTCCGGGATGCGTTTCTCGTAGTAAGCGAAGTTGCCCTCCAGCGCGGCCCGGCGGACGCCCTGCTCCGACACCCAGAGATGGCGAAGGAGTTCGCCGACCGAGAGGGCATCCTTTTCCGGGCGCCAGCCGAGCATATCGGGACGCACGATTGCGGCCACCTGATCCGTGCGGCGGCGGATGGTCTCCTTTTGTTTGAGAAAGAGCTGGCGGAAATCCATAAGCAGACAGGTTAAAAGTAAAAAGGAAAACGGAAAAAGTAAAGTGAGAACTGAAAATGGACTTCGCTCAGGAACCCAGCGAGCGCACCGGGAGAGTAAGGGCAGACGGGCGGATTAACGGAGATGAGACGCGGGGCGGAGAAATCCTTGACAGAGACGCGAGCAATATCTAGCATCGGGGCAGCCCGGCTGGAAATCAAAATTTCTGGATTCGAGGTCCTACTGTGCCCAACACAGAACGGCGGCGACACCCGCGGTATGGATTTCAGGGAGAGGCCGAGATCGAGTGGGGCTCGGCGACCCTGAAGGCCATGGTGTCTGATATCAGCCAGGGCGGGATGTTCGTGGTGGCGGCGAACCCACTGTGGGTGGGTGCGACCTTTGCCGCGCGGCTGCTGATGGAGCAGCCCATCGCTATGGATTGCGTGGTGCGGCGAGTCCTGCCGGGGCGCGGGATGGGCGTAGAATTTTTGAATCCAAAACAGAAGACAGCCGAGGAAGTGGCGAGATTGGTGGGGATGCTGGCCAATCCGTAGAAATCAGAAAGCGGAAGTCAGAACTCAGAAGTCGAAACTCAATACCCAGAACGCAGAAGCAAGAGAATGGCAGCAGGGCCGCGGACAGTGAATCGGAGGCTGGTGGAAGTTTCAGGCGGCAGGGGCGACGAAGAGATCTGAAGACCGATGCGATGCTTGAACTGCGGAAGCGAAGTCTCGGGCGAGAACTGTGAGGAATGCGGGCTGGCCCCGGGGGCCGCGGCGGCAGAGTTCCGGCGGCGGCTGGTGAACCTGACAGGAATATATCTGCTCGGGGCCATTGCGTTCCTGCCTGCGAGTCAGTATTACCCGCCGCTGGAACTGGACGCCATCCTGATTTTTGTGGGCGTATTGTTTTTTCTGACTCTGGGAGTGTCGGTGTGGCTGGACGTGCGGGCCCGGCAACAGAAAGAGGTTGAGGCGCTGAAGCGCGTGTTCCGCGCCCTGATCCCGCTGCCGTGGCTGCTGGGCGGGCTGGTATTCCTGAACGGGAACCTGGACCGCTCTGCGGCATCCAACCAGGCGAGCGTGGTGATATCCAAGTTTTCGATGCCCGGCTGGGCGCGAAGCCAGCGGCTGGTGGTCCGCGCCTGGCGAGCCGGCAGGACGCTGGAACGCATCCCGGTGAGCCCCGATGACTACGAACGGTTTCGCGTGGGGGAAGAGATTGAGGTGGACATCCGCGAGGGTCTCGCCGGAATCCCCTGGGTGCACACGGTGGCTCGCCGATGAAAGACTACATTCCTGAATAGGTCTGGCGCTTCAAGAAGGAGCCGGCGCCGGGCCGGCCCACAAATTTTCCTCCGTCGATAAGCACCTTGCCGCGAGAAAGGACCGTGCGCGGAACGCCGGTGACCGTAATGCCCTCGAACATCGAGTAGTCCACACGCATGTGGTGAGTGCGGGAGCTGATGGTTTCCTGGCGGCGGGGGTCAAAAACCACCAGGTCCGCATCGCTGCCTACGGCGATGGTTCCCTTGCGCGGGTACAGCCCAAAAAGCTTCGCAGGGGCCGTGGAGACGAGCTGCACGAAGCGGTTGGGAGAGAAGCGGCCGGCGTGCACGCCTCCGGAATAGACCAGGCTGAGCCGGTGTTCGATGCCCGGGCCGCCGTTGGGAATCTTGGTGAAATCGTCTTTGCCCATTTCCTTCTGTTCCTTGAAGCAGAAGGGACAGTGGTCGGTGGAGACCACCTGGAGATCGTCCTTGGCCAGGCCCTGCCAGAGCTTTTCCTGATGCCACTTTTCGCGCAGCGGAGGAGTGAAGACGTATTTGGCGCCTTCAAAGCCGGGCGCGTCCATATTTTCGAGGGAAAGATAGAGATACTGCGGGCAGGTTTCTGCGTAGGCGGGGAGGCCGCGGTCGCGGGCTTCACGGACCTTTTCCAGGGCGTCATTGCAGGAAAGATGGACGATGTACACCGGCGCGCCAGCCATTTCCGCCAGGGCAATGGCGCGAGACGTAGCTTCGGCCTCGGCAGTGGTGGGGCGCGTGAGGGCGTGATACTTCGGGGCCCGTTTGCCCTCGGCAAGAGCGCGCTGGACGAGTACGTCAATGGCCCCGCCGTTTTCCGAGTGCATGCAGATCATCCCGCCGAATTTCGCGGCCTGGGACATGGCTTTGAAAATCGTGGCGTCGTCGAGCATGAACACGCCCGGATAGGCCATGAACAGCTTGAAAGTGGACACGCCTTCGCGGACCAGCGCCCCCATTTCCTCCAAGCGCGCATCCGGGAGGTCTGTGATGATGCAGTGGAAGGCGTAGTCAATGACGGCCTTGCCGGAAGCTTTGCTCATCCAGGAGTCGAACGCCGTGCGCAGCGTCTGGCCTTTGTACTGGATGGCGAAGTCAATCAGCGTTGTGGTGCCGCCGAAGGCCGCGGCGATGGTGCCGGACTCGAAGTCGTCGGCGCTGGTGGTGCCACCAAAGGGCATATCCAGATGGGTGTGGACGTCAATGCCGCCGGGAATGACGTAGTGGGCAGCGGCGTCAATGATTTTAGAGGCGCCTTCGACAGGCAGGCGGGAGCCGATGGCAGCCACCTTGTCGCCTGTGATGCCGACGTCGGCGGCGTAGGTGTCGGTGGCCGTGACGATGGTGCCGTTCTGGATTACGGTGTCGAAACGCATCGGATTGCCCCCGGCAAAGTTCGCGAGTCGCAGGCCGCGAATCGTATGGAGTTTTGCCCCGCCATCTTAGGCCAGCATTCCGGGGAGAGCAAGCCGCCCGAGCGGCAAGGGCTTTTGTCAGAGTTACTTATGGGCCGTTAAGGTCGCAGCGCGTAATGACCGATAAAAAGGATGGGTTCCCTGAGCACAAATCCGTGCTCCATCGGCAGAGGGCCCCGTCAGCGCGCGGGCAGGTGAAATGCGGGCCAGAACGTGGGCGATTGCGTTTCGGGAACCACGGAGAACCTTGTCCGCAACTTCAAGCAGAGCACCCCAACCAGAGCCTTTGCCGTCTGCCATTGAGGCGGAAGCAGGCTGGACCAAAAAAACCCTCGAGGCGGCCACCGTAGTGCACGCCGCGCTGGGCCCCGGCTACCAGCACGAGGTCTATCGCAGGGCCCTGAGCATCGAGCTGCGGAACCGCGCTGTCCCCATCCACACGGAAGTTCCGCTGGAGTTGCGCTACCGGGGCGAGGTGGTGGGACGCTTTGAGGCAGAGATGGTTGTGAACGCTGCCATCCTCGTCGAGTTGAAAACCACAGCGAGCCTTGAACAGGTCGATGAACAAAACATCGCGCGGCATCTGAAGCTGGCCCGGATGCACGTCGGTCTCATCATCAATTTCGGTCCTGCCCGGATGAGTTACCGCCGCGTAGTCGTTTAGGACTGAAAGGGCCCCTCCTGCTGCGAACGTGCGGCCGAAAAAGCCAGACTCAGCAGTCCGGCGCTATCCCAAGGCCGGAATGATTTCCTTCTCGTAGTCCTTGATGGTTTGTTCTTCTTCGCCGCACATCAAATAAATGTTGAACTGGTGGACGCCGGCTTTGCGGAGTTGCGCCAGCTTTTGGCGGTGGGCATCGGCGGTGCCGATGATGCAGAAGCGGTCCGTCACTTCGTCGGACACGAACCCGGCGTTGTCGCTGCCGACTTCAGCGTGGTGGTGATAATCGTATCCGGCGCGGTTGCGGACGAAGGCGGTCAGTGCCGGGGGAAGTTCCTCGGGCTTGTAGCGCGCGATGAGGTCCATCACGTGGTTGGAGACCAGCGCCGGGAACCAGCGCACGCGGTCGCGGCACTTGTTCAGGTCAGAATCCAGCCACACAGGCGCGGCGGACATAATCTGGATTTTCGAAAAATCGCGGCCGGCTTCGCGAGCGCCTTCGCGGACAAAACCGCAGCACCATTCGATGAGCGCAGGGTCCGCAAATTGCAAGATGACGCCGTCGGCCACACGGCCGGCCAGCTTGAGAGCCTTGGGGCCATAGGCGGCCACCCAGACCCGCGGCGCGCCGGCCGTGGCCCAGGGCATACGAGTGGCTGTGCCATCGTAAGTGATTTCGCGGGCCGAAGTCAGCTCGCGGAAGGTGCGGATAGCTTCTTCGAGATTTTCCAGCGTGGTGGGTTTTTTGCCGAGCACGCGGCGGGAACTGTCGCCGCGGCCAATGCCCAACTCCATGCGCCCTCCGGAAATGAGGTTCAGCGTGGCAAAGAGGCTGGAGGTGACGGTGATGTCGCGGACAGCGGGATTGGTGACGCAGGGGCCGATGTGCATTTTTTTTGTGTTTGTGGCCATCAGCGTCATCAGCGGGTAACACTCTTTCCACAGCACGTGGGAATCGAAAATCCAGCCGTAGGAGAAGCCAGCGGCTTCCGCCTGCCGCGCAAGGCTGACGACACGGTCGACGCTGATGTCGGGCTTCAGGGTGATACCGAATTGCATGGCCCCCTCCGGAAAACGCGGAGTATACCCCAGAGTGCTATCGGGGAGTGCAGAGGGAGGATAGCCGGAATGTATGCAAGCGGGTACTAGTCCGTGCAGTGTTTTGCAGCAAAAGGTGAGTCGCAAATTGCTGCTGGCGATCGGCAGAGCCGAGGAAGGGAGCTAAATCATTGTTTCACATCCGATTGCGATGATATGAAGAATGGAAGCGTGATTGCACATTAGTTTTCACCGGGAGTCTGTCCTCCGGATACCAGTCAGAGCGGAAGGAGAAGAACGCAGATGCTGACCCACACCCGCAGCGGAGCCATTGCAGTTTTGGCCTGTGTGCTTGCCTTTGCAGCCCCCGCCGCTGCAGATTCGATTGACCAGTCCTTTACGAATCCCAGCGACGTGGCCCAGGTGATCAGTTGCGGATCCATTTGTGGTATCGGGTTTGGGCAGTCGTTCACCGCGGGGCTGACAGGGACATTAAGCGGAATAAATATCAATCTCTTCAATATTTTCTATGGCGGCCCTGTGGTCCCCATCGAGATTGTGATGCTGGACCTCAGCGGCGGAATTAACTCACCTGTAGTTCTGGGCTCGACAACCATCGTGCCACAATCCGGGCAGATCCCGATCGCTTTGCTGATTACGTTTCCACAGAGCATAGCGATTCTCGCTGGAAACGTGTACGGCATTGGAGTGGTGGCGGGAGCTGACACCTCTTTCGACTGGAGCGGCGACGCCGACGGCGGGTATGCGGGGGGATTTGGGTTCTTCTTCGAACCAGGCTTCCCGGCGGGCAACTTTCCGCTGGGTAACGGCGGCTTTGACTTCAATTTTCAGACGCATGTGAACCCAGTGCCCGAACCCGGCACGCTGACACTGCTGGCGACCGGCCTCGCAGGGCTGATAGGAGTGCGGCGCAAAGTTCTTTAAGTACGCCTGCATTGGCGTGACTGACGGCGACCCGTGCTGTCCCGAAGGTTCGGGACAGGACGGGTCGATGTGTTTTTGGCTACCAGAGTGGAACCGCAGATAACCTCTTTGGCTGCGCTCATGGCGAGCGCAGATGAACGTTGATGGGAATCCGAGAGGGTTGGATACCCGGAGCCCTGGGCACCCAAGCGCGTAGGTGTCGTGTGGCCGAAACACGTGGCGCAACCGGGGCGCAGCAAGCAGCGCCCCTACAAGTTGTCACGCTACGCCACTCATGCAGACAATTTCTCGGCCGCATCACGAGCTGCATTTGGCAGCTTTTTCCCATCTGTGTTCATCTGCGTTTATCTGCGGTTACACTCTTGGCGTGGCACGCATCGTCATTTTGGGGGCGGGGTTCGCGGGACTAGAGTCTGCCACGGTGCTGGAGCGCGAATTGGGCAGCACGGCGCGATGCGAGATTACGCTGGTTGACCAGGATAATTATTTCCTGTTCACGCCGCTGTTGCCGCAAATCCCCTCAAGCTTCATCAACCCGCGGCACATCGTTCAGCCAGTGCGGGACATCCGGGGCACGCGGAACTTCCGGTTCATGCGCGACGTGGTCCGGGGGATGGACCCGGGGTCGCGGCGCGTGGAGCTGGGCAGCGGGAGGCTGGAGTACGACTACCTGGTGGTGGCGCTGGGAAGTCGGCGGAATGATTTCGGCGTCCCCGGCGTCGGCGAGCATACCTTCGACTTCAAGACGCTGGAGGATGCAGTCACGCTGCGCGAACACGTGCTGGACCTGTGCGAACACGCCGACCACACCGAGGACGCCACAGCGCGCGGCCGGATGCTGACGGTGGTCGTGGTGGGAGGGGGATACACAGGCGCGGAATTGATTGCCGAGCTGCAGGACTTCCTATTCCGCTACGTGGTGCCGCGCTATCGCGGGATTCACAGGACGGACATCCAGTTGATGCTGCTGGAGGCCACGGCAAAACTCCTGAACAACGTGGACCCGGCGCTGGCGGCGCACGCGCAGCGCAGGCTGCGGCGCGAGGGTATCAAGCTCCGGCCGAATTCGCCGGTCACACGCTGCCTCGAGGGTGGCGTGGAAATCAAGGGCGGGGAAATCATCCGCGCGGAGACAGTCGTCTGGACCGCGGGAATCCGCGCGCACGAACTGGCTGCAGAGCTTTCCGGCCCGCACGACCGCATCGGGCGGTGCGTGGTGAACGAGTATCTGCAACTGGAAGGGCACCCGGAGATTTTTGTCGCCGGCGACTGCGCCGCATCCACGGCGGCGCCGCAGGCCGCGGCGGTGGTGCCCACGGCCATCGAGCAGGGCCGCCTGGCGGGGCGAAATATCGCGCGGCTGTTGCGAGGCGAGCTGCTTGAGAGATACGTCCATTCGCCGCGCAGTATGGCAGTCACGCTGGGGATGAATTACGCAGTGCTGAGCGTCGGGCCGGTACGCATTCGCGGGCTGCTGGCCTGGCTGGCGGCCAACGCGTACCACTTGTACAAGCTGGTGGGTTTGAAGAAACAGGTGCAGGTGTTTCTGGACTGGTCGCTGGCGTACATTTTCCCGCGCGATGCGTCGATGGTGCGCAAGCCGCGGCATTGCAAGTTCTGCGAGGCGGCGAAGCGGGCGGGAGATTAGGGGATTTCACCGCGGAGTACGCAGAGAGCGCAGTGCGACAGGGGCCGTACAGGCGGGCCTCCGCGGACTCTGCGGTCAGGCATTGCTTTTCCGCTGAAGGAGCGCAAGCAGATAATGCGCTCCAAAACCGACGGCGAAGCCCACAAACCAGGCGTAGCTATAGAGGAATCGCAGGGGTTCGACCAGTAGCCCGATGAAGGCCACGCCACTGCCCAGCGCCAGGGCAGCAATGCCCCGCCAGTTGAAGCCGCGAGAGAATTCGTAAAAGCCGCCGCGCATGTACAGGTCTTCCACCAGGATGATTTTCTTGCGGACCACGAAGTAGTCGCAAATCAGGATGCCCGCGATGGGGCCCAGGAAGCCCGAATATCCGACCAACCAGGTCTCCAGATAGGTCTCGAAACTTTCCAGAAGTTTCCACGGCATCATCACGATGCCCAGGATGCCGGTCAGGACGCCGCCGGTTCGAAAGCTGATGCCGCGAGGCCAGGCGTTCGAAAAGGCATTGGCGGGGGAAACGATGTTGGCTGCAACGTTGGTGGTAAGCGTGGCGACGACCACGCCGGCAAGAGCCACGGCGACGGCAAACGGCGAGCCGAGGCGCCCGGCCAGTGCTACCGGGTCCCAAATCTTTTCGCCGAAGATACTGGCGGTCATCGAGGTGACGGCAATTCCCAGGAAGGAATAGAACGTCATGGTGAGGGGAAGGCCGAGGGCCTGGCCGAGCATCTGCGAGCGCTGGTCGCGGGCATAGCGAGTGAAGTCGCAGATGTTGAGCGCCAGAGTGGACCAGAAGCCGACCATCCCCGTGAGAGCAATGACGAAAACGGGGAAAAATTCGGCCGGGGACTGAAGCGTGCCCGGGTCGGCGAACATGGGACCGAGGCCGCCCGCCCTCAGGTAGGCCCACGCGAACAGCGCCAGGGAGATGATGATGAGAAATGGAGCGCCCCAGTCCTCCAGAAATTTGATGGATTCGACCCCGCGGAGCACAACGTACATATTCATCGCCCAGAAGGCGAAAAAACAGATCCAAATGGCGCCGGGCACATCTTTCCAGGGCGGCCAGAGAGAAACCAGAATGGTGTGGATCGCCGCGCCGCCAATCCAGGTCTGAATGCCAAACCATCCACAGGCGACCAGGGCGCGGGCCACGCTGGGGACATTGGCGCCCAGGACGCCGAATGCGGTGCGGGCGAAGACGGGAAAGCAAAGGCCGTACCTGGCGCCGGCATGGGAGTTCAACAGCATTGGGACCAGGACAATCAGGTTGCCGAGAAAAATCGTGAGCGTGGCCTGCCACCAGTTCATCCCGCGGGCAATCAGGCTCGAAGCCAGCATGTAGCTGGGGATGCAGATGGCCATGCCCACCCAGAGGGCGGCAAATTGATACGTGCCCCAATTGCGGTGGTCCGCCGGCGAAGGCGCCAGGTCGTCGTTGTAGAGGGGGCTGGAGCGGATTTTCTCGATATCGAGGGCAGCCATAGCTCCCGGAGATGGTGGAGTGGTTTGGGCGGAGGGTCAATGGAAAAGTTGGAGATGAGAGAGGAAAAGTAAAAAGGTAAAAGGTAAAAATAAAGAAAGCAGAACGCAGCACAAGACCCTCGCGGGATTGTGATCGAGTGATTGACGTGGAGAGCGGCATTCGGAAAGGGGCCCATGCCGCTCTCCAATGGGGAGAAAGAGTCAGTAGAAATTGCGATGGCGGGGAGTTTGGGGGAGCTGGATTTCCAGGACGCGGCCTTCGTCCGATAGCCGGGCGCGGACCAGGCGGGCGCGGCCGAGGTCGCGAAAATACCAGTCCGAAGACGCCAGCCGCTTGCCGGAGTGCTCAGCGGACCGCAGGCGAAGGTTTTTCTCCACCCGGGTGAGGGAATTCTCGGGAAGCTCGAAAATTTCCCGGGTGTCGAGATCGAGAAGCAGAAACCGGCTGCCAAGCTGGAGCAACAGGAGGGAATCCTTTTTTTCCGCGCGGTAAAGCTCCCAGAGTTTGACCGGGCGGTCGTCGATTTTCAGCATGGCGGCTGGAACCGGCTTCCAGGTGATGGTTTGCGGCCGGGCTGGCGCAGCCAGGCAGAAGGCGATCAGCAGCCCGGCAAGGCAAATGGCCGGCCGCGGTGCAGGGCGATGGCGCATCAGCCCATATCATAACATTCGCGGATTCGGCCAAGGTCAGGCGCAGCTAAAGTCCGCGCGTTTGGCTGCCGAAATAGGAATAGGGCGGACTG
>Ga0247727_10012851_pt1 | contig 14258 bp, 9 predicted proteins | sample WisWelCaveWW1625_FD_202498 | JGI IMG/M metagenome (GOLD analysis project Ga0247727, IMG submission 202498) | Biofilm microbial communities from Wishing Well Cave, Virginia, United States - WW16-25 | ecosystem: Environmental > Aquatic > Deep subsurface > Groundwater > Cave microbial mat | place... | reverse complement strand
TCGAACTACCAGGAATTCCTCCGCGGGACCGACCCGTCGAACCCCGACTCGGACGGCGGCGGCGCGAACGACGGCTGGGAAACGAACTTCGGGCTCAACCCCGCCGACCGCGGTGACGACTACATCGACACCGACGGGGACGGCTGGGACAACTACCGCGAGTATGTGGTAGGCACCGACCCGACGAACCCGGACACGGACGACGACGGACAGTCGGACTCGACGGATCCGAACCCCCTCTACCCCGACACGCCGTGGGAAAACGCGGATGGCGGGTTTGCAAACGGTGACGGCGGAAGCCAGTCGCCGGTCGACTCGCAGTTCGGCAACGGCCAGGGCTCGGGCTCCGGCCAGGGCTCGGGCAGCGGCTCGGGCTCCGGCCAGGGCAGCGGCCAGGGCAACGGTCAGGGCCAGGGTGCCGGCCAGGGCGCAGGCCAGGGCAACGGCAACGGCCAGGGCAGCGGCCAGAACGGCGGCAACCAGGGCAACCCGTCGGACTCCGACGGGGACGGCATCTTCGAGGCGGGCTTCACGCTCGTCGCGCGGGCGCTTCGCCCGGTGTTGGCGTTCCCCACGATGGGCTTGTACTGAAGCCCGTAATTGGTTTCCTTTCCGGGGCCTAACGGCCCCGATCCCATTTTTTTCTGAATTAGCGGCGGCCTTCCCCGGAAGGGAGCTTTTGAAGTTATGCGGGCTCGCCCGCGACGCGCCGCTCAATCGTTTTATACCGCCGCCGCTTCGCCAGAGGCGTGACGCTCACCGACCCACTGCCCACGCGCGCGGAGCTTGAGGAGGCCCTCGCCTATTACCGGCGCACGCTCGAGACGCGCCCCGACGACGAGATCATGTGGATGCTGTACGGCAACGCGCTTTGCGCGGCCGAGGACTTCCCCGAAGCGGTGAAGGCCTACGAGAAGGCCGCGGCCGGCAAGCGGCCCCTGCCGGAGGTCCACTACCTGCTCGGCGTGGCGCGGATGAACGCGGGCGACTTCGGGGGGGCGGTTGAGGCATTCGAGCGGCACATGCAGCGGTCGCCCGATGTCGAGGTGTATGTTCTCGCGTCGCTTTGCCTGGACGTGGAGGACGACCGCGGGCGGTCGAAGGCGTTTTTCGAGGCGGCGATGCGCAAGGACGGGGCGCGCGCGATGGAGTACTTGCGAGAATATGCGGCCGAGCTCGTCGAGGCCGAGGGCGAGGCCGATGCGGAAGACGCGGAGGTGCGCCAAGGGCTAAAGACGGCGATCGAGCACATCGACGAATACTTGAAAGAGCGCAAGGTCGGCCCAAAACGGAAGTAGGCCTCGCGGTCACGCCGGCCCCGTGCGCTTGAACATCTTGTCGAAGTCCGCGATGCTCGTGACGATCACGGTAGGGCGCCCGTGGATGCAGTGGAATGGGTTGCGGCATTTGTACAGGTGCTCAATGACGCGCGCCATCCCGCGGAAGTCGATGGCCTTCCCCGCCCGCAGCGAGTAGTGGCACGCGGCCGCCGCAACAATGCGGTCGATAAGTTCCTCGTCCGGCGAGGGCCCCTGGTCCCCGAGCGCCTCGGCGAGGATGTCATGGACGAGGGTTGCGTCGGCGTGGTCGGAGAGCACCGCAGGGACGGTGAGGACGCGCAATTGCCGGGTCCCGAAGCGCTCCACCTCGAACCCCACGGCCCTGAGCGACGGGGCGCGCTCGACGGCCATCTCCACCGCGCGGGGGTGCAGGTCGAGCACCACGGGGTCGATGAGCGCCTGGACTTCGACCGCGCCGCCCGAAATCGCGTCCCCGAGCGCTTCGTACGTGTAGCGCTCGGCGGCCGCGTGCTGGTCGATGATGGCAAGCCCCTCCGGCGTTCTCGCGACAATGTACTTGTCGCCGATCTGGCCGAGCGGCTCGAGGTGCGGCACCGTCGGCCGGACGGCCTCGGCGCGCGCTTCGTCGAACGCGACCCGAATCTTTTCGAGGGACGCCTGCGGCGCCATCCGTTCGAGCCCGTGCGCCACCTCCGCGAGCGCGGCCTGATAGGCCGGGGCCTCGGCGCGCGCGCCCGACCCGTGGGCGGCTGACGGGCCGCGGGGGTGGGGTCCCCCGGCCGGGGGCGCCGCTCCACGCGACCGGAGCGGCCCGGCCGCGACCGCCGCATGCGCTTCGAGTGCAGCGCGGAGCGTGGTTTCGACGAACCCCGCGAGAGCCTTCTCATCGCGGAAACGTACCTCCGCCTTGGCGGGGTGCACATTCACGTCGACCGACTCGGGAGAAAGCTCGAGGCGGAGTACGACGACGGGGTGGCGCCCCACCATCACACGGCCTTTGTAGGCCGACCGCACGGCCGACGCGAGTGCTTTGCTGCGCACCGGCCTCCCGTTCACGATGAAGTATTGGTCGGCGCTCGTGGCGCGCGTCAACGATACGCGTGAGATGTGGCCTGCAAGGGCGGCCGTCGCGTCCGCACCATCGACCGCGATCATGGCCTCGGCGACCGCGATGCCGAGCACGGCGAGGACGCGGTCAAGGGGGTCGGCCGCGGGCGGCGCGTTCAGCAGTTCCCGGCCGTCGGCGAAAAGCCGGAAATGGATACCGAGGTGCGCAAGCGCAGCGGCGGCGACCGCGTCCCCGATCGCGGCGTTCTCGGCCGCCTGGGTCTTGAGGAACCGGCGGCGCGCGGGGACGTTGAAGAAGAGCTCCTGGACTTCCACCACGGTGCCCGGCCGCGCGGCTCCGGGCGCCGTGGCGGGACGGGCGCCAGCCTCCACGCGGACTTCGGTCCCCTCGGCGGCGCTCTGCGCGCGCGTGAGCAGCCGGACGCGCGAAACGGCGGCGATCGAGGGGAGCGCCTCGCCGCGGAAGCCCAAGGTCATGGCGCGCTCCATGTCCTCGATGGAGCGGATTTTCGAGGTCGCGTGTCGTTCGAACGCGAGGGCCGCATCGTCCGGGCTCATGCCCGAGCCGTCGTCGGTAACGCGGATCATCGCAAGCCCCGCGCCATCCACCTCAATCGTGATCCGGCGCGCGGCCGCGTCCACGGCGTTCTCGATGAGTTCTTTGACCGCGCTCGCTGGCCGCTCCACCACCTCGCCCGCCGCGATCGCGTTCGCCACGTTCGGCGGCAACACGCGGATCGACCCCATCAGCGGCTCCCCCCTTTCGGCCCCCTGCGGCTCGGTGCCGGCGTGTCGGGGGGCGAGGGAGAGGTTGGTAGGGCGTCCCCCGCCCTTGCCTCCCCCGATGCCAGCGAGCGCAGCTCGTCGAGCGCCTTGAGGGCCTCGAGCGGAGTCATCTTGTCGAGGTCGAGGCCCCTCACGCGCTCGAGCACGCGCGAAGCCGCTTCTTGGCCGTCCGCCGTCCTCGAGAAGAGCAGCGACTGCGTGAATGCTCTGACCGGCGACGGCGGTAGCGCCGCGCCAAGCCCGCGGTCGACCCGGCCTGACGGGGAGGCCGAGGAGGCTGCCGCGAGGTCGACCGCCTGCTGCTCTTCCATAAGCGCAAGCACTTCGGCCGCCCGCTCGAGCACCGGGGCCGGAATCCCTGCGAGCTTCGCCACCTGGATGCCGTAGGACTTGTCCGTGGATCCGGGGAGTAGCTTTCGCACGAACACGATCCCGCCTGCATGCTCGCGCGCGGTGAGGTGGTAGTTCACAACGCGCGGATGGTCGCGCGCGAGGTCGGTGAGCTGGTGGTAGTGCGTTGCAAACAGCGTGCGCGGGTGCGCCCCCGTCCCATCGTGGAGCCATTCGGCCACGGCCCAGGCAATCGAAAGGCCGTCGAAGGTCGAGGTGCCGCGGCCGATCTCGTCGAGCAGGACGAGCGAGCGGTGCGATGCGAGGTTGAGGATGCGTGCGGTCTCAACCATCTCCACCATGAAGGTCGACTGGCCGGAGCTGACGTAGTCGGTCGCGCCCACGCGCGTGAGGATGCGGTCCACGAGCCCGATGCGCGCCTCCGCCGCCGGCACAAACGAGCCCATCTGCGCGAGGATGCACAGCAGCGCGACCTGGCGCATGTAGGTCGACTTGCCGGCCATGTTGGGGCCGGTGATCATCATCAACTGGTTCTTGTCGGCGTCGAGCAACGTATCGTTCGGCACAAACTCGCCGTCCATCCGCGATACCTCGACGACCGGGTGCCGTCCGTCGCGAACCGCGATCGTGAGGCTGCCGTCCACCGCAGGGCGCGAGTAGCCTCGCTCGGCGGCGGCGGTCGCCAGAGCATTCAACACATCGAGCGCCGCGACGGCCTCCCCGAGGTCAAGCAGGCCCGGCGCCACGGCGCGCACCCGGCCGATGAGCTCGTCAAACAAGCGCTTCTCCAGCCCGTTGATCTCTTCCTCGGCCGAGAGCACGAGCTCCTCGTAGCGCTTCAGGTCCGGGGTCACGTACCGCTCCGCATTGACGAGCGTCTGGCGGCGTTCGTAGTCGCCGGGAACCGCGCCCGAGAGCCCGCGCGACACTTCGATGTAGTACCCAAACACCCTGTTGTAGCCCACTTTGAGGCCCCGGATGCCGGTGCGTTCGCGTTCGCGCGCTTGCAAGGAGTTGATCCACTCGCGCGCTTCCTTCGTCTCCGCCTTTATCTTGTCGAGTTCGGCCGAGTACCCATCGCGGATGAGTCCGCCTTCCGAGGGCGAAAGGGGCGGCTCCTCCACCAGCGCGCGCCCGATTGCGTCGCGAAGCTCCGGAAAGTCGTTGAGGCGCGCCTTCAGGGATTCGAGGAGCGCTGGCCTTGCAAGCCCACCGCCGTGTCCCCCGGAAAGCGCGGCGCGAAGCGCCGACACCGCCTCGAGCGAAGCGCGCAGGGCCGTGAGGTCCCGTGGGCTTGCAAACCCCGCAGCGGTGCGGGCCGTCAGGCGTTCGAGGTCGTGCACGGCGCGAAGTTCGAGGCGCAGCCGTTCGCGGAGCATGGCGTTGCCAAACAGGAACTCCACGGCATCGAGTCGCGCCGCGATCGTGGGGAGGTCGCGAAGCGGGCGTCCGACCCACCCGCGCAGGAGCCTTCCCCCCATCGAGGTGGCGGTTCGGTCGAGCATCCACAACAGCGTGCCCTTGGTCGAGCCGTCGCGAAGGTTCCGCGTGAGCTCGAGGTTTCGCTGCGTCACGGGGTCCATCTCCAGGAACGACGACGACGACACCGGCCGAGGCGGCCGCAACGCGGCCGGCCGGCCCATTTGAGCGGCTTCCACGTAAGCAAGCGCGGCCCCGGCGGCGGCCACCGCAGCCGACCCCTCCTTGAAGCCGAGCCCTTCGAGGCTCGCTAACCCGAACCGCCCCCGCAGGAGCTCGCCGGCCACAGCCGGGTGGAAGGCCTCCGGCCGCCAGGGGGTGAGGGTGGCGCTAAGCTCGTGGGCGACCTTGGCGCCGAGGTTTTCGAGGAAGGGTGCTCCTTCGGGGGCAATGACTTCGGCGGGCTGCGCGCGGAAGAGCTCGGACACCACCGACTCGTCGCCTTCGCCTGCCTCTGCAGCGAGGAAGTCGCCTGTCGATACGTCCGCCCACGCGATGCCGAACCGGCCGTCCACGCGCGCGACGGCCGCGAGGTAGTTGTTGGCGCGCTCATCGAGCAGTCCGGGGTCAAACACGGTCCCCGGCGTCACGACGCGCACGACATCACGCTTCACGAGGCCCTTGGCCTTGGCGGGGTCCTCCATCTGCTCGCAGATCGCGACCTTCTTGCCGGCTTTCAGCAGGCGCCCCAGGTACGGCTCCAGCGCGTGGTGCGGGACTCCCGCCATCGGCATCCGGGGCTCCTCGCGGTCGCGTGAGGTGAGCACGAGGTCGAGGAGCTCCGCGCCCTGCCGCGCGTCCTCGCCGAACATCTCGTAGAAGTCGCCCATCCGGAACAGCACGATGCAGTCGGGGTGCTTGCGCTTCGCGTCGAAGTACTGCCGCATCATCGGCGTCATTTCTGCCAGAAGCCCACCCCGGCGCGAGCGAGGCCGCGCCATCGGGGGGGAGGGGTAAAAAGGGTTCGTGGGGGGCAGCCTTCGCTCCCGCTAGTTGGGGAAGGAGTAGCGCGCGCCCTTGAGGGCGCGCGGGAAGGAGGAGGCCTATTCGTCCCGGCTGCGGCGTGCGCGGGCCGCGAGGAGCAACACGCCCACCGCTGCGACGAGCATCGGCGCCTCGAACCCAGGCAGGTTCGTGGTCGCGCCGACTTCCATCTGCCGCTCGGCGATGTTGTTGGTCTCGTCGATTTCGACCACCTTGCCGATGAGGTCGCCGGGACCGCTCACGGGGTCGATGACGAACCGCAGGTTGTGCACGCCGCCCGTCGGGAGCCACGCGAAGGTCACATACCCCTTCGACTGCGCCGCCACGCGGAACAATTCCTCGGTGTCGATGAGCTGGTCATTGTCGTAGAACGCGACGATGACCGGCTTCGCGTCGATGTCGCCGCCGTTCTGGATTTCAACGGTGACGGCCGTAATCTGTCCGACATCGGGCAGCGTCGGCGTGAGGGTCAGCCCGCCCGCCTTGAGGTCCGCCTTCTTGATGTCGATCTGAAGGAGCGCCGCGTCCTCCTCCTGTCCCTGCGAACTTGCGCGCGCGCTGAACTGCACGCTCGTCTCCTTCGCTTCGATCGGCACCGACACGAGCATCTTCACGTCCGCCGTCTGGTGTGCGCCGATGGCGAGCAGGCCGTCGATGGGCTCCCGCGCTTCGTTGCCGAATTCATCGATCGTGATCTTGAAGAACCGCGCCTGGCCGTAGGCGGCGCTAAGGCCGTCGGTCGACAGGGTGAAACTGTCCGGCCCGTTGCCGTTGTTGGTGACCGAGAGCACATACTCGATCGTCCCGCCCGGCGAACCCTCGACCTTGTATTCCGGCGTGGTCACTTCGACCGCGAAAAACTGCACGACCGAGGTCGAAACCGGGATGATGTGCGGGTGGCCGAACTCGTCGAGCGCCGTGATCGTGAGAGAATGCGTGCCTGCAAGCGCGCTCACGCCGACGGTCACCCGCACCTGCAGCTTCTTGGTCTGGCCGTGCGGAACGTAGATGTTCGAGATCGTCGCCGCGCCCTCAAGGAATTCGATCTGCCAGTGCTGGGGGTTCGACCCGGGGGTCAGCTGCAGGGTCTCGTCGCCGTTGCCGTTGTTCGTGACCGTAAGGTCGTACGAGACCGGCCGGCCGACGCGGCCTGGAAGCGCCGTGGAGAGGTCGAACAGGAGGCCCTGGACTCGGTTCACGAAGGTCGTGACTTCGACGCGCCCCTCGGTGCTGTACTGGGGGGAGAGACCCGTCACGACGAGCGTCAGCCGCGTGTCGGCCACCGCATGTGGGGGGACGCCGACCGTGAGCAGCAGGTTCGTCCGGTCGCCGCCGCGCAGGTAAATGGTGTCGCGGTTCAACACCGCCGTGAAGCCGGCGAGCGTCGGGTTCTGCGCCTCGACGTTGATTTGCACCTGGCTCGGGAGGTTGCCGACATTGAGAATGTCAAGGTCGTAGGTCGCCTGCGTGCCCGGGTCGACCGACCGCTGGGGCGGGTTCGCCGTCATCTGGATCACGAAGGCCGCTTTGACCGCCACCGTGAGTTGTATGGAATCGGCGGCAGACTGGTCGACCGCTGAGAAGGCCGTGATGCCGAAGAGGGCGGGCACAAGGCCGGGCGCGTTTTCGGGGATTGCGATGGTCACGAGGAAGTTCGTCGAGGTCTTCGGGTCGAGCGCCACGGAGGACTTGTCAAGCGAGACGATCCAGTCGCCGGGGCCCGTGCCGAGGATGTGCTCGAGCCGGATCGAGTCCTCTCGGACGTCGCCGGTGTTGGAGACGAGCATGTTGAACGCGACGCTCTGGCCGTTGTCGCCGTACTTGACGCCCGAATCGACATTGAGTTTCACGGAACGCGTGACGCGGATGAACACGTCGAGCTGCAGCGTGTCGTACTCGCTTGGCGCCGAAATGGACGAGGCGTTGACGGTGATTGAGATCGTGTCGCCCTGCTTCCCTTGCGCCGGCGCCCGCACGGTGAGCGTCACCGGCGTGGATTCGTCGGCACCGAGCACGTCCACGTAGCTCTTGTCCATCATCACGCGCCAGCCGTCAGCGTCCGCGCCCGGCGTGTAGTTGAGGTTCAGGTTGTAGCCGTCGGGGAGGCCGCCCTTGTTCTTGAGGAGCATCGGCAGCGTCTTCGTCTCGTTCGGGTGCACGAAGAGCATGTTCGCGACATCGATCGGGTCCGCGTAGAGCTCGAGCGCGAAGTTGAACGCGAACTTGTAGTAGATCTCCTGGTTGCCGTCGCGGTTGTCCACCCAAGCGACATGGAAGTTGTCGTCGGGGTCGATCGCGATCCAGGGGGCCGTGGAGTCCGCGCCGGCCGTGGTGAGGCGCACGTTCTCGGGCACTTGGAAAGAGCCGCCCGAACCGACGAGGGTCGGGTCGATGATCGTGAAATAAATTTCCTTGTTGCCGGCGCGCGAGTCCTCCCAGACAACCACGGCGCGGTTGTCCGAGGTCGCGCCGACGCGCGGGAAGCCGGGCGTCTGTGCATTCGGCGTCAGGTCCACGGCATCGAGCACCTTAATGCCGCTCGCGTTGACCCGCGTGTACTTGATGTGGCCTGCGTCCTCCCAGACGGCATGCATCACTCCGTCTGGAGTGGCTGCCACATCGGCAATGCGGTAGTCCGTTTGCGTGCGCAGCTTGACGCTCGCCATGTCCTTGACGCCGAACTTGTTGTAGCGCCCGAGATGGGTGCCGGTCTGGGAGCCGAAGGTGAACATGACGCTCCCGCTGAACTTGTCGACCTTGATGAGGTCGAACTCGCAGTGGGAAGCCACGTCGGACGACACGACACGGTCGATCCAGATTTCGGTGCCGTCGTTCGCGAGCTTATCGTAGGCGATGTCCTCGCACTGGAACTTGTACTCTTCGTGGGAGATGTGGACCGTGTCATCCGTGCCGACCGCGACGGAGGGCGTGTGGGAAGCCTGCCCGTCGTTCGGGCCGACGTTTTTCTCCGCGACGAGTACGTTGCCTTGCTCGTCAAACTTCATGTACTTCACATTCTGCCACCCGTCGTCGTAGACGATGTGGAGGTTGTTCTGGGAGTCGATGTCGATCGTGGGGCCGAGCGGGTACTGCGGTCCCCAGCCGTCCATTACCTGGCCGGGGATGTAGGTCTCCTCCGAGAGGAATTCGCCGAGGCGGTTGAGTTTGATGTAGTAATAGCCGGCGGGGCTGCGCGCGGACTGCCACATGATGTGGGCGTTTTGCTGGGCGTCGACAGTGATTTGCGGGACCGTGTCGGAGGCGCCGTTGCGCGTCGCACGGATGTCTTCCGTCCACGTGATGCCGCCGATTTGAACGGTGCCGACGGCCATCGGGGTGGGGGCAGCGGTGGCGACTGGCATCGTCGACAGGACCATCGAGCCCATCAAGGCCATCGAAACGAGGGAAATCGCACGCGGTCGGGACAAGATACTCAGCACGTTAACACACTCCAACGGGGTGGGCGTTATGAGTGAAGCTATAAAACCTTTTTAGTGCGCCTCTTTGGAGTGGCGGACGGTGGCCAGGAGGGGGCAAAAGGCCCGGCCTTGCACCATTTCGGCAGGACGGGGCGACGGTTTTTGGAATAACGTTCGGCGGGAGCCGCCCCGTGAGCCGAAAAGTAGGGTCCGAGCGCGCACGGGAGTCGCCGAGAACCCCGTCGGTGTGGGGGCCACCCATTTAACGATTGTAAGAAATCTTCATCTGCTCCTTCGCTAAAGCATAAGTCCATGGGGCTTGACGAGGCGGATATGCGGATTCTGCAGGCGCTCCAGCAGGACGCGAGGCGCTCGCTCCGGGAGGTCGCCAAGCTGGCTGGCGTCTCGACCCCTACGGCCTCAGCGAAGGTCAAGGCCCTTGAGGCCAAGGGCGTGGTGCGCGGGTTTTTGGCCGCCCTCTCCCCGGAGGCGCTCGGCGAGCAGGTGATGGTGCTGAACGTGCGAGCGCGCCCGAGCGAAATCGACGCCGTGGCGCGCGCCCTTGCAGCGTTCCCGGAGGTGCGGGCCTGCCACGTGGTGGGCACGGGCCGGATTCTGGCGATGGCCACGCTGATCGACCCCGCGGGTACGAACGAATTCCTCTCGCGCCTCTCGGCGGTCGCCGAGATCGGCGAGCTCGAAGCGCTGCCGCTCTTGCGCTCGGTGAAGGACCTGCCGCTCGCAATCGTCGACCGCGGCGTCGCCCTCGCGGTGAAGTGCGAATTCTGCGGGCGAAGGACGAAGGACGAAGCGGTCCGCCTGAAAGTCGGCGAGGTCACGCATTTCGTCTGTTGCGAGAGTTGCAAGGCGGGCCTTGCGGAGCGAATGGGCCGCCTCACGGCGCTGGCGGGGAAGGCCAAGGCCGGCGCGCGCCTGCCGATGGCGGACCGATAGGAATCGCGCCGCCAGCGAGGCGGGGTGCCGGTTTCTTTGGCACGATTTCCATTCAAATAGTTTGCAAGGCCTCCTCCAGCCCGATGGATTTCGCCCCGTTTCCGTTGCTCGATTGGATCGGCGAGCACGCGCCGCGCGCGAAGAACGCGGCCATCGCCACCTCGGGCGTTGTAGAGTTCCCGCTCGATGCGATCCCATTCGACCTCAAGAAGGTCGACCTCCAGGTGGCGAACCTGGACGGCGACATCCGGCTCGTTGGCGAGCTCACGCGCATCTATGGTGCGGAGCCCGACCGGATGCTCGAGACGGTCGGGGCGTCGGAGGCGAATTTCCTCGCAATGGCGGCGCTTGCCGACCGCGGAGAGCGCATCGTGCTCGAGACGCCGACCTATGGGTCGCTGCCGTCGATCGCGGCGTCGTTGAAGCTCAAAGTGGCGCCCCTCGTGCGGGACTTCCACCGGGGTTTCGGCGTGGATCTGGAGGAGCTCAAGAAGGTCACGACCAAAGGCACCAAACTGGTCGTGCTGACCAACCTCCACAACCCTTCGGGCACCGCCCTCCAGAAACCGACCCTGAAGGGCGCCCTGGACATCGCAAACGACGCGGGGGCGGTGCTTTACGTCGACGAGATTTTCCGCGACTTCGGCGACGGAATCCCTTCCGTGGCGGACCTCGGCGGACGCGCCATCGCGGTCTCGTCCATGTCAAAGCTCTACGGGCTTGGATGGACGCGGATCGGCTGGATGATCGCGCCCGACGCCAAGACCGCGCTGCGCCTGCGGCGGGCGCGACGCCTCGTTGCCGGCGCGGGCTCGACCTTTGGCGGCGCGGTCGCGGCCTGGGCGCTCAAGGAGCAGTCGAAATTCATCGCACGCGCCAAGGCCATCGTGGCCGACAATTACAGCCTCGTTCGCTCGTGGGCCGAAGACACCCCCGGCGTAAACCTGGTCCCGCCCGACGGAGGCCCGATCTGCTTCCCGGCCGTGCGCCTGCCGAAGGGCCGGACCGCCATCGACTTGGCGCTCCGCCTCCTCTCCCGCCACGGGATCCTCACCACGCCGGGCGAAGTGTTCGGCCGCCCTGGCCATTTCCGGGTCGGCTCCGGCGGCAAGCCTGCAGACACCGCAGCCGCCCTGGCGGTCCTCGGGGCCGCGCTTTCCGGCCGGCCGGCGCGACCCTGACCGCTTTGCGTCGCCGCCTTCTTAGGCACGGCTCGCATTTTGGCACCCCGAACCATGCCCTCGAAAAAGGCCTCCGGGGAGGCCCACCCGATCCAGGGGCTCATCAAGTACCACGGCCTCGTCGACGCCGAGCTGCGGATCCCTTATCACGACTCCATCTCGGTGTGCACAGCGCCAACGCGCACACGGACCACCATTGAATTCGCACCGCGCCACCGGGACGAAATCGTGATCAACGGCACGAAGGCCGACGCGCGCACGCGCGAGCGCGTAGAGAAGGTCGTGCGGCGGGCGCGCGAGCTTTGCCGCGAGAGGCGGCCTTACAAGATGGTTTCTGAGAACAACTTCCCGTCAAACATCGGGCTCGGCGCTTCGGCCTCCGGATTCGCGGCGCTTGCCGCGGCTCTAAACGGCGCGCTTGACCTCAGCCTTTCAACCAAGGACCTTTCTAGGCTCGCGCGACGCGGCGCGGGCTCGGCGGCGCGGGCTGTGGCAGGCGGCTTTTCTTATTGGGTGGCGGGCTCGTCCGACGAAACCTCCTACGCTTACCCGCTCGCGGGTGAAGAATTCAAGATGGGGATTGTGTCGGCAATTGTCCCCGCGTTCAAGCTCACGGACGACATGCACGCGGATGTCATCACCTCGCCGTTTTTCCACTCGCGGATGGCCTATCTCCACCGAGCGCTCGCGGAGATGCAGGCCGCCATCGCCGCGCGCGACATCCCCAAGGTCGGCGACCTCGCCGAGCGGGACACGCTTGTGCTGCACGGAATCACCATGACCGGCCGGGCTGAACGGATCCTGTGGCGGCCCGAGACGCTGAAAGTCATCCTGGAGGTGCAGAAGATGCGGGAGGAGGGGCTCCGCGCTTGGTTTTCGATCGACACCGGTGCCACCCCTTACGTGAACTGCGCCCCCCGCGACCTGCCCCGGGTCGAGCGGCGGCTGAAGGACCTGGGGCTGCAGACGCTCAGGATGTCCGTCGGCGGCCCTGCGCGCTCGGTAACGGCGCACCTCTTCTGAGGGGCGGGCCCTCACGGGGGCGGCGGCGCGCCGCGAAAGCGCCTGCCCACGCCGCGGCCTGCATCCCAGATGCCGGCCAAGAAGCCGGCGTTCGGCGACCCCGGCCGCGCCTCGCCCACCAGGAATTGCCGCCGAATTAGGCCGCTGGCGAAGTCGATTGCGAGGACGAGCGCGAGGGTCAGGATGATCACGGTCATCAGGCTGCGGTATTGAAACAGCTCGATGTAGGCGAACATGTAGAATCCCACACCGCCGGCGCCGACGAATCCGAGGATCGACGAGGCGCGCACGTTGTATTCGAACATGAAAAGCACCTGACTTACAAGCGGGCTTCCCGCCTCCGGCAGCACCGCGTGCCGGATGAGCTGGAGCCGGCTGCAGCCGACCCCGCGCACGGCCTCCAGGACCTCGGGGTCGACGGCCTCGAACGCCTCGTACATGAGTTTCCCGAGGTATCCCACCGTGTATGCGGCAAGCCCGAGGGTGCCGGGGACGGGTCCGAGGCCGAAGGCGACGACCATGATAATGGCCCACAAGAGCGCCGGGATCGTGCGGACGGCTGCGAGGACAAATCGTGCTGGCGCGCCCACCGCGCGGCCGAACAGATTCCGGGCCCCCAACAGTGCGAGCGGCACGGCCGCCACGAACCCCACGACCGTGGCGACGAGGGACATCTCGACGGTCTCGACCAGCGCGGCAAGGACCGGGCCGGCCACATTGAAGTTCGGCGGAAAGAGGTCGCCCATGAACTGCGAGAGGTTTCCAACCCCGCGCGCAAGGCGCGGGATGTTGAACAGCCCGAGGTGGGCCGCCGCGGCCACCACCGCCGCCACGAGAAGCAGCAGTGCGGCGCGCCTCACGCGTTCGGGCGAGATCCCATCACCGCCTTGATCTGCTGGACATCTAGCGAAGCGGTCGCGAAATCGCCGACGACACGGCCGGCGGCGAGCACCACGACGCGGTCTGCGAAGGCCGCGACGAGGTCGAGGTCGTGCATGGCCATCAGCATCGTAACGCCCCGGTCGCGCATCTTGCCGACGAGAGCCAGGACGTCGTTGGCCGCTGCCACGTCGAGGTTTGAAACAAACTCGTCGGCGAGCAGCAGCTGGGGGCGCTGCACGAGCGTCCGCGCGATGGCCACTCGCTGGCGCTCGCCCCCGCTCAGGTGCGAGACCTTGTCGTGCATCTTGCGTTCAAGGCCCACGGCGGCCAATGCTTCGCGCGCAACCTCCGCGTCGAGAGGTGAAAAAACGCCAAGCAGCGACCGGCCGGTTGCCGTGCGCGACAGCGCTCCCATGACCGCGTTGTCGAAGGCCGAGCGAGCGCGCACAAGGCCGAGTTGCTGGGGGATGTAGCCCACGCGGCCGCGAAGCCGCGCATCCGAAGCGGGCAGCCCGAGGACGGAAACCTCGCCGGCCTCCGCACGAAGAAACCCCGCCGCGGCCCTGAGCAACGTGGACTTGCCCGACCCGCTCGGTCCCACCACGGCCACGCTCTCGCCGACGGCGACCCGTAAGGTCGCGCCGGACAGGGCAGGATCGTCCTGAGGCCGGTACCGTACGCGAAGGTCCCGCAGCGCGACGGCCGGGGCCGCTCCATCTTCAGCCGACGCGTTCCCCTCCGGCCGGCCGACGATTGCGGTCAGTTCATCCGGTCGACCCATTGGAACCCGGTAGCAACAAGCGCTGGCTGGAGCGCGCTCAGGTGCTCCT
>Ga0247727_10012850_pt1 | contig 14258 bp, 14 predicted proteins | sample WisWelCaveWW1625_FD_202498 | JGI IMG/M metagenome (GOLD analysis project Ga0247727, IMG submission 202498) | Biofilm microbial communities from Wishing Well Cave, Virginia, United States - WW16-25 | ecosystem: Environmental > Aquatic > Deep subsurface > Groundwater > Cave microbial mat | place... | reverse complement strand
TCCCGCAGCGTATTTCCCTCACCGATCGAGGCGACGTAATCAATAGCAGCGCAGAAACCCGCACGCGCCTCGAAATTCTGCGTTCCCGTCTCCCAGCATTCCGGCGGCGTCGCCACTGCCGGCTCAATCTTGTAGGGTTTTAGCCGCGTCAGATGCTCCGTTTTGCCGTAAACCATGCCGATATGCGGCCCAAAGAATTTATACGGCGACGTCGCCAGGAAATCGCAATCGAGCTTTTGCACATCCGGCAGATAATGCGGCGAATAATGGACCGCATCCACATACGTCATCGCGCCGACAGATTTCGCCATCTTTATAATGCGCGGTGCATCGGATAACGAACCGCAAGCATTCGACGCCATCGTAAATGCCACAAACTTTGTCTTTTTCGAGAGCAAACTCTCCAGATGTTTATAATCGAGCGTACAATCCTCGGGGTTCACCCGCACCGCGTGCCATTTCGCGCCGCGATCCTCCGCCGATTGCTTCCAGTAGGACACATTTGAATAGTGATCCAGCTCCGTAACGATAATCTCGTCGCCCGCATTCCATTCGCGGCTGATCGAACGGCTGAGATGAGCCGTTAACGTGCTCATATTCGCACCGAAGATAATCTCGTTGGGACTGCGCGCATTCACGAACGCCGCCGCTTTCTCACGGGCAGCCTTGTTGATATCGCGCACATTCCTGACGCTGAAGAAATCGCTGACAATCAGGTTGCTGCTGCCGGTCAGAAAATAGCCGTTCATCGCCTTCATGACCGATTCCGGCACCTGCGTGCCGCCCGGACCGTCGAAAAACACCGGTGCGCTGCCGTTGATATTTTGATTGAGGGCCGGAAACAAATGGCGGACTTCAGACGGGTCGAAATTCTTCATGGGGTTTTCTTTTCTTCGCCAGAGTCTATTTGGTTATCCATAGCGAAGGCAGCGTCTTTGATGTGCATTTCGACGCTCTCGCGTCCCTGCCATTCATTGATTTTCAATGTCCCGCACAAATGAAATGGCCGTCTGCCCTGTTTCAGCAGCGCATCGCCCAACGGCGCGCCCACGGCGCGGAACGCCACGGCCTTCAGCCGCGAACCGCCCTCCCAGTCGCCCGCCATCACCCGCACATGGCTGGAACCGACAACATCCGCCGAATGAATACGCACATTGTTCAGAGCAAAGATCGGTTCCGGATGTTCTTGTCCAAACGGCCCCACAGAATTTTGAATCATCTTCACGAAATCAGCACGCACGCCGCGGATAGACAACACGCCATCAATCACCGTCTGGCTGTTCGCGGTCAACGACTTTGATTGTTTCTTTACATGCTCGCAAACAAATTGCCGGAACGCATCCAGCTTCTCCGGCAACAGCGTAAACCCGCCCGCCATCGCATGCCCGCCGCCCTTTTCCAGCACCCCCGCCACGCGCGCATCGATAAACACCTGCGCGATATTCACGCCGGGCACGCTGCGCCCCGATCCCTTGCCCTCCTTGCGACCGTTATCGGTATAGGTAACAACACAAGCAGGCTTGCCGTATTTGTCCTTGATGCGCCCGGCGACCAGTCCCGCAAGACCCGGATGCCAGTTTTCATCATCGACGACAATCGCGGGGAACTGGTCCAGCCCCTGCTTTTCAATTTTCTCGATCGCCTCGAATTCCATTTGCGCCTGCATCTCTTTGCGCTTCTCGTTGCAATCATGCAGCGTCCAGGCGATATTTTTTGCCTCTTCCGCATCATCCGTACAAAGAAGTTGCGCACCAAGATCGGCCTTGTGCACGCGGCTGCCCGCATTGATGCGCGGGCCCAGAACAAACCCCGCCGTAAACGGATCCGGCGCGTTATTTACTTTCGCCACTTCCAGCAACGCCTTGATGCCCGGGTTTTCGCGCCGTGCCATCTGCACAAAACCGGCCTTCACAAACAAACGGTTCACACTGCGCAGCGGCACCATGTCGCAGACAGTCCCGAGCGCCACAAGGTCAAGCCAGTTTTTCAGATGCGGCCCGGCTTCCCCGGTTTTTTCCTTCAGGCGGTTGTTGATCGCCACGCAAGCCATGAATGTCACACCGCACGCCGCCAGCATTGTAAGGCCTGATGTATCATCTTTACGCTTGGGATTAACGATATGCGTCGCCTCGGGCAGTTTATCTTCGGCTTCGTGGTGATCGAGAATGATAATCTCCAGCCCCATCGCGCGGCCTTCACCGACAATATCAAACGCCGTCGTCCCGCAATCGAGGAGAAAAACAATTTCCGCGCCGTCATTTTTCAGCGTCTGCAGCGCCTCGGTGTTCGGTCCATATCCTTCCGTCAGGCGATCGGGAATATAAACCCGCGCTTCAACCCCGTAATGTTTCAGGAAGCGGTACAAAATCGCCGACGATGTCGCGCCGTCCACATCGAAATCGCCAAAGATGCTGATCTTGCGCTTGGCGACAATCGCATCGGCAACAAAATCCGCCATCTCACGCATGCCTTTCAGCAAAAACGGGTCGGGGAAATTGTCCTTCAGTGTCGGGTTCAGAAAAACCGGGATCTCGGCATCCGGCACCTGCCGCGCGCACAACAACCGCGCCACCACTTCCGGCAACCCGTATTTCCGCGCCACCTGCTCGATCAGGTTCAGCTCCACATCGGGAACGACCCAGCGCGACAGCATAAGCGATTGCTCAACTTTGAAGATGGAATCGGCCATTCGAAGAGATTAAACGACTAACACCCGTTAATTGAAGTATTTTGTGCCGAAAACTGATGTTTTCGAGGACCACATCGCAGAATACAAATGAGGTATTTGAGAAGCGGAAGCGCAGAAAACGTCAGTTTGCAGGCCAAAAGACAAAAATTAAACCGACTTCAGCCAGTTCTTGCGCTCGAAATTATGGGTCGCTTCAACCCGGCGGACCGTGCCTGAACGCGAGCGCATGATAATCGAGGATGTGCTGGCTCCACCGGGGAAACGGCGCACACCGCGCAGCATCGTCCCATCCGTCACGCCCGTCGCCGCGAACATGACATTGCCGGGCTTTGCCAGATCATCGGTCGTATAGATTTTATTGAGATCTTTAATGCCCCACTTCTCAGCGCGGGCCTTTTCATCGTTATTCCGGAACAGCAAGCGTCCCAACATCAATCCACCGATACATTGCAGCGCCGCCGCGGCCAAGACTCCCTCGGGCGCGCCGCCGGAGCCGATATAAACATCGATGCCCGTCTCCGGGTCTGTCGTCGCGATCACGGCACTGACATCGCCATCTTGAATCAATGTAATGCGCGCGCCTGAATCGCGTATTTCTTTGATCAAACCTTCATGGCGCGGACGGTCGAGAACGCAAACCATCAAATCCTCGATCTTCGTGCCTTTTTCCTTGGAGATTTTTTTCAACAGGTCGGTTCTCGGCGCGTCCAGATCCAATACGTTCGGATTGACGCTCGGCCCCACCGCCAGCTTGTCCATGTAAACATCCGGCGCGTTCAGAAACCCGCCTTCATCCGTCATCGCCAGAACCGCCAGCGCGTTCGGTCCGCCCTTGGCGGTAATATCGGTTCCTTCCAGCGGGTCCAATGCAACATCAATCCTCGGGCCGCCCTGACCGACTTCCTCGCCGATATAAAGCATCGGCGCTTCATCGCGCTCGCCCTCGCCGATAACGACACGACCGGAAATCTGCAGGGTGTTTAGCGCAGCGCGCATCGCATCGACGGCGGCCTGGTCGGCGCCGTCCTTGTCACCCCGGCCGATCAGCCGCGAAGCGGCCAGCGCGGCAGCCTCCGTCACGCGGATGGCTTCAAGCGCGAAGTTGCGGTCCATGTTATTCTGGCTGTCTGGCATATTGTTTGTCTTTGCTTTCGGGATCATGGCCCTATCCTAGGCTTATAACCCTTAGAATTCAACCACCCGCATCAGGCACGGATCGCCCTGCACAACCTGCAGATCCTTAATCAAACGGCAGGATTCCTGCATATTCGCCCGCACCGCGTCATGCGTGGTCATGACCAGGTCGACGGGCTGGTTCGGATCGCGACCATGCTGCAGCACGCTTTCCATGGAAATATTCTGGTCGCGCAGGATCGCCGAAATATCGGCGATCACGCCCGGACGGTCGACAACCGTCATACGCAGATAAAATTTGCTGTGAGTCTTGCCGATATCCAGGTTTTCCATGGTCTTGAGCTTCGAGGCCGGGATTCCGAATACCGGAACCTTTGCCCCGCGCGCCAGATCGACAATATCCGACACCACCGCCGACGCCGTCGGGCCTTGGCCCGCCCCGCGTCCGGTCAGCAATGGCGTTTCAAAGAAATCGCCCTCGACGAAAATCGCGTTGTAAACATCCTCGATTGCGGCAAGCGGGTCTTCGACAGACACCAGGCAGGGTTCAACGCTCTGGATGATCTTGCCACTGTAATTCTTGCTGATGCCCAGCAGTTTGATTTTATATCCCAGTTCGCCGGCGAATTTGAAATCCGTTGCGGTCAGCTTGCGGATGCCGCTCAGATGCACCGATTTGAAATCCGGTTTCACGCCGTACGCAATCGCAGCCAAAATCGCAGTCTTATGCCCGGCATCAATCCCGTCGACATCCGCCGCCGGGTCGGCCTCGGCGTAGCCCTTGGCCTGCGCCTCTTTCAGCACCTCCTCAAACCCGCGGCCTGACACGCGCATCTGTGTCAGGATGTAATTGCACGTCCCGTTCAGAATGCCGTAGACGCCGGTGATGCGGTTCGACGTAAATCCTTCGCGCATCGCCTTGATGATTGGCACACATCCCGCCACCGCAGCCTCATACATCAGCGCCGCATTGTTTTTCTCGGCAATCTCCGCCAGCTCAAAACCGTGTGTCGCCAGTAGCGCTTTATTAGCGGTGACGACATTGCATTTGTTCTTCAGGGAATTGGTGACAAGCGTTCTCGCCGTGCCTTCCGCATCGCCCATAACCTCGACAACAGCATCCAGTTTTTCATCGGCCAGGCTTTCAGGTTTGTCCGCCCATTTATAGTTGGACAGATCAACGCCACGATCCTTCTTGCTGCGCGCCGAAACCGTGACGATCTCGATCGGTCGCCCGGCGCGCGCCGCCAGCAATTCGCCGTTCTTCTGAATGATTTTGACAACGCCGGTTCCGACCGTCCCGAGACCCGCTATTCCGATACGAAAAGCTTCTGACATAAATCCTGCAACCGTTAAGAAATTAAAGCAGGACTATTACTGGACGGAAACGCCGGAAATTTCAACCCGTCTGCTGGCGATTTCGATGGGTTTATGACCCGGCACCGGCGGTCTGACTTCGCCGTAAGCCTTGGTTTCTATACGTTCCGCGGGAACGCCGCCCTCGATCAGGGCACGCGCCACAGCAAAGGCACGGTCCATGGAAATCTTCAGATTGATGATTTGACGCTGGATCGGGTCGGTAACCGATGACTGAACGCTGGCATGCCCGGCAACGGAAATCTCCTGCCCGCCATAGGCCTTCGCCAGCCCGTTCACCAGGGAGCTGTTCTCCGGGTTCAGCATCACGGTGTCATGGTCGAAATACACCACGGCCCCGCCGCCGCCCACATCCATCACGACAAAATCATTCCTTGTGCCTGCATTGTTCTCGCTCACTGGAAACGGCGTCAGCAGCATCGGGCCGGACGTTGGCGCAGGCGCCATAGGCCGCACCAGCCTTGGATTGACCAACTCAGCCATCGCATCATCCAGCGGGTAAACTTCAACACCCGGATAACCGTTCAGATAATTTTCGTCATAAAGGGGAACAGCCGAAACCGGCTCGACAACCACATTATCGGATGAGTTTGAAAATCCATCCTCATCCGACTCTTCAAAATCTTCTCCATCCAGCGAGAAAATCTGCACACGCCCGTTCGACGATTCATGAATGACCTTTGCCACGTCGCGGTATTCAATCGGCGCAAGAGGCTGGATGACCGAGCCATCCTGGGCTGTCAGATTGATGGTTTCTGCCGGAGGCTGGTCGCTGCTGATGTCGACCCCCTCGCCCGTCTCAAAATAGGAACATGCCACCAGCAGGCCGCCGGCAGCAAAGATACAGATAAGGTTTTTGATTTTCTTCATGGATAAGGACTCTCCAACAGGCAGACTCACGCGAATGCCTAAAATGATATGAATAAAGAGAAGGCGTTACAAGGCACTGCGCCCACTTACCCCCACGCGAACTTTCGGCGCCACATCCCTGATTTAACTTGCTTTTAAAGCGCCCATAAGCGAGATTCTTCTTTATCTTCCTGCGTTTAGAGCCTTATCGCGAGAAATCCCTTTAATTGAAAACCAAAAATTAGATATGACCAAACCAGCCGCAAAGAATAACAACGATTCCGCCGCGCCCGCCGACCCTGTCGCACTGGGCCAGGCACTGCTCGACGTCTACAAACGCGCCACCCCGATTTTTGAAGATTATCTCAAAAACATGGGCGAGGACCTTGCGAAACAAAATTATGACCCTTTCAATATCAAGGACGTCTATCTGGAATTCGTCCAGCGCACGATGCAGGACCCGGAGAAATTCTGGGAAATGCAGCAGGGCTTCTGGAGCGACTGGTTCCGCCTCTGGCAGGACAGCGCGTTGAAATTCATGGGCGAACAGGACAGCCACAAACCGGTCATCGAACCCGACAAGGGCGATCGCCGCTTCAAGGCGCCCGAATGGCAGGAAAGCGCCCTCTTCGATTTCATCAAGCAATCCTACCTCATCACCTGCCACTGGATGGACAAAACCGTCCGCAGCGCCGAAGGGCTTGATAAAGGGAAAAAGGAACGCCTCGCCTTCGCAACAAAACTTTTTTCCGACGCCCTCTCGCCGACCAACTTCCTGATGACCAATCCGGAAGTTCTGAAAGAAACGCTGAGAACCGGCGGGGAAAACCTCGTGAAGGGCCTTGAGAACCTCGTGGAGGATCTGGAGCGCGGCAATGGCGAGCTGAAAATCAGCACCACCAATTACGATGCGTTTGAACTCGGGAAAAATATCGCCACCACGCCCGGCAAGGTCGTTTATCAAAATGATCTGATCCAGCTGATCCAGTATGAGCCACTGACGCCGCAGGTCTTCAAGCGCCCTCTTCTCGTCATTCCGCCATGGATCAACAAATATTACATTCTGGATCTGCGCGAGGACAATTCCCTCATCCGCTGGGCCGTCGAACAGGGCCATACGGTGTTTGCCGTATCCTGGGTCAATCCCGATTCAAAGCTGGCACAGAAGCGCTTCGAGGATTACATGCAGGAAGGCGTGCTTGACGCGCTGGAAGAAATTGAAAACATCACCGGTGAACCCGATTGCAACGTCGTCGGTTACTGTCTCGGCGGCACGCTGCTGGCCATTACACTCTCTTATCTCGCCGACAAAAAGCAGCAGCACAAAATCGCGTCGGCCACGTTCTTGACAACGCTTCTCGACTTTGAAAATTCCGGCGACCTGAAACTGTTCATGGATGACGATCAACTTGCCTTGATGGACCGCGAGATGGCGGAAAAAGGCGTGCTTGAAGCCAAGAACCTGCAACGCACCTTCAGCCTGCTCCGCGCCAACGACCTCATCTGGTCCTTCGTCGTAAACAATTACCTGATGGGCAAGGAACCGTTCCCGTTCGATCTTCTTTACTGGAATGACGATTCCACCAACATGCCCGCCGCGATGCACAGCTTCTACCTGCGCAAGATGTACCGCGACAACGAACTGACAAAACCCGGCGGCATTAAAATCTTCGATACACCGATTGACCTCAAGAAAATCAAAACACCTGCCTTCTTCCTCTCGACGCGCGAAGACCATATCGCGCCGTGGAAAGCCACTTATGAAGGGATCAAATTGCTGGGCAGTGAAACCGTCAGCTTCACCCTCGCCGCTTCCGGTCACATCGCCGGCATCGTCAACGCCCCGGGCAAAAAGAAATACTGTCACTGGGTTTCATCCAAGGTTTCAAAAGAACCCGACGACTGGCTGAACGCCGCGAAGCAAAAGGACGGCTCCTGGTGGCCGCGCTGGCAGGAATGGATGGAAAGCTATACGGGCGGTAAAACCGACCAGCGCCCTGTTGGCAAAGGTATCGAGGCCGCGCCCGGCTCCTACGTTAAAAAGAAAAGCAGTTGAAATTATTGCGTGACGGGATAAGCACCCACAAAAGTGAATTGAGGGCACGCCGCTCTTATTTCTTCAGAAGGCTTGTCTGCATCGATCAGGTACGCATCGCCATACCAGCCTGAAAGGCGAATGCCCTGCCGTTCAAAGGTGCGATTAAAAGCCTTCCTGAAAGCCGCCGTTCTGAACACACCCTTTGCTCCCAGAACCAGAACTTCAGGATGATCTGGCTCCGTCTCGATCAGCGCCATAACCGCCTCGTGGGCTTCCTCTGCAAGGCCTTGCTCGAAATCATCACGCAGTTTGATCGTAAAAGTGCTGGCAGCCATAAATTACTCAGTTTCTTGTTTTGATTGCCCCATCACATCGATTTCTTTTCATAAAGTCAAATTTTCCTTGTAAAAAACCCCGCCGAAGCAGGGTTTTGCATTGTTCAGTCTCAAAGAAAGCGCGTGGATTAGATTCTGCCCGCGCCGCGCAAAGCGCAGAGCGACCAGCCCAAAAGCCATACAACCAATAAAACGTTCGTCATGTTCAGTTCCCTTTCCTCATTTCCGTAACGCTGGTATAAATAGAATCCAAATATGGTGAAATTATGGATCAGAATGTGGCAAAATTATGAAACAAAAAACCCCGCAAGGCAATGAGCCCACGGGGTTTTTGAATTGTATAGAGTAAGCGATTAACGCTTCGCCCACTGCTTCGTACGGCGTGCGCCGTGCTTGCCGACCTTCTTACGCTCGACGATACGGGCGTCGCGGGTCATCATGCCGGCCTTTTTCAGGGCCGGGCGGTAGGTCGGGTCAAACTTTTCCAGCGCACGGGAAATACCGTGACGGACCGCACCGGCCTGTCCGGACAATCCGCCGCCTTTTACGGTGCAGACGACATCGTAATGACCAACACTTTCCACAACCAGGAACGGCTGGTTCAGGATCAAACGCTGCGTGTGGCGTGCGAAGTAGATGCTCTGGTCGCGGCCATTGACCGTGACTTTGCCTGTACCGCGCTGAAGCCATACACGGGCAACAGCGTCCTTACGGCGGCCGGTGCCGTAGGCACGGCCCTTGGCATCCAGTTCCTGAACGCGAACGATCGGGGCTTCCACTTTCTTCGTGAAAAGATCCATACGGTCAGCTTGCTGCTGCTCGGTCATTGTTGCAGCGCCGATATCTTTCATCTCGGTGACTGCGTCCTTGCGGCGGGTTCTTTTGACTTCCACTTTCGGAGCATCAGCAGATTTCTTGCCGCGTTTATTGTCTTTATCGTCTCTCTTGGCCATGGTGATTATGCTCTCTTGTTCTTGGGATTCATGGAAGCAACGTCGAGGATCTCGGGCTGTTGCGCTTCGTGCGGGTGCGTGGGACCGACATAAACATGCAGGTTGCTGAAAACCTTGCTGGTCAAAGGACCGGCATGCGGCAACATACGCTGAACGGCTTTCTCGATAACCATCTCGGGCTTCTTGCCGGCGAGCATCTGGTTACGGCTGCGGCCTTTAATTCCGCCGGGGAAACCTGTGTGCCAGTAGAAAATCTCGTCATCGGCTTTTTTGCCGGTGATTTTGACTTTTTCCGCGTTGATGACGATGACGTTATCGCCGCAATCAACGTGCGGGGTGAACTGGGGCTTGTGCTTGCCGCGCAGGCGCATCGCGATGATGCTGGCCAGGCGTCCGAGAACCACGTCTTCGGCATCAATCAAAAGCCATTTCTTCTGAACCTCTGCGGGCTTCAGCGATTTAGTTATTCTTGTCAGTGTCATTGTTCGTTCTTTCTTACCTAAACTTTTTCTTTCGAAGAATGCGCGTGTTATGCCGCATCCGGCCTGTGGATGTCAACAAAAAACCCAATAAAAAGAATAGCTTTAGCTTGCGGTATTATAATACCGCATCCGTCGTTTCTGCCTGAATCCATTGCAGAAAAGGCTCGTGACCGGCCTCAATAGGCAGCGCGACGATACAGGGGGTTTCATAGCTATGGAGCTTTAAAATGGCCTCTTTGGTCTTTTCGAACAGCTCTAGCCGGGTTTTCATGATGACGGCCACTTCCGTCGCCGTCTCGACCTTGCCCTTCCACTGATACACCGCCTCGTGCGCCGCCATGATATTGGCGCAGGCAACAAGCCGCTGCTCGACGAGGCTCGCGGCAATCTTGTGCGCCTCTTCGCGGTCCGGGCAGGTGATGTAAATGAAAAACGAGGTCATGTTCCCTCAGGAAAAAATGGTCGGAACGAGAGGATTTGAACCCCCGCGCGGCTATGCCGCGCTGCTTTTTAATAAAGGAGGTCTCAAATCCTCGGCTAAATTATTCGACGACTTAGAAATGGTCGGAACGAGAGGATTTGAACCTCCGACCCCTTGCACCCCATGCAAGTGCGCTACCAGGCTGCGCCACGTTCCGATGAAGTGGGTTATAAGGACAAATACCGCCCTTTGCAAGATTTCCGGGTTTTATTCCGTTTCGCCGATCAGGGCGCGCAGTTCCCGCAATTCCGCTGCCAGCGATTGCAGCGAGGCGCGCTGTGTATCGGACAGGCCCGCGGCGGCCTTCTGGACCGGCGGCTGGGCGGGAACATTGTTGTTGCGCGCTTCAGGCGGGGTCTTCTCGACCACCTTGTTTTTGCCCTGCTCGCGGAACAGCTTCTGAACGCCCTTAATCGTATAGCCCTGTGTGTACAGCAGGTGATGAATGGTCTTCAGGATATCGACATCTTCCGGGCGGTAATAACGGCGACCGCCGCCGCGCTTGAGCGGGCGGACCTGCGAAAACTTGGTTTCCCAAAAGCGCAACACATGCTGCTGGACGCTGAGATCATCAGCCACTTCGCTGATGGTGCGGAACGCGCTGGGCGATTTGCGGGATTTTTCAGCTTCCGGCGGCTGGGCTTCAGACGGCGCGACAATCGCGACCGAGGGCTGGAACTCGTCCTTTTTCAAAGGACCCTGTTGTGTGTTCATTTGAATCTCCCTGTAAGAGCAGTTTTTAAAACGGGCTATTGCCCTTTGTTAATACGGTCTTTGAGAACGTGGCTGGCGCGGAACACGAGAACCTTGCGCGGCAGAATCGGAACCTCAACGCCTGTCTTGGGGTTACGACCGATACGCTGTCCCTTTTTACGAACGGAAAAACTTCCAAAGGATGAGATTTTGACGTTATCGCCGACAACTAGCGCGGCGCAAACTTCTTCAAGAAGGACTTCAACAAGGTCGGATGATTCGTTACGAGAAAGGCCAACCTGTTCATAAACGGCCTCTGCCAAGTCTGCCCTGGTGATTGTTTTGCTTTCCATGGTTACTCCCAGTTCGTGAATACAACAAGGTTAGCCATTTCAAGGGGGGGCGTCAAACTAAACTGCAAAAAAGATGATTCAATTCAATGGTTAAGACAAATATCTTGAGAGATTAAAAACGCAACAATGTGGCGCCCCATGTGAGGCCGCCGCCCATGCCCTCAATCAGGACAAGGTCGTTTTCCTTGATCTTTCCGCCGCTCACCGCCTCGTGCAGAGCCAGCGGAATCGACGCCGCCGAGGTATTGCCATGGCGATCCACCGTGGTCACAACCTTGTCCATCGGCATGTTCAGCTTCTTGGCCGTGGCCTCGATGATTCTGATATTCGCCTGGTGCGGAACCAGCATGTCGATATCCTCGGGCTTCAGATTGTTCTTCTCCAGGACCTCCTGCACCACATCGGCCATGAAATGCACCGCATGTTTGAAGACCTCGCGACCTTCCATAACAATTTTGGTGTCTGCGTATAAAATATCCTGGTGGCGACCGTCGGCATAAAGATGGGTCGAGATAATCCCGCGCCCGTCATTCTTCTCGTTGGCTTCGACAATCACCGCACCCGCGCCATCAGCGAACAGCACGCAAGTCGTACGATCACTCCAGTCGATGATGGACGACATCTTCTCCGCGCCGATCACCAGGGCGCGCTTCGACACACCGGTCTGAATGAAACTGTTGGCGATACTCAGCGCATAAACAAATCCCGTGCACACGGCCTGAACATCAAAGGCCGGCCCCGGCAGGATCCCCAGCGCCTGCTGCACATTCACAGCTACGGCGGGGAAAATCCTGTCCGGCGTTGTCGTCGCGACAATCACGCAATCAATCTCCGCGCCCGTAAGCCTCGCATTCTCCAGCGCCTGCTTCCCGGCGGCGATCGCCATCGTGCCGGTGGTTTCATCGTCGCCCGCGATGCGGCGCTCTTTAATCCCCGTGCGCTTGACAATCCATTCATCTGATGTGTCGACCAGCTTCTCCAGATCGGCGTTGGTGACAATTTTGGGCGGCAGATAAGCACCCGTTGATCGGATTACAGCTTTGATACTCATTAATTCTTCCTCATGAAATCAGCGTATCCTGGCTCATCAGCCGGTTGATTTCGTCGGCCACTTTCTTGGTATATCCATGGCGCGCCAGTTGCCCCGCCAGCCGTAACGCGCTTGAAAATCCCAGGTCATCCGTCCCGCCGTGACTCTTGACGCAGATCCCGCCAAGGCCAACAAACACGCCGCCGTTATAAAGCCGCGGATCGACTTTGCGCTTGAAACGCTTCAACGCGAAGAATGCCAGCGCCCCGCCGAGAATCGCCAGCGGGTCCGAACTGATGGCTTCCTTGAAATAATGCCCGGTCATCTTGCCGACGCCCTCGCCGGTCTTCAACGCGATATTGCCTGCATAACCGTCGCACACGACAACATCCACCGTGCCCTTGGTGATGTCATCGCCTTCGACGAAGCCCTTGTACAATCCCGGCAATTCGACCTTCGAGAGAATTTCAGCCGCCGCGCGAACATGGTCCGGCCCTTTCATGTCTTCCGAGCCCACATTCAAAAGCCCGACCGTTGGCATGGAAATATTCTTGTAAGCTTTTGCGAATACAGCACCGAGCACCGCGAACTGCGCCAGCGTCTCCGCATCCACCAGGACATTCGCACCCAGGTCCAGCATCACCGTGCTGCCTTCCATCGCGGGAAACACACTCGCCAGCGCCGGGCGGTGAATGCCGGGCAGCATACGCAGAACAACTTTTGCAATCGCCATCATCGCGCCGGTGTTTCCTGCCGACACCGCCGCATGCGCCTGCCCCGTTTCCACGGCTTCGATCGCCATGCGCATCGAGCTGCCCTTGCTGGCGCGCAGCGCCGCTGATGGCTTTTCATCCATGCGGATCGTCTTGTCTGTATGAACGATGCGCGTGGCGTTTTTCAGTGAAGGATATTTATTGAGATAGGGTGTGATGCGGCTTTCATCGCCGAACATGATGAAACGGATATCCTTGTTTTCTTCATGCAGGATATTCGCGCCGGGAACGGCCACTTCCGGACCGAAATCGCCACCCATCGCGTCCACGGCAATCGTTATCGCGTGAAGTTCGGGTGTATAATTATCTGTGAAATTCGACAAGGGGTGAACCCTCTCCCGGTTCGAAAATGTCTTGCCTGAGAAGTATATCAGGCTCCAGCGTGTATTCCAGAGCCTGATGGATTATTTATTAGTCGCGGGCCGCGGTAACTTGCTTGCCTTTGTACATGCCGGTCTTGAGGTCAACATGGTGACGGCGAACAGGTTCGCCCGTGTGTGAATCTTCAACCCAGTTCGTCGCAGTCAGGCCGTCATGTGAACGGCGCATGTTGCGTCTGGATTTCGATGTTTTTCGCTTTGGAACAGCCATAGCACTTATCCTTTTCTAATCAGGGGCATTAATTAACGAAAACAGAGAGGGTATGCAAGGAAAAAGGCGTAAATAAGCCCTGAACCCTAGGAATCCTCGTTTTCGAGCTTGTGTTTCCAGTCCTTAAGGGCCGCAAAAGGGTTCTCATAGACCTCGGCCGAGGCCCCCTTTTTGCCCTGGGCCTCCAACGCCGCATCATACTCCGCCCCTTCGGCATGCGGGTAAGGGTCAATGGCCAGCGACAAATATTGGGAGACCAGTTCGCCCAAATCAATCTGCCCGTCCGTTACCGGTTCCGGATCTTCGCTTTCATCAAGGAACGGCGTCTCTCCCGCCTGCCCCTCGCGCGCAAGGCGCTCCTGTTTCGCGCGGGCAAAGGATACGGCTTGGTCCTGGTCGGCATACCAAGACTCAAAACTGTCGCTCACTTCACTCTTCACGGGTTTAGCGGTAATGACGCAGCTCTGCGTGAGGCTGGCG
>Ga0247727_10012849_pt1 | contig 14261 bp, 8 predicted proteins | sample WisWelCaveWW1625_FD_202498 | JGI IMG/M metagenome (GOLD analysis project Ga0247727, IMG submission 202498) | Biofilm microbial communities from Wishing Well Cave, Virginia, United States - WW16-25 | ecosystem: Environmental > Aquatic > Deep subsurface > Groundwater > Cave microbial mat | place... | reverse complement strand
GTTCACCTTGTCCTGACCGGCGTACTTGGGAGCAGTCCCGTGGGTTGCCTCGAAAACGGCGTATCCACTTTCGTAGTTGATATTCCCACCTGGTGCGATGCCGATCCCGCCGACCTGAGCCGCCAGCGCATCGGAGATATAATCGCCGTTCAGATTGAGTGTTGCGATCACATCGTACTCGTCGGGGCGCGTGAGAATCTGCTGCAGAAAGGCGTCCGCGATCACATCCTTGACAAGGATTTTATCCGCCGGTGGCTTTCCGCCGCACTCTTCCCAGGAGATCGTCTCATTGGCAAACTCTCTCTTCGCCAGGGCGTATCCCCAATCGCGGAATCCACCCTCGGTAAATTTCATGATATTTCCTTTGTGGACGAGTGTCACGGATTTTCGGGTATTGGTTATTGCATATCGGATCGCGGCGCGCACCAATCGTTCAGTACCTTCTTTGGAGACCGGCTTGATGCCGATGCTCGAGGTCTCTGGAAAACGGATCTTCTTTATGCCCATCTCCGTCTGAAGCCACTTGACCACTTTGGTGGCTTCCGGCGTTCCGGCTTTCCATTCAATGCCGGCGTAGATATCTTCTGTGTTTTCCCGAAAGATCACCATGTTGACCTTCTCCGGGTGTTTCACAGGCGATGGAACTCCTTGAAAATATTGCACTGGTCGGAGGCACACGTACAAATCGAGCATTTGGCGGAGCGTCACATTGATCGACCGAATTCCTCCTCCAATAGGAGTTGTGAGGGGTCCTTTGATGGCCACAATGTATTCTCTGATTGCTTCAAGTGTATCATTCGGGAGCCATGTGTTCTCCCCGTACACACTGTTGGATTTTTCGCCGGCAAAAACCTCAAACCAGAGGATCTTCCGCCTTCCTCCATAGCCTTTTGCAACGGCTTGGTCCATAACCAACTGGGCGGCGCGCCAGATATCCGCTCCCGTTCCGTCCCCCTCGATAAATGGAATGATCGGATTGTCAGGAACCTGAAGTTTGCCGTTTCGGACGGCGATCTTCTCTCCCGATGCCGGAGGTTTGAGTTTTGTGTACTGCGGCAACTGTCAAGTCTCCTTTACGTGGATCGTTTTCCGCTGTGATTGCGAGTGAGACGGTGGTATTCACCCTGCGCTGCAGCTTGGACGCGACTCGAGTTGAAGCCCGCATTGGGAATAAAGTATCGAGTGATTGGTCGCAAGGCAGGAAGCTCTGTGAAATCAGGCAGTATCTGGGATAGACTTACCCACATGCGTTGGGGGAAGCTAGCAAAAAGCGCGAGGAAAGTCAACCGGAAGTCCACGTGTGTCTTGCTTTTCAGCCGGTGATTGGGTATATTTTTTCCTGCAAGTGCACCCCTCGTTGCCTCAATAGAAAGAGATATCTTAAGGAGTACCTATGAAACGATTTCCCGCCGTTCACCTTCTTCTAATTGCCGCCGCGTACATTGCTGTAACGGGTTTTCAGTGCGGGTCTGCTGAACTCACTACAGCGAGGTTGGCGATGCAGCAGAAGCAGTGGCAGAAAGCCGAGGAGAGCTTTTTGAAAGAACTTCAAAAAAATGAAAATAACGAAGAAGCCTGGTTCCTGCTCGGGCAGGTTCGCCTGGAGCTCAAGAAGTATCCTGAAATGAATGAAGCCTATGGCCGGGCACTCGCAATTTCGGGAATTCATGCGTCTGATATCGCACGAACCCGAATTGCCATCTGGGCGGAATTGTACAACCAAGGGATCAACGAGTATAACAGGGGGCGTGAAGACTCGACCGCCTATGCGGTAGCGATCAATGCATTTACGATTGCCATTGCGTTGAATCCGGATTCCGCGTCCACATATTACGTCACCGCATTGGCATATTATGCCAAGAATGATTTGAACAAAGCGGAAACTCTCCTCAAAACTGCAATGGAGAAGAAGCCAGTGTATGTAGACGCGGCACGCTTGCAGGGGAGGATTCATATGCTCCGCGCACAGCAAAAGAAGGACGCAAAAGATGGTCCAGGCGCGACCGCAGAATACACGAAGGCTGCCGCGGCACTCGAGATGGTGTACAAAGCGGAACCTGCGAACGCGGACAATATTGCGATGCTGATCGAGGCCTATGAGCTTGCAAATGAAGTGGACAAAGCGATGACGTTGACGCGGGATGCGGTCGCTTCGGATCCGAAAAATCCCATCTTTCGGTTTGCGTACGGTGTGTTTCTCCTGAAGCGGGACAAATTCGAAGAGAGTATCGAACAATTCACGAAAGCGTTGGAGATCCAGCCGGAGAACCCGGATGCGATTTATAACCTCGGTGTTGCATATTTGAACTGGGGTGTGGCTATGAAGGAAGCCGACACGAAGAGGGGGGAAAGTATGAAGGCAAAGGTTTATAAACCCGACTTGTCATACAAGGAAAAATTCAGAGCGTCGTTACCATATCTTGAGAAAATCACCAAACTTCGCCCGGATGATACAGCCTTATGGCTGCAGTTGGGCAAAGTGTATGTAAATCTGAATATGCAGAAAGAATCCAAGGCTGCGTTCGATCAGGCCGACAGGGTCACGGGAGAGAAATAACCAACGCGATACAATATTGTACTGCCTGTTTACCCGCCCGATACGGGGTGAACGGGCACTTTTTTTGGAGGAATTGAGGCATGGTCGATCAAGAGCAGTCCGGACAACAGATCAACATCGAGCTCGGCGAAAAAGAAGCGGAGGGAATCTATTCGAACCTTGCAATCATCACACATTCTCCAGCAGAGTTTGTCATTGATTTTACCCGTGTCCTCCCGGGTGTTCCAAAAGCAAAAGTTCATGCACGGCTGATCATGACTGCTCAGCACGCAAAGCTGTTGCTTCGAGCGCTCGACGACAACATCAAGAAGTTCGAAAGCAAGTTTGGCGAGATCAAAATCCACGGAGAAATGCCGGGAGGCGGTTTCGGGTTTCAACCGCTGGTAAAAGACGAAAAGGTTCATTGACGCTTCTTCTTCTTCCACACTGACTCCGCGTGGATGGTGATGTGTAGAACCCGAACGCTCTTCTGTAACTCGCGGGCTTCTCGATTCCTCCGCACGCCGTTTCCCTCGGCTGCTATTCCTCCCCATTTTTTTACCTACCATTTCCTTCCGTTCACCTCGAATGAGAGCTTCGAACTCTTCTAGAAATCCGGTTGAAAACCCTCTCGCTCTTTAGGAGACAACCGCAAAGGTCGCGAAGGGATACCGAAGAACGCAAAGAGGATTAAATCAAAACAATTTTTCTTCGCGTCCTTCGCGCCTTCTTGGCGTTCTCTGCCCGTCCCCTGCGGGGGACGAGGCCTCGTCTCATGTTATTAGTGTTGAATTGTGAGACGGGCGGTTAATCATAAATGCACAGTTTCCCTTCCTCCGTCTGGCGGGCGGAACGCCCGCTCTCATCTCCATCCGAATCTCTGTTGTTACTTTCTTTAGTAGAGGTTGTGTGAAAATCATTAACAGGCCGCACCTACGGCGCTCTTATCTCTTTTTTTGCTTTGTTTTTGCTTCGTTCAGAATGACGCGCTCGTAGTTCGAGTTTTTACGCAAAGTGTTCAATGGTGACACACGAAACCGTTCCCCATGTCCCATCTCTGTATCGCGATCTGTTCCACTCGTCATGTGTGGCAGTAGTTTGGAGAAAGGAAAAAGGGTGGAAGCTCGACCCGTTCTGTAGCGCAATCCTCTGAGATTACGATGCGTCGTGGGCTTTCCCGAATGAGTCGTGTTTCGGAAGTCTGTGTGATCCAGACCATCATCCCTCCAATGACCCCTTCATCTGGCATCTCATTTGCCGAATAGTGTCACGGTCTGATATGTGACGAGGCGGACCAGTGCGGGCTTGAAGACCCAACACCACCACTCGAACTCTTCACTTCTGGGGGGCTGAATGAGCTGTAGTCAAGAAATCCACCACTGTGTGAAAACAGGAGGAATATGCGTTGTATCGATCCTGATTTTTTCAATGTTTTTTGCAGGCTGTTTCAACGACTTGTTGGACCCAATCGCTCCGAGCTGGGACGTCAATGTGACGTTCCCGCTTGTGAACAGGGTGTACAGCCTCGCTGAGATCACGTCAAAAGACACGAGCATTCTGCGCGTCGGTGCCGGCAACCAGTTGATGTACTCCGCGAACGTTCAGTCAGGGTCAACATATGTAGGCGATCTCATCAAGATCGACCCGATCAACACAAGCGTCAACGTAGCGCTCGGTACATTCGCCATCGCGGTTCCCCCTCTGACCGTTCCGATCCAGATCCCGTTTCTGCCGCAGGGCATGACCGTCACGATTCCTGATACAACCGTCAACCTCCCCGATGCACAGGGTTCAATGGGCGTGTTCGACCGGGTGACTTTTAGGAGCGGACGCATTGATTTCTCTCTGAGGAATAATCTCCCGGTGCCGATAGAGATAACCGACCCGATCGTGTTGCGGGATGACCAGAATAATGTCGTTGCGACCTTCGCGCTCAGCCCGTCGGTCATTCCGGCAAACGGACTCGGGAGTGCCTCCGATAATCTTGACAACAAGACGATGACCCAATCGGTCCGGATGACGGGTGTCAGGATTCATGTCTTCGGGAGCGGTTCACCTGTGCAGATACCGACCGGTGATTTGCTCGTCACAACGTTGACGACCAGCAATCTCCAGGTAAGCCAGGCAGTGCTGTCACAGGTTCCTCCACAATTCCTGCAGAACAATGACACGACCTACCTGGCGATCAATGATTCGACATTGGTGAAGGAAGTGAGGATCAAGAGCGGGAATATGAATCTCGCGTTTAGCAACAATATTGCTCTGGGTGTGGTTTTGCGTTTCCGGTTCAATCAGTTGCTCCGGCGAGTCGGAACTGCGTTCCTGCCATTCGAAGACAGTCTCTTTCTACCCGCGAACGGTTCGGGGTCTTTCACCATTGATGTCTCGGGCTACAGAATTCAGTCGGCCGACGGCGATTTTGTCCGTTCGCTACAAACCGTCAGCAGTGTCAACCTCGCAGGCAGCGGAGGCCAGCGTGTTACAGTCAATGATACCGACAAGATTGCAATCTCTGTTTCCAGCAGCACCCCGATCATCGCCGACTCGGCTGTTGGGGTCCTCAAGCCTACATGGATTCAAATTGATCAGGTCGTGCCTCTTGATTTTGGAAGCTTGCCCACGAAGTTTTCCGGCCAGCTTTCGATTCCGTCCGCTAACCTTGCATTTACGCCTGCGGTAAATATTGGCTTCCCGCTGGATCTGGAAATTCAGATGGTGGCTAAAAAGAATGGCACAGGGGACATGGTATATCTCCAGTTTCCTGCGGCGCAAAAGCGAATAACGGCTTCTTCAGGGACTCTCCAGTTTGACCCGGCCGAGGTTGGACAGTTTCTTACGCAACTGGCAGGGAAGCTGCCCGATTCTCTTCGCATCATTGGCAATGTGGTGGTCAATCCCCCAGGCGCATATGATCCAACGCTCGCAGGTATCGGCAGTGTCGGCAGGAACACCTCATTTGGGGGAGGGGTGCAGATGGACATCCCGCTGCGGCTTTCGATAACAAATGGAAGTTTTCGAGACACACTCGTCTTGGGGGATTCAACCGGGGACGGGGAAAAAGATTTCGATCCGAAGAAGGAGCCGATCAGCAGCCTCAATTATGGGAAGATGTATTTGGAGGTGAACAATGCCATCCCCCTACAGGTAGGCATCAACATGAGTCTAATGAATGCATTACGTCAGCCTCTGCTGCTCATTCCACAGTCCGGGAGTCCGATACAATTCAACGCGCCCGCGGTTGATGGTGCAGGCGATGTGGTCGTTCCTGCGAAGAGCACTGCGATTATTGAACTCAGCTATGCCGACGTGCAGCAATTCAATCCATCAGAGTTCATGGCATATGCTGTTTCACTGATGACGACTCCGGGAAGTCCGGCAGTCCGCTTCAAGACAACCGATTACATCCAGATTCGGATCTGGTCAGCACTTTCCTATCGGGTGAACAAATGAAAACATTCCGTTGGCATATTCGTATCGCCTTTCTTTGGATCATCGTACTGCTCTTCTCAGAGTCTCTTCGGGCCGCCGGTGAACGGACCAATATTCGGGGCATCGGAATGGGAAGGACTTTTGTCGCATCGTCCCAGGGACTGGATGCAGTTGGCGTGAATCCGGCGAACTTGCCGCTCGAGGACAGGGGGACGGTTGAATTCAGTCTCCTGCAGTTCGGATTCCACGTGGGAAGTGACCTTTTCAATTATGATCTGTACAACAAGTATTTTACCGGTGTTCCAAGCGACAGCGGACGAGTGGCACGTTATCTTTCCGAAACTGACAAGCAGGACATCCTGAGCAGATTCAACGGCGGCGTCGCGCGGTCGATGGTCGACGTCGAGGCGCGGCTTCTCGGATTATCCCTCCGGTTTCCCAGTGTCGGTACCTTTGCGTTTACCGTCAGCGAACAGATCGGCGCCTACGTCGATCTGCCGAAGGACTATGCGGAATTTATCTTTTACGGGACTCTTCCCGGAAAAGTTTTGGACTTCAGCGAAACAAGCGTAAAGGGGTCGTGGACCCGTGAGTATACACTTGCATTTGGAACGGACATTCCGGCTCGGATTCCGTATTTGGAATCACTCACAGGTGGCATCGCGGTGAAAATGGTGAAAGGGTATGCATACTACGAAGTTGAACGCTTCAATTCAACGCTTGCGACCGCGGACAACGGTGTGCTGACGGCAAATATTGGATTTCTCTCTCGCCTCGCGGGTGCCGATCTGTTCAATAACGGAATCGATGGGTTCCCGGAACCGGTGGGACAGGGATTCGGCGTCGATCTCGGTGTGTCGGGGAGGCTGAATAGCGCAATCTCCTTCGGCTTGAGTATGACCAATATCGGCTCCATTCGCTGGGACAAGGGAGTTGAAGAGATTCACGCGGACACCGTGATCACGATTGACGACCCTCTGGATCCGGCGCAGAGAGATCAGGTGGAGCGAAGTCTGACCGGAGAGCGGCGGGTAGGTGAGGCGTTCTCCACGTCGCTTCCCACAACCCTGCGGCTTGGCGTTGCGCTGAAGGTCAATGAGCTACCGGTACTTGAAACCATGCCAGGCGAATTGTTGCTGGCCATGGATTACAATCAAGGCTTGACGGAGACGCCGACTTCATCGACGAGATCCCGTGTTTCTCTCGGGATGGAGTACCGGCTGGTTCGCTGGTTTCCGATTCGCGCAGGAATTTCGGTCGGAGGAACGGATCATCTCAACTGTGCGCTCGGGTTTGGTCTCAATTTTGGCATTTTCGATCTTGACGTCGGTTCCGAAAACGTTGGCTGGCTTTTCAACCCGGACAGTTTCTCTCGTGGTTCCTTATCGATCGGGATGTTGTTCAGAATCTAGAAGTCTGGTCGAAAACCCTGTCTAAATATAACCGCAGAACGCAAAGGTCGCAGAGGAAAACAAAAAGGCAAGAGATCTTTTTTATGGGAAATCTCTCTAGGAGTACGCTCGCAAATCCTGTCCAAAAATATAACCGCAGGGAACGCAAAGGTTGCAGAGGAAAAAAACGAGAGATAAGAGATCTTCATCCAAAAGTTCATTGTCCTAAGTGGCGCTCAATGATTATCGCGGGGAGTACGCCTGTCGCGGCTAAAGGTCACCTACGAGAACCTCGTTTGAACGTTTGAACCGCACCCGTTCGAACGGTCTCTCTCAGAAGTCGAAGTTTATTCCCAGGGTTCCATACAAGTAACTCGTGTGTTCCCAGGGCTTTTGCTCCCTTCCAACAATGGTGGAGAATTTCACCTCCGCATAGATGAAGTAGGGGAGAATCTCTGCCCAAGCGCCGAGCATCAGGAGTCGCGAATATTGCGCGGAGATCTTAAACCAGTCGATCCGCTGGTTTTTGTACTCGAACCTTATCAGCGGGTCGATAAACGCTTGCGTCGGTCCGGCTGGTTGGATCCCACCCTCTCGCTGCCTGTTGAGCGTTACCTGGTGATAACTCATCCCCATATGAATGTTGAACCGATGGCGTTCGTCATCAAACGCGTAGTCAAACGCGTAATATCCCTGCAGAACAGTTGAGAGTGAATAGAGGCTGTCCAGGTTAGGAGTGAGGTTGTCGGGACGCCTTCGTGTGAGCCCCCCCAATGCAAATGTCCCTCCCACTGCGGTGTAGGGAATGTGTTGCGAATTCAGTTTCACCGCATCCCATTCAAACTCGAATTCTCCGGCAATGCCGGCACTGCCATTTAAGAGCCGTTGCCTGAGGGTGAGTGATCCGGCAACCGGTACCTCTGTCAGGCCACCATGCACCGGCAACCAGGCACCGAGTTTGATGGATTTGTAGGATGCAAACATCCGCGCCTGTCCCGATGACCAGAACGGATATCCGAGTTCGTCGTCACCAACTCGACCGACGATTCCCCAATCATTGCTGAATCGGACGGAACCTCCGAAGGCAGACAGGTTAAAGCCGACCCACTCTGGTGTCGTCGGTCGGGGGACAGGTTTGCGGTTCCCACGCGAATTGGTTCGGTATCCGGCAGGCGTTTCATTCTCGGATGCGTAGTTACGTTCCAGAAGCTCCCGCTTGAGATCGGGGTCGAGGATTGATTGGGCATAGAGTCTGCCGTAGGAAGTTTTCCCGATTCTAATGTCAATGATATTCTGCTGATCAGGACTGGCAACGACGTACACAACATCTTCTTCGGAGAATTGCTTCCCACGATGCCGGAACGCTTTGTAAATGCTCGTCTTTGTGTATTTGTCAAGAACTGTCCAAGTCGGAAAGTACAAGGTGTAACTGCTATCCCCTGTGTTCAGGGCATTCACGACCGTTTCAAGCGATTGCAGTTCCGCCCGAGCACTCTTGAGTTCAGCTGTCAATTGTTCATTCTGCCCATACGCCGTTCGTAGAGCAGCGAATCCAATGAGGAAAAGGAGTCCCAACCTGATGATACTAATCGCCTGGTTCATGGCAGAAGCCCCTTTCAATAAAAGCTAAAGGTATATGGAATAGTAATGTTCACAAAATTCTGCTGCTCCCATGGTGCTGCTTCCCGTAAGAATGGGGCAGCGCCCTTGATTTCGATGCGGAGGCTGTTGCGGAGAATCTCCAGCCACACCGTTCCAAGCAGCCATTCTTTGTAGTACTGCACACTTACGCCGAATCGATTTGTGAATTGCTGATTCATGAACTCAACCTTGACGTATGGACTCCAGAATGTCCGTGTTCCATCCGCCCTGCGAATCGCAGCAGCGACTTCACGGACCACACCGTTCACCGTTTCCGTATGGGCAGGCACGAGTTCATCATGACTGACAGTGTGGAAGCCGATGCCCACCTTGAAACGCATCAGATCGGCATTGTTTGCGATGCCAACGGTATACGAATACCAGAGCTGAGCCATGCTCGGAATTGCATAGATGTTCTTGCTGTCAGCAAATGTGCCATCTGTGTCGTCGCGTGGAAGACCGATGATGAAGGATCCTCCTGCGGACGCAACGTCGAATTCGCCAGTCACGCCATACAACCCATTGAGCCGGCGCGGCTTGAGGATTGGGTTAAAGAGCGATATTCCATCCAGACCGCCGGCAAAAGGAAGCTGCACGCCGAGTTTGATTCGTTTGTAAAGCACAAGGAATGACATATTTCCCGAAGTCCAAAACGGATAGCCCAGTTCCTCATTACCAATTTTCGCTTCCGCGCCCCAGTCGCTGCCGAAACGGATACTCGCATTGTCCAAAAAACGGAGGGTGACGACAGTCGCTGTCTCGTGGTCAACCCCTTCGAGGCTGTAGCGATTGAATGCGATGAGAATACTGTCACTGTCGGTTACGAGTCGAGGTTGGAGTTGGTTCTCAATCCTGAACCTCCGATCGATCAGTTCTTTATCCTGGCCATACTGTGCAGTGGCAAGAATCCGCCGCGTGAGACCCAATTCACGATTCACATCTGCCTCCAATACTTCCTTCAATCTTTTTCCCCGCATTTCGTTGTCGCCAAAGAAAAGGGCGACAAGCGTCGTTGTCGGGGGAGGGGTTGCAATCACCTGAATGTCTGATTTCTCCTTGACGAGATTTGAATCCATGGTCACGCGCACCACGGCTGTGCGCAGAGAATCCTGGAATTCCGCATCTCGTATCCGCCATGCTCGCAGATTGGTGTAGTAATAGGTACTCCGGTCAACTGATTCCAGAATAGCGTAGAGTTGATCGATCTGCTGCCGAAGAACATTGAGAGAATCAATCAAGCGAGCTGCTTCTCTCACGGTATCTTCTATCCGTGCCGGGTGGGACTTGACAATATCGGGAGCAGTCGTGGGTTGACCGGACGGATCATAGTTCGCCGAGCGTGGAGCAGGCCGCACCTTCAACGATGTCCTCCTATTTCCGGTGTCTCGTTTCTCTAACGCGGTCTGTGAAGAATCGTCCTTTCTCGTATTGTGCTTTTCCCGGGTCGCGAATAGGCTCTTGTTACCGATTTCAACAAATGGAGATCCTGCAGCCTTTACTTCAGGGTTCTGTTCTGGCGTCCCGAGAACCTGCGCGTGCAGATTCACCGCACATGTGAACAAAACAGCTAACGGCAGAACAATGATTGAAACTGACGAATGAATATTCTTGCTGATCACCATATTGCACCCGACATAACGTTATTAATACAGTAATACAAATGTCTTATCAAGCGGTCTCGACGGTACCTGGCTGATTCCTTTTGCTGAGATTCTCAGTGTCAGATACTGTGGACGTGTTTTTGTCACATCCCGGATCGTCAGTGTGAACGCTTTTCCATAGATCGGAGGATCCAAACGGGACGTTACACCAGCCGGGTAGAGGACTTCATATTTCACCTGCACGTCCGCGCCGCTCAGGTCTCTGCAAAAGAATTGAACGACATAATCACTTCCTCTCAATCCAGAGGAAGTCCACTCGATCTGCGGCGAGGGGGGTGCTTGGACGGAAATCTCTCTCGTCATGATCTCAGCCCCTTTTGTCGAGCGCGCCCGGAATGTCAAGCTCGTCCATGATTGGTCCGGGATAATCTTGTATGGGTATTGCTTTGCCGTGATCGTTCCAACCGGTGATGTCGTGTTGGCGAAAATCTGGACAGTGTATTCATTGGCCTCCAGTTCACCGACCCTGCTGTTGAAAACGTACGGCACCTTCCAGTACGCTTTCTGTTGCGGCTCGGGGTTCCAGTTCGGCATATCTACATCAATCGTGAATGTGAGGTCGTCTGACTCGATTTCAGGGCTCAGCCCACGGTTCGCCAGGCCGTGCAGAGTAACGCGAGTTTCGCCCTTTGTGGGGTTATCCCAAATAAGCTGAACGGTATTCTTTCCGGCTGAACCCCTTCGGAATCCCTTTGGAAGCCCCCAGAGGCGAAGTTTCGTGGGGTCTGTGTTGACGAAAATGTATTTTTCGTATTTGATACCGGCGATCCAGTTATCGCGGTTTTTGTCAACTGCCATGGCAAAATTTGTCGCGGGAACCGGGTCTTTTTGAACGCTCAGCACGAAATGTACAGTATCACTCTTGATCGTTCTGTATCTCCCGCCTGCGTCGTCCGGCAGATGTCTGGACAATTCTGCCCATAGCCCGAAGCTGTACTCTCCGGGTTCTAGAAATTTGCCGACAAATGTTCCATTGCCCGTTACGGGATCCACTCTTGGGTGCTCAGAGTATTCTCCTGGAACGCTTTGCGGTTCAAGACTCTTCGCAAAATACTTGAGGTTTGACTTTTCCTCGTCGTTATGTAAATCGGAAACGAGGATAAGAACGCTGTCGTCACGTGATGTCACCCAATGGTTTGTTGCTGGTACCGAAAGGGAAAGGGGTTTTTCGTAGGACCTCACAATGCTGTCCAACCAGTAGTCCCGTTCAGTGACTACCGCCAACAGGTCGACAACGACAACAAGATATAACACAAAATAGAACGAACTCTTTGGCTGCATATCCCTTACGCCGACGTGATCCGGAAGACGCGTTGCATCATGTGCTGCACTTCCTTGAGCGATCCTGTGTTCGTGTCGATTCGATCCAGCAAATTCTTCCGCACTGATGTTTCCGCGTCAATATGTTCATTCAAGGCCTCGACGAAGCGGCGTTCGCTTTCAATCAACCGTTCGAACTTGTATCCGAGTTTTGTCAGGTCACTGACGAGGCCATCGACCCTTCGATCCATTGCTCCCGTATATCCCTCCAGGCGCGCCACGGCTTCGACGACCTCTTGTCTCTCGTGTGAGCTTTGCTGTGTTCCTCTTGATTTCAGGAAGACCACATACGCCATGAGCATCAGGAGAATGAACTCAGCAGTAAGACCGATGCCGACAACTGCGGGTGAGAGTCTGCCATCTGCACCGAGGAACACCTGTGGTATAAAGCTGCTGATGTTGCCAAGTCCGCGAAGGCCGACGATGAGGACCAGGAGCCCCGCGCCCCCGTATACCGCTGCGGGGACTACGCTTACAAGTCTCGAACTGAGAGTCTCTTGCTTCGTCATTCTTTCCTCTTCCGCGTATTGTGTCTCAAGTGTATTTCACTCGTGCGGGAAGAGTCCTCAAGGCTTCATCCGAATTTCTGTTCTGGAATTCCCTGCACGTATGAAGTATGAGTATGCATTGTCAACGTCTGTGCCATCAAAATGAGGAAATTTCTTTGGAATTGCGGGATCAAGGGGAGGAATGGCGGCTTGAAGTAATCAGATGGGTAATATTGTGCATCGATGGGATCAGCCAATAGGAAGTTGGAAGGAGGCTGAACTCCATGGGATGGTGGACTTTCAGCAGGTCGAAGAAGTCGGGGTCAACGGAAGGTGAATCAGACTGAGAGGGACGAACAACCCATACTACAGGATATACTTGCTCAGATCCCTGTTCTTCACGATGGTCGCAAGCTTGGAGCGGACGAGAAGTTGGTTGACGATGATAGTTTCCTGACTTATTTCGTCGGGAGCATCGAACAGGACGTCCTCGAGAAGGGTCGTCATAATCGTATGGAGGCGTCGTGCACCGATATTTTCGACTTGTTCGTTCACTTCCGTTGCAATGGCCGCGATTTCTCTGATGCCGTCTTCGCGGAATTCGATCCTGATTCCCTCTGTTGCAAGAAGGGCCGCATATTGTTTGATCAGCGCGTTTTCCGGTATGGTGAGGATCTTCACGAAATCATCCTCTGTGAGGCTGCTGAGTTCCACACGGATGGGGAAGCGTCCTTGGAGCTCGGGAATAAGGTCGGAGGGCTTTGAGGCATGAAATGCCCCCGAGGCGATGAAGAGGATGTGGTCGGTTTTTACCATTCCGTATTTCGTCATGACGTTCGACCCTTCGACGATCGGAAGGAGGTCGCGCTGCACACCCTCGCGTGAGACGTCGGGTCCGGCCATATGACCTTTGCTCCCGGCAATCTTATCGATCTCATCGAGGAAGACGATCCCCGAATTTTCGACCCGCAGGATTGCGTCTTTCGTAGCAGCGTCTTGGTCAATCAGTTTTTGTGCTTCCTCATTCGTGAGAAGGACACGTGCTTCCGCCACCGTCATTCTCCGGCGTTTCATCTTCTTGGGCAGCAAGTTTCCGAAGATATCCTGGACGTTGACACCCATGTCCTCAAGGCTCATCGGCCCGATCACCTGCATCAATGGCATTCCGCTCGTTGGAACATCCAATTCGATGATCCGCTGGTCGAGTTGTCCGGACTTCAGTTTCACACGGAATTTTTCGCGTGTGGCTTGGTTGTCCTCCTCGTCTTTGAGGGTCTCCATCGGGGCTTCGACCGTTGCATGGGAACGTTTGCGGACCGCAGGAATCAGCAGGTCAAGGATCCGTTCCTCGCTCAATTCCTTTGCTTTGTCATTGACTTCAACGCGTCGTTCTGCCTTCACCATATTCACGGAATACTCGGTCAAGTCGCGAATGATCGATTCGACGTCACGCCCAACGTATCCGACTTCTGTAAATTTTGATGCCTCCACTTTGATGAACGGGGCATTGGACAACCGTGCAAGTCGGCGCGCGATCTCTGTCTTGCCGATCCCGGTCGGCCCGATCATGATAATGTTATTGGGCATGATTTCTTCGCGTAGGCCTGCAGGGACCTGGAGGCGCCGCCACCGATTGCGCAACGCTATTGCGACGGACTTTTTCGCGTTGTTCTGGCCGATGATGTATTTGTCGAGTTCCCGCACGATCTCCCGTGGGGTCAATTCACGCCCGTACTGTGGCGAGCCAAGGGCTGTCGTCATGATGGAGTACGATGTATGAATGACACGTGAGGAT
>Ga0247727_10012848_pt1 | contig 14262 bp, 7 predicted proteins | sample WisWelCaveWW1625_FD_202498 | JGI IMG/M metagenome (GOLD analysis project Ga0247727, IMG submission 202498) | Biofilm microbial communities from Wishing Well Cave, Virginia, United States - WW16-25 | ecosystem: Environmental > Aquatic > Deep subsurface > Groundwater > Cave microbial mat | place... | reverse complement strand
AAAACTGGCCGCGACCGCCGCGTGACTGGCCGACCCGCCGAGCAGACGCGGGTTCTCCGCCTTGGGAGTCTTGATGGAATCCAACGCCGTCGAGCCGACGATAAGGACGCTCATGGGTGTGGCGAATGGCAGGTTTCAGATTTCAAACCGGCGCGTACGGTAGGAAATTGGACCGGGCGGAGCAAGCTCTGCCAACGGGATTGCCCCGCGAAAGTCTTGCCCGGCCAGTGCGGCGCTCCATACTCACCCGCCATGAAAATTTCCGTCGTCGCGTTCCGGGCCTTGCGCCGGGCAAACAAAACCTCAAGGACCCGCGGCTCGATCAGGCCGACGAACTCGTGGAAGCCAAAAAGAAGACCTACGCCCAGGTGGACGTCGTCGGTGAAGACGCCACGGCGGATGCGGACGCCATCGTCGTGTCGCGAGAGCGGTTGCCGGATTTGATTTTACACGACCTGGAGTTTGTCGAGACCCGGCTGGGCCGCGAGCCGGCGGCGGGTGAAAAGGTTGCGCTCGAGAAAATCCAGGCCGCGCTGGAGAGCGAGCGGATCGTGTTTGATTCGGGGTTGAGCGCGGAGGATTTGCAGGCCGTGACGGCGCACAATTTCGTCACGAACAAACCCGTGACCGTGGCCGAGGCCGCGGAGTTGGAGAACTCCGACGCGCTGATGGTGCGCGCGTTTGCCGCCAGCGGCTGGATCAGTTTCCTGACCGTGGGCGGCAAGGAGAACCGCGCCTGGCCGATTCGCAAGGGTCTGACGGCGTGGGAAGCCGCGGGCACAATTCACACGGACATTCAGAAGGGTTTCATCCGCGCCGAGATCATCAGCTTCGACGACTTCATCGCCGCCGGCGGCGAAACGGAAGCCAAGCGCGCGGGCAAGCTGCGTCTCGAACTCAAGCAATACGTCATGCAGGACTACGACCTGGCGAATTTCCGGTTCAACAAGTAACCAGCACGCCGCGAATCGGCCGCACGGCCTTGCACCGGAGGGGCGGGGCAGCGGCTCGCCCGATCAATCTTGGTTGGACGGCGCTGCCGGCATGGGGGACTGGCGGGCACTCGGACAACGATTCGGATTCATGCCCGTTGGCAGCCACTGATTTCTTGTCTGGGGAGCCGCCCTCAACCGGGGGCGCTCGGCCAGGCCCATTTGGCGAACTGCTCATCCATCCAGCAGACCCAACTACTCGTCGAGCTGATGCTTTCTCGCCTGCCGACTCGCCGGAGCTGTTGGCAAAGTCGCAGAGCAGGCTTCCCAAAGCTGATTTATCGCAGGGCTTCCAGCCTGCGAGGGTCCGGGGTCCCTCGACGCGCCCAGTACCGCTACGCCTCGCCGATTGGAAATCGGTGATACCACATAAAGGGCCGGTGCCAGGGGCTCACGGGGTTCGCAAGCGGTAGAACTTGACGGGTTCCGGCGCGGTTACGACATAGCGGGTCTGTGCGGTGGGCACTGACAAGTCACGCCACGGGCCGGTTGCGGCGTCGGACTCCTGGAGGATGACGTCGGTTGCGTCCCAGAACACCACGACGCCTTGGGCGATGCGCGCGATGGTGAGGCGCAATTCCTGCAACACCGTCAGGCTTGTCGGCTGGCTGATGACGAAGATTTCCACGTGGCCGGGACGTGCGATCATCACGTCGTACAGTCCCTCGTCAGCGGGCGCGATTGAATGGATCACGAGCCTCGATCTGTTCGCGCCTGAGATGCGCCCACCGTCAACCAGCGGCGCGCCGTTGCGCCGCCACTGGTAAGCGACGCTGGCCGCGTCGGTCACTGTGACCGTGTAAGTCGCGGTCTGGCCTGCCAGCACCACCACGCTGGCCGGTTGTTGCGTGATGACCGGCGGCTCCAACACCGTGAGCTCGGCCGCCTTGCTTATGGTTTGAGGGCCAAGAGGATCTAACAAGCTCACGACCGCGTCGTACTTCCCTGCATCGGATAGCACGACTGAACTGATGGTCAGCGTCGGCGACTGCGCCCCAGTGATGCGTCCATCGTTGGTGAGGTTTATGCCGTCGTGCCGCCACTGGAAGCGCAGCGGGAGATCACCACCGTCGCCGCCGACGGTGAAGGTGGCGGGCTGATTGGTGAGCGCCGTCAGGTCCATCGGCACCTCGTTGTCGAGCAGGTAGGCGGTGACTGCTCCCGGCTCGCCCACCACGTAACAGTTGACGAACGTGGACGGATCATCGCAGCCGGGGTCCAGCAAGCGCAGCGTGATCGTCTCGATGCCTTCGATGAAGTCGTCGTCAATCGGCGAGACCACGACCTGCGCTGAGTTGGTGCCTTGCGGGATGAGCACTTCGCCAGTTGTTGCCTGGCCGGAGAAGCCCGACAGTTCGTAATCCACGCTGTTGGAGGCCGTGCCGCTGATCGTGTAGCGCACGACCAGGTCGCGGTCACTGGTGACGTTGCCGACGCAATGGCGCGTGACGGTAAAGGTGGCGGTGTCGGGCGGACCGAGTGGACTGGTTTCGGCGCCGAACGGATCCGTGGCCACGATGGTGACCGTTGGCCGGTCGCACGGGTCGAACACCACGATGTTGACAGGCTTAGAAATGGACGCGGCACCAACGTTGTCCACCACAATGGCGTAAGCCTTGTGCTGGCCGGGCGGCGGGTTGGTCCAAAATGCGTCCCAATATCCCTCGCCCGGAATCGGCATGCTCGCCGAACCAATGACGATGCCGTCGACCATCAAGTCCACTGCGCGCACTCTCCCGTCGGAATCGCTCGCCGTCACCGCAAACCGAACTGTGGCGTTGGAGGGAAAGGCGCTGCCGTTGGCGGGGGAAACGACTTCCGCCCTCGGCGAGCGGTTGAAGTCGTTGTCGAGAATCAAGGCGATGGGACGATTGATCTGATCGAGCACCGGCAGGTAGAGCGGGTGGAGAGCGCCCTCCGCAGGCAGCAGCGTGGCGGTGGCCGATTCGGTGCCTTCGACCAACTCATCGTCAATCGGCTCGATGACGATGTCCTTCGACCATTCGCCGACTTCGAGCGTCCAGCGGTTGGTCAGGTAAACGTAGTCCACGCCGTTGGAGGCCGTGCCGCTGAACTCGACGCGCACCGTCCACGCCTCGTTGGTGCAACAGTTGCGCCGCAGGGTGAAGGTGGCCGTGTCGGGAATCTGCGTCGGCGGCGTCTCGGCGGCGAGGGCGTCGGCGGTTTCCAGCCACACCAGCGGCGTCGGCGCCTCGACGCGGACGCGCACCGGACCGGCGCTGGCGTTTTGGCCCAGGTCGTCGGTGGCCGTGACGCTCAACGAATAGCCGCCGGCCGGCACGTTGCTCCAAACCAGCGTGAACGGTTCCTCGAAGAAACCCCATTGGCTGAACTTGGTCACTTCGCCCACGGGGAGTAGGCCCGCATCAAAGCGCACCGTGACGAAGTTGGCCTCCGGGTCGGTGACGAGCGCGGTACACTCGATGTTCGCCGGCGCCACGAACACGTCGCCGTCGCGCGGCTGAACCAGCTCCACGAGCAGCGGCGCTCGGTGATCTTCACAATCATTGTCGTCATGGATGGCCGCCTTGGCCTGATGGTTGGTGGCCAGCCGGAACGTGTGCTCAATAATGGAAGGCCAATCGCCCTGCACCGGCCCCAAGGTCACGATGACTGTCTCGTCGCCTTCGCACAGCGCGTCGTCCATCACGTCCACGAGCAACTCGGCGGTCGCGGCCCCGCCAGGAATAGTCAACTCGCCGGGCAACCGCGCGTAATCCGCGCCGTTGGAGGCCGTGCCGCCCACGCGATAAAACACGGTCAACGGCGCGTTGGTCGGCCCGGTGCGCGTGACCGTGAAGTGCGCTGGATTCGGCGGCGCCCCCAGCAGCGGACTCACCTCGGCGGCTTCGGGATCGGTGGCTTCGATGCTCACCACCGGCAGCGCGCGGTATTGCGCGTCGTCGAGGACGACGTCAATTTCCACCGGGCGCGAGCGGGCCTTGAGGCCGCGCGTGTCGGTGGCTTCGGCCGTCAACACATAGTGACCTTCCATGACGTTGGTCCAACGGAGGCGGTACAACCCGGTGCCCGTGGGATCGTTGGTCACGACGCCGAGGCTTCGCGCGCAGGCGAAGAACTCGACTTGCCTCACGTCGTCGTCCACGTCAACGGCCGCCGCCGCCAACTCAATGTCCGCCGGCGCGTGGAAAATTTGGCCGTCGAACGGCTGCGTCAGCCAGACCACCGGCGGCTCGTTGGGCAGGCGGTCGCCGTCGTCGTCGTAAAGATACGCCGTGGCCTGCGCGCACGGACCGGGGCGGTAGTCGGCGGCGCCCGTGCCGGCCAGCGGACTGGGCGCCAGCGAGAGGATGATGGACTCGGCGTAGTCCTCGACCTCTTCGTCGTTGATCGGGCTGACGACCAGGTCCGTGGAACTGACGCCCGCTTCCAGCGTCACCACCGTTGGCATCTTGGCGTAATCCACTCCGTAGGTGGCGGTGCCGCTCCAGTCTAGGAAGACGGTGAGCGGTTCGTCGGTCGGGCCGAGCCGTTTCACGGTGAAGACAGCTTCGCATCCGCCGATGGGCGGCGGACGGCACGACTCAAACGCCTTCGGCTCGCTGGCTTTGGTGATGACTTCCGGCGGCGCGCTGGCCGCCGCGATGCTGAGATGGACCGGCGCGGAAGTGCCGGCGGCACCGGCGCTGTCCCGGGCCACGGCGGTGAGGACGTGCTCGCCGGGCGAAGGATTCCGCCAGGTGACGCGGGCAACCGCCGCGCTCCCTCTGGGCCGGCCTGCGATGCGATGGTCGGACCAAACGCCGTCGCATTGGCCGCCCCCGGAGCCGGGTTGCTCAAGGGGCGGAATTCCACAGGCGTACGGCGAGTCCATGTCGCCTTCTCCGCGAGTCGGTCCCTCACCGTCCAAGCCAGGCAAGCGCCGATTGACCATTACGCCCAGCCGATTCGTGCCGTCGTAAAATTCCACGGCGCGGATGCTGTCCTCGTCATCCGAGTAAGCCACAATGGTGACCTTGGGCGGCTCGGTCAGCACCGGGCTGCCGCTGGGACTGGCAATCTCGATGCGCGGCGGCGCGTTGGTGGGCAAGGGATCGTTGTCCTCGATTTCGACCACGGCGGCGCTGGGCCAACCAAGGACGTAGCTCATGGGCGCGTTGGTGGGCGGCGCTTCCAACCACACAACCACTGTCTCCGTGCCTTCGGCTTCGCGATCATCGTACGGTTTGATGAGGAGGTCGGCGGCGCGCGCACCCACCGGAATGTTCACTTCCCCGCGCAGTCGCGGGTAATCCACGCCGTTGGACGCGGTTCCTTCGACACGGTATGCCACGCGCAACTCGAAGTTGGTCGGCCCCGTGCGGAAGACGGTGAAGCGGCCAAAGTCAGGCCAGTTTTCGCTGGCCCAAGGGTCGGTGGCCTGGAGGCTCACCCGCGGCGGGGCGCTGGGGAAAGCGTGGGTGGATGCGAGCAGCCAGACGGCGAAGATGAGTCGCCGCGTCCAAGATTGGGGGTGAGCCGGGGTCGGTTTCATAGTGTTTGCGTTTCAGGTTTGGTGGAGTCTCAGCTTGTCCATGGGCGCGTGGGTCCTGGTTTCAGACGATGGAGAGGGTCGCCGGAAGCCCGTGGGCCATCTCGCGTCGCACGCCGGCCCAGTGCCAGCGCACGTGGCCGTCGCGCAGCAGGCACAGCAGGTGCAAGAGCATCCGTCCGAAGCTGTGTTGGGCCAGTCGCGCATTCATTCCATGCTCTACTGAAACTTTTCCGGGGCGGAGTTTGGCGCGGCTGAGAAGCTTTCTGTTTGAATGAAGTCAGCGCCTGGCTGAGTTCGCGTTTTCAGCCAACGGCCCGCGATGAAGCACAAAGCCATTCCGCCTCTGGTCAGGGTCACGCGCTCCCGCGGGCGCCAGCCCAGGAACAGACCGGCGGACCGGAGCCACACACGGATTTTAATGCTCCGGCCCGCCGCCAGCCCACCCAGGCTGGAATAGCATTATTGCTGGGAACTCAGTCGGAAGAACGAAATCGCCGAGACTGCGTTGGTCAGATTAATCTTGTGGGGATTGTTGGTCGTGACCGTCGTCCAGGTCGGCGGCAGGTTGGTGCTGGACTGCAGGTAGAGCGTGGAGGAGCCGCCGGTCCACCAGCTCAAGACGACTTCGTGGCCCGAGCGTCGGATGTTCAGGCACGGCTTGGATTCCACCGTGACGGTCAAGTTGGTGACGAACTGCGTGTCGGTGACTTCAACTGTGTAGGTGCCGCTGTCGGTGTACAGCACCGGGCTGATGGTCAGCGTGCTGGTTTCGGAACCCAGGACGCGCGGCGAGTCAGTCAGGTCCGCGCCATCCTTGCGCCAACGGTAGCTGATGGGCGTGGTGCTGACGGCGCCGACGGCGAGCACGAGGGTCTGGCCGTCACACGGGTTCTGATTCGTGGGCGACTGGGTGACGACAAGGCCGCCCGCGCAGAGGAATTCAACCTGGGCGCCAGGGAATGCCGACGGCGGCCCGCTCAACAGCGGATTGCCGCACAGGTCCGTGACGGCCGGGCTGATGTTGAGCGTGTAAACCGCATTGGACATCAGCCCGGCGGTGAACAGGCACACCGTCCGTTCGTTCGTGCCGGGCGCCACGCCCGTAATCGGGACGACGGTGTTGCCCAACCGGATCGTGTGGTTGGAGAGCGCCAGCGCCGGGGCTGGGGACATCACTTCGCCGAACTCCACCGTCACCTTGCCGCTGGCGCACTCGGCGCTGACCGAGCGTACGCCGGAGTTCGTGGTGTCCGGCCCAATCCACATCGCCTCGCCTGTGCGCGCCGTCGGCGGCGCCGGATGCCAGGCGCCCTGATGAAAGACATGAGTGAGATCATTCGCCGCGCTGCCCACCGGCCAAAACAGCCGGCCCGGAATATGCCGATAGACCACAGTGCACTGGCTGGGTGGATCGGCGATGATGTCCTCAAAACCCGCGGGGTTGGGCGTCGAGCGGGCCAGCAGGCTCAGCGTGGACGGCAACGGCACCAGTTGAGAGGGCGGATTGGTGCCGCTAAAGTTCAGCGTGGTGTTGTTGGTCGTCGGATTGTAGAAGTAAGCGCCCTCACCCGGGAGCAAGGTGAGGTTGGTGGACCAGCCGAAGGCCAGGCCGTTGTACTGGGCGAACTGGCCGCTCCCGTCCGCGTTGTCCGGCTTGAACACGACCGACGCCATCGGCACCGAGGGCAAAAGAGTGTCCAGCGTGTTGTCGCCGTTGAGACATTGGTTGGCGATCAGATTCCAACCCGGCACAACGGTGATGTCATATTGACAGGGCGGGCCGGGGCCGCCGGGCGCGGGCTGCGCGCTCAGTGCCACGACGAGCGCCGCGATCCATCCTGGGGTGCGAAAGACGCTGCCGCCGACTGGCGTGTTGGCTCTCATGGTTCGGATTTCTGCGACGCGTCTTGCCGTGCGGGCCAGCCACGCAGTCCGTCGTCGCTCACTCGTTACTGACACATCTACGGCGGAAAGTTTGGGAACCGGGAACAACCTACTTCCGCTCTCCCGCTCCCGCAATCGCCGTCTCCTCCCCGCCCCGCTTCGGCTCTTGGCGGCTCGACGGCGCGGCACGGGTCGCTTCCGGTGGCAATTCGTTGAAGCGCGGTGCGCGCCACCACCGCGCCAATCCCGTCGCGGGATGGCCCGCCAGCAAGGTGCGGCCATCCGGCGCGAAGGCCAGCAGGGGCAATTCCTCGTCCCGCGCCAGCGTCACCAACTCGCGGTGTGTGCTCAGGCTCCACAACCGGAGCGTGCCGTCGGCGCTCGTTGAGGCCAACGTGCGCCCATCCGGCGCGAAAGCCACCTGGAAGACCTCGGCACGATGGCCGATCAAGGCCCCGTGTGCCTTGCTGGTGCGCGCATCCCACAGCCAGATGAAATGGTCCGCGCCCGCCGCGGCCAGCCACCGGCTGTCGGGCGAAAATGCGACGTGATGCACCGCCGCGGTGAAAGTGGTTTGCTCCCGCCACGTGCCGACGGTCCAAAGCCTCACGGTGCGGTCCAAACTGGCCTTGCCCTCATACTCGCCTCCCGCTGTGGCCAATCTCCGGCCATCGGGGGCAAACGCCAGCGCCGTGACCTTGTCCGCATGCCCATGGAGTCGCGCCAGGAGCCCGCCGCTCCAAGTATCCCAGACAAGTACATTCGTGTCCGCGCCCGCCGCGCAGAACCGGCCGTCGCGCGAGACCGCGATACACCGGGTCAACACAGGGCTTTGCTCCAGAGGCACGGTGGCGCGATGGGTGGCGCCTGGCCAGTCTAAGAACTGCAATTCCAGCCCGCCTCGGCTGCCGGGCTGCGGTGGGGTGAGGGCGACGAGCGTTCGGCCTTGCTCGACGATGGCCTGCGGCCAGAGCGCCGGTCCCTGGCCGCAGAGCCGGGGCTGGAGCGTGGCCAGGTCCCAGAGCGTGAGTTGACTCTGGTCGTTCGGGGCGACCAGCGCGGTGCCTTCCGGAGTGAAGAGATAGGGAAACAGTTGAGACGCCAAAACGTTGCTCAGGCGGTCCTGCGCCTTGACCGCGGCTGCAGACCAAAGCCGCGCCGTGCCATCGGTACCCGCGCTGGCCAGCAGACGCCCGTCGGGCGAGAAGCTCACCCACAGCACCTCACTCCGGTGACCGAGCAGCACGCGCGGTTCCTGCGGCCGGTCCAGGTCCCAGAGATGAACCGTTTGGTCCGTGCTGCCGCTGGCGGCGCTTCGGCCATCCGGAGAAAACGCCGCGTGCCACACCCGCGCCTGGTGCCCGGCCAATGGCGGCAGCCGCTGGCCGCTGGTCACATCCCACAAGAGGACGTTCGTCCCAAGCCAGCTCGTGCCAAGCAACCGCTGGCCATCAGGCGAAAACGCACCGGGATACATGGCCTGCGTGACCGGTTCGCCCCGGTTCGCGAAGGGCAATTCGCGCAAGAGCTGGCCAGTGGCAGTCTCCCACACGCGGATGGCAAAACACGGCCCAACGGCCAGTCGCTGACCATCCGGCGACAGGCAAAGCCAGCCACCCGCGCCAGCCAGCGTCCGCAACTCCTGCCGGCTTTCCAAATCCAAAAGGCGCACCTGACCCGGCGGCTGGCAACCTGGCTGGCCGCCGCATCCCACCGCCAACCACGGGCGGCTCGTCGAGCACGCCAGTGAATAAACCGGCTCGTTCACGGCGAAGGCCGCGAGCGGTTCGGGCGCTTCGACCGGCGGCGGCAAAGGCCAGAGTTTCACCGTGCCATCGTGCCCTGCCGTGGCCAGCGTACGGCCATCCGGCGCGATGGCGCATCGCGCGTAGCCTTGGTGCGCCGCCCACTGCGTCACGCGCTGGCGCGTCGCGACGTCCCAAAGGTGAACCGTGCCGTCGTTATCCGTCGTGACCAGCGAACGGCCATCGGGAGAGAAGACAACGCAGGCGACGGGGTTGGAGTGTTGCAACGTGGCCAGTTGATCGCCTTGGCAACGCTGCCAGAGATACCGCCACTCGAAGCCGCGCAGGTCCGCAGTCGGTTGGGTCGAGACGGTTGAGAACTGAGGAAGGTGGTCTTCGAGCGTGCGAAAAGCCAGATCCAGATTGCGGTCCTTCAAGGCGGCCTGGGCCGCGTAGATGTCGCTGGCGTACCCCTGCTCGCGGAGCTGATTGCGCTCGAAGGTGAGTTGCTGGCGGTTGAGCAGCACCAGCGCCACGAAGGCCACAGCGGCGGTGGCGCTCACCAGCACCAGCGCGGCCGCGGCGGGCTTGCGCCGACTCCATTTCCACGCCCGCTCGCGGAAAGAAGCTGGCCGGGCGCGGATCGGCTCGCGCCGCAGCCAGCGTTCAACGTCTTCCGCCAGCGCCTCGGCGGAGCCGTAGCGGCGCTGCGGGTCCTTCTCCAGGCTTTTGAGGCAGATGGTTTCCAGATCGCGGTCGGCCCGAAAGTTGATCGTGCTGGGCCGCTGCGGTTCCTGCTCCATGACCTGACGCAGCGTGGCGAGGGGCGTTTCCGCGCGGAAGGGCGGGCGGTTGGTCAGCAACTCGTACAGGATCGCTCCCAGGCTGTAAACGTCCGCGGCGGTCGTGAGTTGTTTGGCGCCCGCGGCTTGCTCGGGCGCCATGTATTCCGGCGTGCCGACGGCCGCCCCGCTCAACGTCAACCCGCTTGGGCCGGCGACCCTCCGGGCCAATCCGAAATCCGTCACGTGCGGTTCGCCCTGGTCATCGAGCAGGATGTTCGCGGGCTTGAGGTCGCGGTGCAGGATGCCGCGCTGGTGAGCGTAATGGACGGCGCGAGCGGTCTTCGCCAGCAGCGCCGCGGCCTGGCGATTTGAAATCTCAGATTTGAGATTTGAAATGCGGGAAGCGAGGCTCCCGCCCTCGACAAACTTCATCGTGAAATAATGCTGCCCGTCCTGCTCGCCCACTTCGTAGATGGGGATGATGAGGGGATGCTCGAGGCCCGCGGCGGCTTCGGCTTCCATCCGGAAACGTCGGAGGTCCTCGGCGCCGGCCAGGTGCCCAGCCCGGATCATCTTCAAGGCCACGACGCGATTGAGACTGAGCTGACGGGCCTTGAACACCACACCCATGCCGCCGTGGGCAATCTCCTCCAGCAGCTCGTAGTCTCCGAAGATCCGCAGGCCTGCTCCTGTCCACGCCAGCCTCCGTGGTCCGTGCGCTCCGTCTTCGACGACGCGCGTCAACAGGCACCGCGGGCACAACCCGCCCGGCGCGGTGCCGCTCACGGCGCCGCCGCACGTCGGGCAAGTGCCTGGGGTCGTCATCAGTTGACTCACGCCGTTGCCGCGCCGACCGCCCGCGCGGCGTTGCCACGTACGTTACTGACACAGACGGCCCGAAAAGTTTGGCGCTGCGTGTCTGGCCGTCAGGTTCATTGGCTCAACGCCGCCAGCAAATGGCGCAATTCCGTTTCCGCTTCCGCCGGGTTGGCCAGCGTGTCCGCCACTTCGGCCCGCACCAACTCCCCATAACGTTGGCGCAACTGGTGGATGGCCCATTTCACCGCGCCTTCGCTCAGACCAAGGCGGCCCGCGGTCTCGGCGTAGGACGCGGGTTCCTCTCCGGACGGCAGATAAAGCTTGAGCGCGTCGAAGCGTTCGGCCTTGCCCGCGCGGGCGTGTTCCTCCCGGAGCCGCTCCATCGCCTGGCCGAGCACGGCCTCGGCCCAGCGGCGATCGTACGACTTTTCCGGGGTCAATGCATCGGCGGGCTCGCCGCTGGCCTGCGTTTCGGCTTGTAACTCTTCCAGCGACAGGACGGTGCAGCCGCCGCCGCGCTTCTGCCGTTGGGAGCGTTTCCATTCATTCGCCAGGAAATGTTTCAGCGCGCCGAGCAGGAACGAGCGAAAGTGGCCCTTGTGCGGATCGGCCGCCCGCAGCGAGCCGCCTTCCAGGAGGCGCGCGAAGAACTCCTGCGTGAAGTCCTGCGCGTCATGGGGCGAGTGGCCGCTGCGCCGCACGAACGCGTAAATCGGGCGCCAGTAGGTCCGGCACAAAGTCTCCAGCGCGCTCAGAGCTTGCGGCGAAGATTCCGCGCCCGCGAGCAACACCAGGCTCCAACGCGTCTCAGTGAAGTGCGGCGATGCGCCCTCCGCCCAAGCTGAATGACCGGAGGTTTGCGCCATAACTATCCCGCAACGAACGCCAGCCCGCCAGCCAGGGCGCCGTCCTTGGCCCAACCCAATCTGGGTCCGTCAGGCGTCATCTCTCCTGCTCCGACTCCATAACGGCACGGGCACACATTCAAGCACCCAACTGGCCGAAAAAATGCCAACGGAAGAGCCAGGAGCAAACCGATCTGGCCAACGGTCTGACCGTCCATGCTCGGCACGTCTTGAACGAGCGTCACCGGAGAAAAAAGCCACGCAAGCCAACGCGAATGGTCGGGACAAATCCTGTGGAATCCTGTGCCAACAAGAAGCAGACCGAAAACGCCGAACCGGGCCACACAGTTCGTTCGACGTTTGATTTGCCAGAGCGAGGTCATGACGCCTGTGGATCAATCAGCAAGAATGAGCTTCCTGGCATCGGGAATCTGGCCCCAAACTCGGAAGACCTTTCTGGTGTTCATAGGGCGAGACTAGGACTTGGGACCATCGGGTCAAGGTGGAAAACTGGCGACTCAAGCGCACCGGCGCGGGCACGCCGCGCCTTGAACTCAAGCCATACGTCATACAGGACTACGACGTGGCGAATTTTCGGTTCAACAGGTAACCGGCAGAACGCGAAAAGGCCGCAGCCGCGCCGTCACGGCAGCGCGCGTGCCCGGTAAAGCGCATTCGGGGAACTCACCGGGACCGAATTGGTGAACATGGGCGGGCCGCTGGCCGGAATGGTGTTGGTGACAAGGGCGCTCCAGGTCACCAGGTCGGTGGAGCGTTCCAGCACGTAGCTGGTGCCGGGCTTGCCGGAGACGCCCAGGGACAACAAACCGTTCACGGGCACCGCGGTTTGCCAGTTCAGCACCGGCACGCGGCTTGGCAAGGTGAACATGTCCAGGGGCAGATTGTTGTCATCGTAAGTCCCCCAGGACAGAGTCTGGCCGTTCACTTCCATGATGTCGTAGTGATACTTGCTCCACTCGACCAGTCCCGTGAAGGGCCAGGCCGCCACGATCTGAGTGTCCAGGGCCCCGCCGCCTCCGCCGCTGATGACATACATGACGCCGTTGCTCGCGCCGCGTTGATAGGAGTGTTGATGGCCAAAGATTACCAGGTCCGCGTTATCGGAGGTGAAGAGCGGCACCCAGTCATTGCGGACAAAAGTCTCGCCCGTGTATCCGCCGCCGTTCCAGCGGTTCACGTAAGGCGGCCGGTGGAAACACACGATGCGGAAGGCGGCCTGTTGGGTCTCGGGGCGGCTGCGTTCCGCTTGCAGCCAGGCGAATTGATCGGTGGGTGTGCTGGTGGACACTTCGCTGTCGAGAAAAATGAAACGGCTGTTGCCGTAGTCGAAGGCGAACCAGGCCTCGTTGCCGGGCGGCGCGCCGCAGGCATAGGCCAGGGCGTGCTCGCCATCGTGATTGCCGCGCGCGTAGATGACCGGCGTGGTCTGGGCGGCGTTGAGCGTTTCGAGCGGTTTGAACCAATAGTTGTGCCATTCGGAAAGGAGGTTGCCGCTGTTCACCAGGTCGCCCGCGACGCAAATCATGTTCGGCGCGTGCGCCAGAAGATTCGTCACGGGTCTCGCCAGCGTGACGGTGCCGGCGTGATTGTCACCCCACCACGCCGTGACGAACGGCGTGGCTCGCTTGGGTGCGGTCAGGAAGGAATAAACCGGCGTGGCGTTCCCGCCGCTGCGGACGCGATACCCGTAACTCGTCTCCGTTTCCAGGCCTGGGATCGTGGCGCGCTGGACGAAATGCGTCGCGTCAATCTGCAACGTCTCAATCTGGTTGAGCACGTGTTCGGTGACGTTGCTGATGCCCCAATCCACATAAGGGCGAGTGAGGCTATCATCGGTTTCCCAGATCAGAGTCATGGCGTCGGTGCGCACGTCTTGAAGCATCGGCAGCTTGGTGTTGTTCGGCGTCGGCAACGGAAACGGTTTCTGCAACCGCACGATCACGCCGTCCGCCATGCTGTCGTTGTCGGCGTCGCGGTGGACGATCTCTACGACTTCGCCCTGCCGCGACTCGCGGAAATTCAGCAGCCGGTGAACGTTCACTTTACGGCCAAAGGTTCCGAGGCGCTGGCCGGGCAGGTGGCCGCGAGCATCGAGTCGGCGCTGGGTAAAAAACCGTAGGCGCGATTGCCGAGTTACTCCCATTGTGCATGAGTGTCGGTAGAACTCGAAACGCCCCTCTCCCTGCCCTCTCCCCGTCGGATGGGGAGAGGGTGGCCGCAGGCCGGGTGAGGGGTTCGCCCTCGATCCCACGGACATTGAAGCGAAGTTGGGATTAGAACTCCGTGAGCTTCTCAAGCTCACTCACGCGCCGCTCGATTTCCGCGCGCTTGACCTTCGTCGTTCGATTCAGTCCGAATCCCTCGCAACAGAACGACGCCACCACGCTGCCGTGGACCATCGCGCGCCGGAGGTTGGTCTCCAACGGCCCGCGCGCCCCGGCCAGATAACCCATCAGGCCGCCCACGAAGGAATCCCCCGCGCCGGTCGGGTCCACGACCTTCCGCAGCGGATAGGCCGGGCAGAGAAAGTGTCCTCGCGGTCCGGAGAGCATCGAGCCGTGCGAACCCAGTTTGATGATAACGTAGTGCGGGCCGAGGCGATGCAGTTTGCGCAACGCGACGAACACATTGTCCTCGCCGGTCAATTGTTGCGCC
>Ga0247727_10012847_pt1 | contig 14263 bp, 11 predicted proteins | sample WisWelCaveWW1625_FD_202498 | JGI IMG/M metagenome (GOLD analysis project Ga0247727, IMG submission 202498) | Biofilm microbial communities from Wishing Well Cave, Virginia, United States - WW16-25 | ecosystem: Environmental > Aquatic > Deep subsurface > Groundwater > Cave microbial mat | place... | reverse complement strand
GAACACCATGTGGCAGCCGTTGACGGCGGTGCGGATGTCCTCGATCGCCTCCTCGGCGGCCGCCTCGCCGATCTCGGGCTTGGCGCCGGCGCCGAGCCCCTCGGTCAGGCTGGCCCCGAGCTGGATGCGCTGCTCTGCGCTCGAGGTCGCGAGCGCTTGGGCATCGGTGTTGGCGACGATGAACTCGGCGCCGCTCAGCCCGGCTCCGATCATGTTGTTGATGGCGTTGCCGCCGGCGCCCCCCACTCCGATCACGGCGATGCGCGGTTTCATGGCCGTGCGCTCCTCTGGTCAGGGTTGCAGCGCGGATGCCTAGTCGAGCGCGCCGGCCGCCGGGCGGCCCGGCGGGGCGCAGGCCCGGTAGGCGCCGGAGGCACCTCGCAAATATCTAGCCAGCCGTGCATGTGCCGATTCCCTCAGAAGCTGTCCCGCAGCCACTCGCCCATCCGCTTCAGATACCCGGCCGGGACATGGTCGCGGCGATCCCGGCGCACACCGGCGCTTAGATCGCCGGCAACGCACACGAGGCCCATGGCCGTCGCAAACGCTGGACTGCAAAACTGGGCCGGCATGTCGCCCGACCGCTCGATGCGGGCGACGCGCACCGGCCGCCCGAAGGTGTCGGCGGCGAACTCGTTCAGCCCGCCCTGCTGGCTGGCTCCGCCGGTGAGGACCATGCACTGGACGTAGTGCGCCACGCCCGAACGCTCGATGCGATCGACAACGTGGCCGAGCAAGCCCCGCATCCGGACCCGGACGATCTCACGCACCTGTCCCTTGGTGGTCTGGGACAGGGCCGGCGCCTGCCTGCCGACGGCTGTGTACAAGACGACCTCGTGGTGGTCGCTTGCAGCCCTTGCCAGTGTGCCATAGTCCTTTTTGATTCGCTCGCCTTCCGACAACGGAACAGACAGTGCGTGGGCGATATCGAAGGTGACGTGGTTGCCGCCGAAGGCAATGACGTCGTTGCACAACAGCTGTCCTTCAGCGAAGATCGCCACCGACGTCGTGCCCGCGCCCATGTCGACGCAGGCCACGCCCAGGCGGCGCTCGTCCTCGGTGGTCGCGGCCAGGGCGCTGGCATAGGGCTGCGGCACCAGCCCAGCCACGGTGAGATGCGCGCGCTCGGCCACCTGCTGCAGGTTCTGCAGCGGCGCCTCGTTGGCCGTCACGGCGTGCATGTCGGCGTCGAGCATCCTGCCAGCCAGCCCCAGCGGGTCGGCGATGCCGGCAACGCCGTCGAGACGGCAGGCGATGCTGTTCATGTGCACGAGCGTTCGTCCCTCGCGCTCCGCATAGGTGCACGCCGCCGCCGTCAGCCGCTCGATGTCCGCTTGCCTGACCACTCGTCCCTCGATCTCGGTATTGGCCGTGAACGTGCTGGACTTCAAACGTCCGCAGGCCACCGCCAGCACCACGTCATCCACCGCCACACCCGCCGCCCGCTCGGCTGCGGCGACGGCGCCACGCACCACCTGCTCGGCCTCCTCGAGCTCGACGACGACGCCCGACCTGAGGCCGCGCGACGGCTCGACACCGACGCCCAGCACCCGCACGGGCTTCCTCGCCCCAACGGCTGCGGACGCCCGGGACACGGCTGCGACGACGCACACCGTCTTGCTGGTGCCGATGTCCAGCAATCCGACGATGTCCTCCGCCCGCCTGACCGAACCTAGGCCTGCAACCACCGCACCAACTCCAACGCGTCTTCAGATGCCGCCGGTCGCCAGGGCGTCCAGGGCACGCTCGATCTCGTCCTTGCCGTCGCGCAGCTCGCGCATCAGGGTGCGGCTGGCGACCCTGAGGTCGACCTCGCCCACCCGCGCCTGCGTGCCGAGGAGCCAGGCCGCCCGGGCCAGCGCTTCGGCCTCGCCGCCGGCCGGCAGCTGAACTTTGACGCCGCCGCTGAGCCGCAGCGCCCAGCGCCGCCCGCCGATGCGCTCGGCGAGCTCGAGCTGGCGCAGCAGCGCCGGGTGTTTGGCAAGCAGTGTGAACAGACGGGCGGCTTCACCCGCCGCACCCTCTCCCGCCACCCGCGGCAGCTCCGGCAGGTCGGTGGCTGCAACCGCATGCAGCACGTGGCCGGCCCGGTCGATCAGGACGGCACGCCCGCCCTGCTGCCAGACGGCAAACGGCGCACGCTCCGTCACGCGCACCTCGAGACGGTCTGGGATGATCCGCTCGATGCTGGCGCGCTCGACCCAGGGCAGGCGCTCGATGCGCGCCGCGGCGGTTTTGGCATCGAAGCTCAGCATGGTGCGGGCGCGGGCAAGCCCGACGGCGTCGAAGATGTCGCTGTCTGGCGTGAAGCGGTGGCCGGTGATCGAGACCTGCGTCAGGCCGAGACCCGACAGCTCGATCAGCCGCTCGACGTCGGTGAGGGCCGGCAGGCGAGCGGTCCCCGTCAGTGCGGCGAGGAAGGTTGCCGTGCTCAGGAGGCTGGCCCCGGCGAGCGCCGGCAGCAGTGCCTTCCAGCGGCGACGAGTGTGGCGGTGACGGCTGCGGCGGGCGAGTACGGCAGCAGGTGCTCTCAAGGCCGTCCGGGGCGCTGGCGATGGGCTCGCCCGCCTCCATATGTCCGGCCCGGAACCTACCTGTTGCAACTCGCCTCCTCGACCATCCAGCTGACCAGCTCGGCAAACGTCAAACCTGCATGCGCGGCCAGCTCCGGCACCAGCGAGGTCGCCGTCATGCCCGGCTGCGTGTTGACCTCCAGGCAGACCAGCTCGCCGGGGTCGCCGGCGGTGTCGTCGTACCGGAAGTCCGCACGCGACACGCCGCGGCAGCCCAATGCTTTATGCGCCGTCAACGTTAACTTCTGCACCAATTCGTAAACATTCGGTTTAAGGGGGGCCGGCAGCAGGTGGAGCGAGCCGCCATCCGCGTACTTGGCCTCGTAGTTGTAGAAGCGCAGCGCCTCGGCCGGGACGATCTGCGTCACGCCCAGCACGCGATCGCCCATCACGGCACAGGTTAGCTCCTGTCCTGGAATGTAACGCTCGGCGAGCAAATCCTCGCCGAAGGCCCAGCCCGGATCGTTGAGCTCCTGGGGCGGGTGAGCGTGGTCCTCGCGCACGATGTAGACGCCGACGCTCGAGCCCTCCGACACCGGCTTGAGCACATAAGGTCGCGGCAGCACGTGCGCCTTGGCCGCCTCCGCCCGGCGCACGATGCGGCCGTCGGCCACGGGCACGCCGGCGGCATGCATCACGGCCTTGGCGCGCTCCTTGTGCATGGCGAGCGCGGAGGCCAGCACGCCCGAATGGGTGTAGGCAATACCCAGCAGCTCGAGCAGCCCCTGCACGCAGCCGTCCTCGCCCCAGCGGCCGTGCAACGCATTGAAGCACACCTGGGGCTTGAGGCGCGAAAGCTCGGCGGCGAGGTCGCGGCCGACATCGATCCGCGCGACGCGGTAGCCGGCACTCTCGAGCGCATCGGCGCAGGCCTGGCCGGAGCGCAGGCTCACCTCGCGCTCGGCGGAGAGGCCGCCCATCAGCACGGTGACATGCTCGAAGCGACGCGAACCGGTTGCTGCAGTCATTGCGCCAATGCCTCCGCCAGCGCCTCCCCTGTGGGGCGGCCATCCTTGGGCAGACCGAGCCGAATGATCTCCCATTCGAGCGTCACGCTGCATGCATCCTTCACGCGCGCGCGCACCGTCTCGCCCAGGCGCTCGATGTCTTCGGCCGTCGCATTGCGATCATTGATGAGGAAGTTGCAGTGCATATCCGAGACCTTGGCGCCGCCGACGCGCAAGCCGCGGCAGCCGGCCTGGTCGATCAGCTTCCAGGCGCTGGAGCCCGGCGGATTCTTGAAGGTGGAGCCGCCCGTGCGCTCCTTGATCGGCTGGTTGGCCTCGCGGTAGTCGGCGACCTCCTGCATCTGCGCGAGGATGGTGGCCGGATCGCCGGCGCTGCCTTGGAACAGCGCCTCCGTGAAGATCCAATCGCCGGGCACGCCGCAGTGGCGATAGGTGAGGTGCATCGCCTCGAGCGGGATCTCGTGCAGGTTGCCCTGCCGGTCGACGGCCTGCGCGGCAAGCAGCACGTCCTTGGTCTCGCGACTGTGCGCGCCGGCGTTCATGCGCAGCGCGCCGCCGATCGACCCCGGGATGCCGCGATAGAAGGCGAGCCCGGCGATGCCGGCATCCGCGGCCGCACGCGCCGCCTTGACGTCGGGGACGGCGCTGCCGACGCGCAGGCGGTGCCCCGGCTCGACGGCAATGCCGGAGAAGCCGCGCCCGAGACGGATGACGACACCCGGCACGCCGCCGTCGCGCACCAGCAGGTTGGAGCCGAGCCCAACCACCACGACCGGCCAGTCCGCCGGCATGGCGCCGAGGAAATAGGCGAGGTCGGCGGCATCCGCCGGCGTGAACAGCACCTGCGCCGGCCCGCCGACCCGGAACCAGGTGATGTCGGCCAGCACCGCGTTGGCGGCAACGCGACCGCGCAGATCGGGCATGCGCGCCCCGATCTGCGGCAGCAGGTCGGGAAAGCTCATACCCGCCCCCACGCGTAGGTTGGGTTAGCGCGGCCAATGCGGTCGAGATCAGATCGGGACGCCGATCCGCGCGTAACCCAACGTTGCTTCGCGAGGCGCGGAGTTGGGTTACGCGCGGATCGGTGTCCGCGCGCCATCTCCGCCGTCTTGGCCGCGCTAACCCAACCCACGCGGGATGCGCACGGCCTCTTCATACCGCGCCTCCGACCCTCAGCGGCTCGCCGGCGAGCCATCCCGGGAGCGCGTGCGCCCAGTCGGTGCTGTTGCCGGCGCCGAGGCAGATGACCATATCCCCGCTCACCGCGAAGCGCCTGAGCATCGGGGCGATGTCGCGCTCGCTGTCGACGGTGACGACGGCGCCGTGCCCGGTGGCACGGATCGCCTCGGCCAGGGAGACGTGATCGATGCCCTCGATCGGCAGCTCGCCGGCCGAGTAGAGCGGCGCCACGATGACGCTGTCGGCATCCTTGAAGCAGGCAGCGAACTCGCGGAAGAGATCGCGCACGCGCGTGTAGCGGTGCGGCTCGACCACGGCGATGACGCGCCCGCGCGCGCCGGCCCGCGCCGCCTTCAGGACGGCGGCGATCTCGACTGGGTGGTGGCCATAGTCGTCGTAGATGGCGACGCCGTTCCAGCTCCCGGTCGGCTGGAAGCGGCGCTTGACGCCGGAGAAGCCGGCAAGCGCCCGGCGGATGCCGTCATCGCCGATGCCGGCCTCGCTCGCGGCGGCGATGGCGGCGAGCGCATTGAGCGCGTTGTGCTGGCCGGGCAGCGGCACACTCCAGCCCCTGATGGCGCGCGCGCCCCCGCGCACGCGCGCGCCCAGATCGGCGTCGAAGACCGTGGCCGAGCCATCCACCCGCGCCGACTTCAAGACCAGATCGGCGCCGAGCGCGCTGCCGTAGGTGAGCAGGCGCCGGCCGTCGCGCCGCAGCTCGAGGCGCTCGATCATGTCGGCCACCACCGGATGGTCGATGCAGGTGACGGCGAGGCCGTAGAACGGGATGCTGCGATAGAACGCCTCGAACTCGCGATGCATGTTCTCGACCGACTTGAAGTAGTCGAGATGCTCGGGATCGATGTTGGTGACGACGCCGATCTGGGTCGGCAGCTTGATGAAGGTGCCGTCGGACTCGTCGGCCTCCACGATCATCCACTTGCCGTTGCCGAGCCGGGCGTTGGAGCCCCACTCGTTGATGATGCCGCCGGTGATCACGGTGGGGTCGAGCCCGGCCGCGGTGAAGATGTGGGCGATGAGGGAGGTGGTGGTGGTCTTGCCGTGCGTGCCGGTGACCGAGACGGTGGCGCAGAGGCGCATCAGTTCGGCCAGCATCTCGGCGCGGCGGATGATGGGCACCCCCCTTTTCCTTGCCGCCTCGAGCTCGGGATTGGTCGGCTTGATCGCGGTGGACATGACGATGCAGCGCGCGCCGACGAGGTTGATCGGGTCATGACCGACGAACACGCGGATGCCCTTGGCGCGCAGACGCTTGACGTTGGCGCTCTCCTTCTGGTCGCTGCCCTGTACGGTGTAGCCCTTGGCGTGCAGGATCTCGGCGATGGCGCTCATGCCGATCCCGCCGATGCCCAAGATATGCACGGGGCCCATCTCGCCAGGCATCTGCATGAGTTGCGTATTCCCTCATTCCCGGGGGCGCGCCCCATGCCAAGCCTTTACGCGCTTTTCCGGCCCCTGCCTACCAGCTCCTCCACCAGATCGGCGAGGCGCGCAACCGCGTCCGGGCGCCCCACGCGCTTGGCGGCCGCAGCCGCCTCCACCAGCGCCTGGGGCGCCGCCAGCAGCCGGCCGATGGCGCTCGCCAGGCGCTCCGGCGTCAACTCCTTCTGCTCGATGCACCAAGCGCCGCCCGATTCGGCAAGCCGCGAGGCATTCTGCAGCTGGTCGTTGTCGATCGCATGCGGCAGCGGCACCAGGATGGCTGGCCTGCCCATGACGGCGAGCTCGGCCACCGTGGAGGCTCCCGCCCGTCCGATGACCAGGTGGGCCTTGGCCATCTCCTCGGGCAGGTTGGCAAAGAACGTCGCCAAATGCGCGCGCACGCCGGCTTTGCCGTAGGCCTCCTCGACCCGCACCAGGTCCTCCTGGCGGCATTGCTGCACCACGAACAGGCTGGCGCGCAGTTGCGGCGCCAACAGTGCCAGCGCCGGGGGCACGGCGTCGGAGAAGAAGCGCGCGCCTTGGCTGCCGCCGAACACCAGGAGCGAGAACGGCCCCTCGGGGGCCGGCGGCCGGTAGCTCTGCGTCGCCCAGTCGACCACCTGGTCGCGGACCGGATTGCCGGTCAGCCGCGCGCGGGCCAGCGCCGGCCCCTCGAGGTACTTGGTGCGCTCGAAGGAGGTGGCAATCGCATTGACGCGCCGGGCCAGCATGCGGTTGGCGCGGCCGAGCACGGCGTTCTGCTCGTGCAGGGCGGTCGGGATGCGCCGCAGGCGGGCGGCAACGATGGGCGGAAATGCTGGATAGCCGCCGAAGCCCACGACGACACCCGGCCGCACGCCGCCCAGCAGATTGTAGGCGGCGGCGATCCCGCGCAGCATGATCCACACCGTCTCGCCGGCGGCCAGCAGCGAGCGCCCGGCGAGCGTCGCCGATGGCACGCGATAGACGGCGCGGGCCGGGAACTCCGCACCGTAGCGATCCCCGCGCATGTCGGTGACGAGGTCGACGGCGATGCCGCGCCGCCCGAGCTCCTGCGCCAGCGCGAAAGCCGGGAACAGGTGGCCGCCGGTGCCGCCGGCCGCAAGCATGACAGACTTGGTGCTCACGACCGCCAATCCAGCCGGTTCAATCAGGTCGCTGGCCTAGACACGAATCCGGGCTTTTTGACGTGCGCCGGGTCCGGCCAGCGCCGCGTCACCGCCAGCAGCATGCCGATTGCCAGCCCCGAGGCAAGCGTCGAGGAGCCGCCGCTGGAGATGAAGGGCAAGGTGATGCCCTTGGCCGGCACCAGCCCGACGTTGACCGCCATGTTGAAGGTGGCCTGCAGCACCACCAGCAGCGCCAGCCCCGCCGCGGCCAGGCGGGCGAAGGCGTCGGGCTCGCCGAGCTGGCGCGAGAACACCCGCACCGTCACCAGGGCGAACAGGCCGACGACGACAAGGCAGGCGAGAATGCCGTACTCCTCGGCAATCACGGCGAAGATGAAGTCGGTGTGGGCGTCGGGCAGCACGGTCTTGACGGTGCCCTCGCCGGGACCCTTGCCGAAGAAGCCGCCCTCGATGAAGGACTGCAGCGCCCGGTCGGTCTGGTAGGTGTCGCCGGCACCCGGAAACAGGAAGCGGTCGACGCGCCCGCGCACGTAGGCAAGGCTCAGGTAGGCCGCGGCGAGGCCGGCGGCGAGCCCCGCCAGCGAAACGAGGAACCACCTGACCGGCTTGCCCGCGAGCAGGAACAGCGCGCACCACACGAGACTGACCAGCAGCGCCTGGCCGACATCGGGCTGCAGCGCCAGCAGCCCGGTGAGCAGCGCAAAGAGGGCAACGGCCAGCACCGTCGCCGGCATGTCCGGCCGCCGCTCGGACTCGGCCAGCAGCCAGGCGCTGATGACCACGAACGCCGGCTTGGCGATCTCGGAGGGCTGCAGCGAATACCCCGCCACGTGCAGCCAGCGGCGGGCGCCGTTGATCTCGGCGCCGGTGACGAGGACGAGCACCATCAGGAGCAGCGCGGCCACGAGCAGGCCGAGCGCCAGCCGCCGCACGCCCGCCGGGGAGAGCAGCGATACGCCCAGCATGACGGCGACGGCGGCGAGTGCGAACACGAGGTGGCGCTCGACAAAATAGAACGTCGGCAGCCCGCGCTTGAGCGCGATCGACGGGCTGGCGGCCAGCGACAAGAGCAGGCCGGCGCCGATGATGACGAGGATTGCGGCCAGCAGCACCCGATCGACCGTGAACCACCAGTCCGACAAGATACTGCGCTCCGCGCGCGACAGTCTCATGGCGCGGCCCCGGCGTTCGCCGAAGGCTTGCCTCCCCCTATGCCGAAGGCAAGCCTTCGGCATGACGAGGGGGGAGGATGGAACGCCACGGGCTTGAGCATCGCCAATCGCGACTGTCGAACGTGCACCAGCGGGCGATGCTCGAGCCCGATGGCGTTCCTGGTGGGGGTGGTCTTGACGCGTGCTCGGCAGGTCACCCCCACCCGCTGCGTCCAGCGACTTAGCTCGGCCGTTGTGTGCACACCGCAGTTGGTGATGGCCGATCTAAGTCGCGGACGCAGCGCCCTCCCCCCTCTTAACGCCTCGGGCATTCGCCCATCAGCGCAGGGAGAGGAGAAAAGGTCGGCATTTGGCCAAGGTACATTCATGCCCTACCTCCTCGCAGCTCGATGCCCGGCAGGGCCGCCACCAGGGCGCGGAAGGCGTCACCCCTGATCTCGAAGTTGCGGTACTGGTCGTAGGAGGCGCAGGCGGGCGACAGCAGCACGACGGGCTGGGCCGCCCCGCTCGCCGCCGCATCGCGCGCCGCGGCGGCGACAGCGGCATCGAGCGTGCCGCAGCGCGCGAATACCGCTTTGCCCTCCAAGGTGGCCGCAAACGTCTCGCTCGCCTCGCCGATCAGGTAGGCCTTGGCGACGCGCGGGAAGAAGGCGGCAAGGCTGGCGATGCCGCCCTCCTTGGGCTTGCCGCCGAGGATCCAAAAGATGTCGCGCGCGAAGGCGGCGAGCGCCGTGGCGGCGCTGTCGGCGTTGGTGGCCTTGCTGTCGTTGATGAAGAGCGTGGCGCCCTGCCGGCCGATCTCCTCCAGCCGGTGCGGCAGGCCAGGAAAGGTCTCGAGCGCGGCTGCGACCTCGGCTCCCGAGACGCCCAGGTGCAGCGCCGCGGCGCTGGCGGCCAGCGCATTCTGGATGTTGTGCGCCCCGCGCAGCGAGCCGATGCCGACCAGATCGGCAAAGGGCCCGAGCGGTCCGGTCCAGGGCGCCGCGGCGTGAAGGCGGGTGCCGTCGGCGAACCAGCCATGCGCGACGCGGCCGTGCACGGAGAGGCGATCGACCCAGGTACGATCGGCGAGCTGCAGCCGCTCGGCGATGTCGCGGCACCAGTCGTCGTCCTCGCCGATGATCGGGTGGCGGGCGTCGGCAACGAGGCGGGCCTTGAGGGCGGCGTAGTGCTGCATGGTGCAGTGGCGGTCGAGGTGGTCGGGCGAGATGTTGAGCAGGATGCCGACGCTGGGCGCGAGCGATGGCGTGAGCTCGACCTGGAACGACGACATCTCTATGACGTGGACGCGCTCCGACGCCGGCGGCGCCAGGTCGAGGATGGCGGTGCCGATGTTGCCACCCATCTGCACGTCGCGCCCGGCGCAGGCGAGCAGGTGGGCGATCAGCGCCGTGGTCGTCGACTTGCCGTTGGTGCCGGTGATGGCGACGAACGGCGCATCGGGGCAGCTCTTGGCGCGCTCCCGACAATAAAGCTCGATGTCACCGATGATCTCGACCCCGGCTGCGCGCGCCTTGGCCACGGTCCAATGCGGCTCGGGATGCGTGAGCGGCACGCCCGGCGCCAGCACCAAGGCGGCGAACCGGCTCCAGTCGGCACTCCCGAGATCCTCGACCCGCACGCCGGCGGCGGCCGCAGCCCGGCGGCTGGCGTCATCGTCGTCGGCCGCCACGACGCCAGCGCCTCCGGCCAGGAGCGCCCGGCAGGCCGCCAGCCCCGAGCGGGCCAGCCCGAACACGGCCACCGTGCGTCCAGCAAACGTCGAAACCGGTGTCATGCCGGCACCTTAGCCCGAGTCGATGGCTGCTGGCACACGCGCGATGCGCGGAGCAACCTGCGGCTTGGCGCCCACTCGGCTTTTCGACGTGCAGCGGAGAGCGCGCGTTCGCCTCCCCCTATGATGAAGGCAGCGCCTTCGTCATGACGAGGGGGGAGGATGGAACGCCACGGGCTTGGGCCGCCCATCGCCTCGCGCGCTATTGGCTCCAACATGCGGACCAAGTCCGATGGCGTTCCTGGTGGGGGTGACGGGCGACGCACTCGACAGACACCCCCTCCTAGACGCGCCAAGAACGAGTTGGCACCTCGGGGATGAGCTTGTGGCGTCGGTCGGAGCAAGCAGGCGGCGCCAACTCGTGGCGCCTCTTCCTCCCCCCTCTTCACGCCTCGGGCTTGCCTTCGGCGCAGGGGGAGGAGGTTCGGCCTCAATACTTATTCGCAATCGGCAGCTCCTCGGCCGGGAACAGCGTGATGACGCGGCAGCCCTTGTCGGTGACGACGACTTCCTCCTCGATGCGCGCGGCCGAGTAGCCGTCCTTGGCCGGACAGTAGGTCTCCAAGGCGAACACCATGCCCTCCTTGATCTCGGTTGGATGGTCCAGCGAGACCACGCGCGAGATGATCGGCCGCTCGTGGATGGCGCAGCCGATGCCGTGGCCGAACTGCAGGCCGAAGGCGCTCATCTCGTCGGGGAAGCCGAACTCCTCCGCCTTCGGCCACACCTTGCACACCTTGTCGGTCGACACCCCCGGCTTGATCAGCGTGATCGCCTTGTCGAGCCACTCGCGCGCCAGCTTGTAGGCGTCGTGCTGCACCGGCGTGGCGCGGCCGACATTGAAGGTGCGGTAGTAGCAGGTGCGGTAGCCCATGAAGCTCTGCAAAATATCGAAGAAGGCCTGGTCACCGGGGCGCAGCATGCGATCGGTGAAGTTGTGCGGGTGCGGATTGCAGCGCTCGCCCGAGATGGCGTTGATGGCCTCCACGTCGTCGGAGCCGTGGCGATAGAGGAACTCGTTGACCATCGCGACGATGTCGTTCTCGCGCACGCCGGGTTTCAGCTTCTCGTGCACGAGGTGATAGGCGCCGTCGACCATGGCCGCGGCACGGTTCAGCAGCGCGATCTCATCGATGCTCTTGATCTCGCGCGCCTCCAGCATGGTCTGCTGGCCGTCGGCGATCTTCAAGCCTGCCTTCTCCAGCTCGAACATCATGGGCGGCTCGATGATGTCGACGCCGACCGGCATCTTGCCCACGCCCGCGTCCCTGATCAGCGCGGCAATCTCCTTGGCATGCCGCTCCATCAGCCCGAACGCCGGATTGACCGTGCCGCGCAGGCCGATCAGGCCGGCCTTGCAGTTCTCCGGCTTGAGCCAGGGCGTGTAGAGCTTGTGGTGCACGGCCGCCGAGCCGAAGTCCCACAGGATCGGCTCGCCGCCGCGCGGCAGCAGCGCCCAGCGGCAGAGCTTGTCGCGCTCCCACTCGCCGATCTTGGTGGAGGTGAGGTAGCGGATGTTGTTGACGTCGAACACCAGCAGCGCGCCGAGGTCGGATTTCTCCAGCGCAGCCCGCGCGCGCGCCAGCCGATAGCGGTGCAGGCGGCGGTAGTCGACGCGCTCCTCGAAGTCGACCGCCATGGTGCCGAGCGCCGGCAGCGCGCGGGCCCAGTTGTAGCGTGGCGCGATATCGTCGTCGCGGACGGTGGTGGGCTCGGTCACCGGCTTCTTCATGACGTCCTCCCGGTCGGGGCTGGCAAGATCGGCGGCAGTGTCATGCGCTGGGCCGGCTCTTGCAAGCGCCATTGGGGCGAGAGCCATCAGGGAGCCCTTGATCTTGTGCCGCGGCTGGCCGACCCTGGCCGGCAACGAGACGGCTTCGGCACGGAGGAGGGATAGTCATGGCTGGCCGCGTTGCAGTGATCACGGGAGGCGCCAGCGGCATCGGCGAGGCCACCGCCCGCCGCCTTGCCAAGGACGGCTACACGATCGCCATCGTCGACATCAACCGGGCCGGCGGCGAGGCCGTCGCCAACTCGCTGTCGGGGCGCTTCTACGCCTGCGACGTGTCCGACGCCAAGGCGGTCGATGCCGTCGCCGCGCAGATCGAGAAGGATCTGGGCCCCGCCAGCGTGCTCGTCACCGCCGCCGGCCTCATCCCCAACGCAGAGTCCATCATGGAGATGGACATGGCCGCCCACGACCGCATGTGGGCCGTCAACTACAACGGCACGCTCTACTGCTGCCGCGCCTTTGCCCGGCAGATGATCCCGCGCAAGGGCGGCGCCATCGTCACGCTCGGCTCCATCAACAGCCGCATGCCGCTGCCGATCCCGGCCTACAACATGGGCAAGGCCGCCATCGAGCGGCTGACGCAGCTCTTGGCAGTGGAACTCGGCCGGCACGGCATCCGCGTCAACAGCGTGGGGCCCACCTACGTCATGACGCCGCCGCTCAGAGCCAAGGTCGAGGCCGGCCAGCGCGACATGAAGAAGATCATGGGCGTGCACGCGCTCACCCGCCTGCCCGAGCCCGCCGACGTCGCCGACGGCATCGCCTTCCTCGCCTCCGACCAGGCCAAGGCCATCACCGGCATCCTGCTGCCCATCGACGCCGGCTGGCTCGCCGGGGTGAGCTACCGCACCTACGCCGGCGGCGTGCCGTGGACGGAATGAGCATCGGGCACCATTGCCGTAGTATTACGTTTGGACTTTATACTCGATCCTCGCAGAGCACCTTGCGGCAGGGACGGTCACAATGCGGAGTAGCAAGGCAGGGCGCGTGCCTGCTTACGTCGGCATCCCCGTCGTGCTGGGGTGCGGCCTGGTTGGCTACGCCATCAGCCTGCTGATACCGCTCCACCCGAGCCCGGCTGCTCCGGCAGGCGACCGGCCTGCCGCAGCCGCTTTGCCGTCGGCCAATCTACCTGCGCATCCCGAGCAACCCACTCCCGACATGCGGACCGTCGAGCGCGCTCCCGAGCCTCCCAAGGATGCCGGCGAGACGGCCGCTACGGGCGCCTTGCAGGAGGCCGCCGCCCCCGCGCCCCAGGCCCAACAGGCTTCACCGAAACGGCCGAAGAGAATCCCCCGGCCGCCTCAACCCGAACCCGCCGAAAAGGCGCAAGGGCCCGTGGAGGCGCTTTGGTCGGTGTTCACTGCGAAATAGTGCTTCCCTGCGATCTCTATCCGCGCGCGGCAGGCTTCCAGCCGGCGGCGCGCGCCTCCTGCTCGGAGCAGAACCAACGCTCGCCGCGCGCCTTCTGGATGCGCCCGCGCTCGTAGTCCGGCGCCCACGGGAGCACGTACACACGCTCGCGGCCGGTGACGAGACCCTTGATCGGGCAGCCGTCGGGGGCGCGGCGCTTGGCATCGTCCCACACCTTGGCGCGGAACTCGGCCGGCCGCTCCGCCTCGCCTCCCGCCCAGATGCCGGCCTTGGCGGCGCGCGCGTCGCGCTCGAGGCCCGAGTAGCTGGCGAACAGGCCGCTGGCGGCGAACACATGGCCCCCACGCACCAGCTCGGCATTGATGTCGAGCTTGCCGCGCGAGCAGCTCGCCAGCGCCAGGCCGGCGGCATCGCTGCCCGAAGGCGTGCAGGACACGGTGCGGCCGTTGACCAGCCGGGCGAGCGCCGCCTGGGCCGAGGCGCCGCAGCGGAAGCGCCGGTTGCCCGAGCCGCACTGCTGGCGGTCCTCGGGCGCCTCGACGCCGGCCAGACGCAGCGTGGTGTTGCCGACGCGCAGCAGATCGCCACCGAGCGCCTGGGCGCGGCCCTCGATCGGCTTGGCGGCGCCGATCAGGGGCAACCTGCTGGTGATGCTGGCAAGACCGGCCAAGCCGGTGGTGCGGCCGGTCGTCCACCACCAGGCCGAGCCGGCGGCGATAGCAGCCAGCGCAACCAGCATGACGCCAGTGCGTGCAGAAACGCCGGGTATCGCGATCTTCGGCATGCTCACCCCCGTCAGCTTGGACAGCATGGGCAAGGACGCGATCAGCAGAACCGCGCCGATGCCGATGGTGATCA